>FWPV01001160.1_pt1 | contig 75655 bp, 66 predicted proteins | sample 2228371 | NCBI WGS metagenome assembly FWPV01 (sample SAMEA103939776, study PRJEB20133) | metagenome
CGATGTCGATCGCCTCGCCCTCGACCCGCGCGGCCCGCAGCGTGCCGCGGCCCTCGGCCAGCTCGACCACAAGCTCACCGGCGCGCACCGCAGCCGGGCCGGGCGACCGGCCGACGCCGCCGACCGCCTGGGCCAGGCGGACCGAATGGGCGGCGAGCGCGTGGATCGGCCCACCCGAGGGCAGATCGAGACGGAGGCCCTCGACCTCGACGGCGAGCCGCAGGGGGCTCGCGTCCAGCCGCTCCCAGACGAGCTGCGCCCCTTCGGGGAGATCGCGGGCGAACCGCTCGAGGGCGAGGACGGCGCGGGTCTCCATCCACGCCTCGACCGCGGCGTGGGTGGCGAACAGGCCGAGCGAGAGCAGCACCCCGCCCGAGAGGATTTTGCGCATCGCGGACCCTCGCACGGCCGAACGGCCTGCGGTCGATTATGCCACGGGCCGGCGAACGCACGCAACGCGCGGGCGCGGCACCCCGGCGCGAGGCCGCGCGGCTCAGGGCGACGAGGGCGTCGCCGTCGCTTGCGCGAGCCGCCGGCGAAGCGCGCGCACCGCCGCATCGGGGGTGGTGAGCACCGGCACGCCGAGCCGCCCCGCCACGGCCGGGGCGGCGCGCGCCAGACTGAACTGGGCGAGCGCGATCACCCGGCAGCCCGCGGCGACGAGCGCCTCGGCCGCTTCTACCACGAGCCGATCGTGCCGCAGGGGATCGCCCGCGTCGAGCGCGGCCAGAGCACCTTCGGCCAGGCGCGGGACGACCGTGAGCGTGGCCGGGAACTCGGCCGGCAGGGTGGCGAGCGTGGGCGCGAAGCTCGCGATCAGCCCTACGGGCCCGCCCAGGGCCGCCGCTTCCTCGATCATCCCGGCGTAAGGGGACAGGACCGGCAGATGCGGCCGGCGCGCCGCCGCCGCGGCGATGCAGGGGCCGAAGGCCGAGCAGGTGAACAGGATCGCTCGGGCACCGGTGGCCTCGGCATAAGCCGCGAGGGACTCGAAGCGGTGATGCATCGCGGCGTCGAGCGCGCCACCGGAGCCGGCGAGATCGGCCGCGAGGCTGTCGTCCAGGAGGTTGTGCAGCCGGGCTTCGGGCCAGAGGCGGGCGAAGGCCTCGGCGATCGGTGCGATCGAGTGGACCAGCGCGTGGATCAGGGCGATGCGGGGCAAGGAGGGTCTCCCGATCGGCGCGGCGCCGCGGCCCACGGGCCGATGCCCGATGTGATGCGCGCGCCGCTTCGGCTCGTCCCTCCTCCGGCCGGATCGCCGTTCGCCGCTCCGAGCCGAGGTCTCACGCGGCGCGCGAGGCCGGGCTCGCTGGCATGTCGGCTCGGCAGGACGCGATCGCGGCGTCGATCGCCTCGCCCAACAGCTCGACGATCCGGGCGAGCTCCGCCTCGCTCGTGACGAACGGCGGGGCCAGCAGCACGTGATCCCCGTTCTTGCCGTCGACCGTGCCGCCCATCGGGTAGACGAGCAGGCCCTGGGCCATGGCTTCGCGCTTGATGCGGGCGTGCAGCCGCAGCGCCGGATCGAACCACCGCTTGGTGGCCCGGTCCTCGACCAACTCCAGCGCCCGGAAGAAGCCGCGGCCGCGCAGGTCGCCCACGAAGGGGTGATCGGCGAAGCGCGCGCGCAACAGGTCCTCGAACCGGACGCCCAGGGTCCGCACCCGCTCGACCAGGCCCTCACGGCGGATCACCTGCTGCACGGCCAGCGCCGCGGCACAGGCCACCGGATGGCCGATGTAGGTGTGGCCGTGTTGGAAATAGCCGCTGCCGGCGGCGATCGCCTCGACGATCCGCCGCTGCACGAGCACCGCACCGATCGGTTGGTAGCCGCCGCCCAGGCCCTTGGCGATCACCAGCAGATCCGGCACCACGCCTTCCTGCTCGCAGGCGTGGAGCGTGCCGGTGCGGCCCATGCCGCACATCACTTCGTCGAGGATCAACAAGATCCCGTGCCGGTCGCACAGCTCGCGGACCCCCTGCAGATAGCCCGGCACGGGGCAGAGCGCGCCGGCGGTGGCGCCCACCACGGTCTCGGCCACGAAGGCGACGATCGTCTCGGGCCCGAGGCGTTCGAAGGTCGCGGCCAGTTCGGCCACGAGTCGGCGGCCGTAGGCTTCGGGGGTCTCGTGCGGGGCGCGATCGCGATACTCGTAGCAGGGCGAGACGTGGGTGGCCTCGACGAGCAGGGGCCGGAACGGCTCGCGCCGCCAGGCGTTGCCGCCGACCGCGAGGGCTCCCAGGGTGTTGCCGTGGTAGCTCTGGCGCCGGGCCACGAACCGCCGGCGCTGCGGTTGGCCGATCTCGACGAAATATTGGCGGGCCATCTTGAGGGCGGCCTCCATCGCCTCCGAGCCGCCGCTCACGAAATAGACCCGCTCGGTGCCGGGCGGGCCGGTCTCGACGAGCAGATCGGCCAGCTCCTCGGCCACCTCGGTGGTGAAGAAGCTGGTGTGGGCGTAGGCGAGCCGGTCGATCTGCTCGTGCATCGCCCGGCGCACTTCGGGATGGCCGTGCCCCAGGCAGGACACCGCCGCCCCGCCGGATGCGTCGAGATAGCGGCGGCCCTCGGCGTCGACGAGATAGATGCCCTCGCCGGCGACCGCGCGCGGTGGGACGTGGTGCAGATGGCGATGGAAGACGTGCGAGCCGGCCATGATCGCACTCGTCGCTGGGTCCGCGGCCGCGGGCCGGCCGGGCCCCGCAGCCTTAGCGCCGGGGGGCCGGGGCGACAATCCCGCGGCTCACCCGTCTCGGGCGCGGGGTAGCAAGGCGTCGAGCAGCGCCACCACACGCTGCGGCGCGTCGGCGTGCACCCAATGGCCCGCCTCCGGCACGGTGACGAACTCCGGAGCCGTGAACAGCCGGAGAAAGGCCGCACGATGGTCGGGGCGCACGTAGCCCGAGCGGCCGCCGGCGATCACCGACACCAGCAGGTCGGGTGGTGCCGGCGGCAGGTCGGGCGGGAAGCCGGTGATGGCGGGCAGCCCGGCCAGAAGGGCCGAAAGGTTCGGGGCCCAGGCGAGGCGACCGTCGCGCAGCTCCAGGTTGCTCGCCAGGAAGGCGCGGATGCGGGCATCGGGCACGGCCCCGGCGAGCGCCCGTTCGACCTCGGCGCGTCGCTCGAAGCGGGCCGGGTCGATCGCCGCCATCGCCCGAAGATAGCTGGCGAACTCGGCGGACGGACCGTAGTCGACCGGCGCCACGTCGACCACCACCAGCCGCTCGACCCGATCGGGTCGGGTGCAGGCCAGCACCATCGCCACCTTGCCGCCCATGCTGTGTCCGACGAGCGCCACGCGGCCGAAGCCGCGGGCTTCGATCAGCGCCGCGACGTCGCCGGCCATGGCCGGATAGGTGGTCACCGGATGGTGCGGCGAGCGGCCGTGGTTGCGCAGATCGACGAGCAGCACGCGCCGTCCGCGGGCCAGCTCGCGGGCGAGGCTCGCCCAGTTGCGGCCCCGGCCCAGAAGGCCGTGCAGGAACAGGACCGCCGGGCCCTCGCCCGCCTCGTCGACGGCGAGCGGGACGGTTTCGGCCGCGCTCACTCGGCGGCGCGCAGCCGCGCCGCGGCGGTCTGCGCGAGCGCTCGCTCGGTATCCACCATGTAGTCGCGCACGAGCGGAACGGCGTGGCGATCCTTGGCGATCTGGATGTGGAAGATCATGATGTCGCCGACGCGGAAGGACAGCTCGCTGGCGATCAGGTAGAACTCCCACATCCGGCAGAACCGGTCGTCGTAGATCTGCCGGATCCGAGCCCGATTGCGCTCGAACTTCTCGCGCCAGCAGCGCAGCGTCTCGGCGTAGTGCAGCCTCAGGATCTCGCAGTCGGTCAGCCACATGCCGGACCGCTCGAGGGCCGGTATCACCTCGGAGAGGGCCGGGATGTAACCACCCGGGAAGATGTACTTGCGGATCCAGGGGTTGGGATAAGCGGGGCCGGCCATGTGACCCATCGAGTGGATCAGCGCCACCCCGTCGTCGGTCAGAAGCGAGCGGATCTTGGCGAACAGTTCGTCGTAATGGGCCCGACCGACATGCTCCAGCATGCCGACCGAGACGATGCGGTCGAAGCGGCCCTGGGCCTCACGATAGTCCTGGTAGAGGAACCGCACCCGATCGGCCAGGCCCTCGCGACGGGCCCGCTCGTTGGCGTAGGCGACCTGCTCCTTGGAGAGGGTGACGCCGGTCACGTCGACGTCGAAGGTGCGGGCGAGATACCGGCCGAGCGCCCCCCAGCCGCAGCCCATGTCGAGCACCTTCATGCCGGGCTCGAGGAGGAGCTTGGCGGCGATGTGCCGCTCCTTGGCGCGCTGCGCCTCCTCGATGTCGCAATCCGGACGCGGGAAGTAGGCGCAGGTGTACTCGCGCTCGGAATCCAGGAACAGCTCGTAGAGCTCGCCCGAAAGATCGTAGTGATGGGCGATGTTGCGCTTGGCCCGCCAGATCGGGTTGCGGTCGTAGGCCGTGCGCAGCGCGGCGAGCGCGCCGTGCAGCGCGCCCAGCCAACCCCGGGAGCGGGCCCGGCCGAGGTTGGCCATGACGACCCAGAGCAGATCGTAGAGCGTGCCCTCCTCGAGGGTCAGCCGCTGATCCATCCAGGCCTCGCCCAGCGCCAGCTCGCCGTCCAGCAGCAGACGCCACTCGATGGCCCGATCGTGCAGCCGGATCGTCGCCCGCGGCCTGGGTCGTGCGCCTTCGAAGACCCGACGGCGGCCGGCGGCGTCGATCACGGTCAGCGTGCCGGCCTGGATCCGACCATCGAGCAGGCCCGCGAGCAGCATGGCGTCCTCCGTCCCTGATCGTTCCGCAACCGGGCCTCGCGCAGGGCGCAAAAGCCGGCTCCTGGTCGAAGTTTAGCTCCGGAGCGAAGCGGAGCAAGCGGGCCCGCGGGGGCCCCCTCCCCCGCCGGCCGTCACCGTGCGGCGCCGGATCGGTCCGGCCGCCGGGTCGGGCCCGCCCGGTCAGGGGAAACGGACCTCCACGGGCATGCCCAACAGGGCGAAATCGAGCGGTCGGTCGGGCCGCACGGTCACGGTGATCGGCCGGCGGGCCGCGGCCAGCGGATCGCCACCGGCCAGGCCCAACAGCTGCGGCCGCAGATCGATCCGCTCGACCCGGCCGGGTACGCGCTCGCCCGTGCCGGGCAACAGCACGATCGCCCGATCGCCCGGGGCCAGACGCGTGGCCGCCCGCGCCGGAACGCTGGCCTGGACGCGAAGCGGCCGGTCGACCGCGGCCAGGAGCGCCACCGGCTGGCCGGCCTCGACCCGCTGGTCCGGCTCGGCCAGCCACTCGACGAGGCTGCATTCGCAGGGACTGAGCAAGGGCAAGGCACCGGTCTCCGCCTGCACGGCGCCGATCGGTGCGCCTTTCGCGACCACCAGGTCCACCTCGCCGGGTCGCAGGCGACCGGCGCCCGGAGCGCTCACCCGGTACACCGGGGCCTCGACGATCGCCGCCTCGGCCCGCACGGTGAGCCAGCGCTCGCGCGCGCCGAGCCAGGCGAGCCCGACGAGCCCTGCGCCGGCCGCGAGCAGCAACAGGAAGGCCACGATGCGCGCCGGCCGGGAGCCGGGTCGCCCCCGCCCGGGGACCTCCTCGAGCGTGGCGATCGATCCGGGAGCAGCGCGGGCGCGCACCGCCAACAGGTCGCCGGCGCTCACGATCTCCCCCGACAGATAGGCGTCGACCACGTAGCGGAACAAGGCGAGTTGGCCGGCCGCCAGCCCCACGAAGCGGCAACCGAAGCGCCGCTCGCCGGGCTGCTGGTAGACGAGCTCGCACTCCGTCTCGAGCTCGAGGGCGAAGTCCTCGAAGGGTAGGCGCAGCCGCACCGGGAAGCGTTCGCCCGGCCGCCGCCGCGGCAGCTCGTCGAGCACCCCGAAGCCGCCCAGCGACCAGTCGTCGACCGTGTACGCCCGGCCGTCGATCTCGACCGAAATCGGGATGCGCAGCCGCACGTGGCGGCGGTGGATCTCGGTCTCGTGGGCGATCTCGTGGGCCATGGGGCGTCCTTCAATCGAGCGGGCCGAGGCCGAGCGGGTCCGGCCAGGCGAGCACGCCGGTGGCGAAACCGACAGCGATCACCAACGCCGCCAGCGCCAGGGTGTGCAGCGCATGGGAGCCGAGGGCACGCCAGGGCGCCGCGGCCGTGGCGGGCCAGGTGATCGCCTGGCGGGTCCAGCGCTGGCGATCCGGACGGAACAGCACCCAGCCCTTGACCAGCGCGCCCCAGACCTGGCCGTAGTAGATCAAGAGCGGCCAGGCGCCGCTCACCGGCCGGCGCACGGCGAGCAGGCCCAGGGTCAACAGGAGGCGGGTGCCGAGCACCCAGATCGCATAGGCCCACAGGATGGCCGGCTCGACGAGCACGCTCACGAGCAGGACGGCCGTGGGCCCGACGAGCGGGGTCCAGATCGACAGCCGCTGATCGACCAGGCACCACCAGAGGAAGGCTCCGACCCGGCGCGGCCCCAGCGCCAAGGCCTGGCGGCCGCCGCGCAGCATGTTGCCCGACCAGCGCATGAGCAGCCGGGTGGTGGCGGCAAAGAAGCCCGGCGCCGGCGGATCCTCGATGGTCAGGACGCGCACGTCCGGCACGTAGAGCATCCCCAGGCCCCGCTCCAACAGCCACACCCAGCTCGACTTGTCCTCACCGGTCAGAAGCGGGATGCGGCCGAGCCGCCAATGGTCGATCGCGTCGCGCTCGATGCGCGCCACGAGCTCGGGATCGGTGGCGACCGCCGCCCGGTAGACCGACATCCGTCCGGTCACCGAGAGCAGCCGGCGGGAGAGGCCCAGCGAGCTCATGATCAGATCGCGTTGGGCGAAGCGCAGCCGATGCCAAGCGGCCAGTGCCGGCGAGGCTCGCACGCGGGCGTCTTGATCGGTGGTGAGTGCTCCGAGTTCGGGCATCGCCCGCAAGAAGGGCAGCGTGCGGACCAGCGAGCCCGGGGTGAGGAGGGCATCGCCGTCCATCACCACGACCGCGGCATCGGGGTCGATCCCACGCCGCGCGAGGGCCCGCAGCGCCGTGGCCAGCGCCACCCGCTTGCCGGTCGGCGGCAATTCGACGAGGACGAGGCGCAAGGGCAGCGACGCCGGGGCGCGGGCGACCAGGCTCTTCACGAGCCGGCGGTCGGCCGGCTCGACCAGGGCCACGACCAGCCGGGTCGGCACCGCGACCCGGGCCGCCTCGGCGAGCGCCGCGCGCAGGCAGGCGGCCAGGGTCTCGGGGCGGATGCGAAAGGCGGTGATCACGAGGGCCAGCTCCGGCACCGGCAGCCGGTTCGGTTCGGCCGCGGCCACCGCCTCGGCGACCCGGCGCAGGCGCGGGAAGACCAGCTGGCGATAGGCCAGGGCGCGGATCAGATGGACTCCCCACCAGCCGTAGCGCCAAGCGCCGATGACACCCAAAAGGATCACGAACTCGCGGGCGCCGGGGTCGAGCAGGCTCGCGGGCGCGAGCAGCACCAGGCTCACGAGCAAGAGGACGTGGGCGGCGAGCAGCACCGGCTGGAGCGAGCCTCGAGCGGGCGCGGCGCCACACCCCCGGGCGCCGACGCCCTCCGCCATAGAGGAAGGCGTCGGGAATGACGAGACGGCGACCGGTCTTCGGGGCCGCACCCGGCGGATCGGCCGGCGAGAGCGCACCCGGGTCCGCATCGGCTTCCCGATCGGGGGGCCGCTCGGCTAGCTTGCCGCACCGGAGAGCTGCTCGGAGCACGACCATGAGCGCCGGCCAGCGGGTGCTGATCGTCGCCGAGGACGCGGCGCTGCGCCGCGAGCTGGCCGAGCAGCTCGCCCGCCACGAGGGCCTCGCGGTCGACCAGGCGAGCGATCCGGACGAGGCGCGGCGGGCGGTCGACGCCCGCCCACCCGATGCGATCGTCCTCGATGCCGAGCTCCCCCGCGGCGAGGCCTGGCAGCTGTGCCGAGCGCTGGGCCGCCGCGGGTCGGGCTGTCCGATCCTGCTGCTCGGCCCGTCGGAGGCCGATCCGCGGGTGCGGCGCGCGCTCGAGGCCGGTGCTGCGGACTGGGTGGCCAAGCCGGTGCGCCTGGGCCTGCTCATGACCCGGTTGCGGGCGCTCCTCCACCGGTTCGAGTCGTCCGAGGACGAGACCTTCGCGATCGGCCCCTACAGTTTCCGGCCGGCGCTCAAGACGCTGACCTCGGCCGAGCGGGTCGTCCACCTGACCGACAAGGAAACGGCGATCCTGCGCTATCTGTGTCGGGCGGGTGACCGGGCGGTCCCGCGCGAGGTGCTGTTGGGTGCGATCTGGGGCTACAATGCCGGGGTCACGACCCACACGCTGGAAACGCACATCTACCGTTTGCGCCGGAAGCTCGAGTCCACACCCGGCGACCGGCGGCTCCTGGTCACCGAGCCCGAGGGCTATCGCCTGGTCCGCTCGCCCTGATCGCAAGCCGCGGACAGGAGCGCCCGCAGCTCCTCCAGCACCGCGCGGCTTTCCGGGACCGGGACGCCCGCCGCCTCGCCCAGCCGCACCACCGCACCGACGAGCCAGTCGAGCTCGAGCGGCCGCCCGGCCTCGAAATCCACCGCCATCGAGGACCGCATGCCGGCCGGCAGGTTGCGGATCAGCTCGAGCCGCTCCTCGACCAGGTCCTCGGGCAAGGGCACGCCGCGTGCCCGGCCGACCGCGACCGCTTCGGCGACCAGCGCCCGCAGGCGCATCCAGGCGAGTGGGTCCTCGCGCAAGGCCCCCGCCGAGAGCCGATATCGAGTCGTGATCGCCGCGAAGGGGGCCAGGAACACGAACTTGCGCCACAGCTCCACGGGCATCGCCCGCGACAGCTCGTGGTCGATCGCGGCCCGCCGGCAGGCCGCGGCCAAGGCCTCGAGGGCCGGCTCCGGTTCGCCCTGCACCGGACCGAAGACGAGCCGCGCCGTGGTGCCGACGTGGCGGATCACCCCGGGTGTCTCGAGGTGCGCGCCGATGTAGGCGACAGCCGGCGCGAGACGCGCCCGGGCCAGCCGGGCGGCCAGGATGTCGGCCGCCTCGACCCCGTTCTGGATCGGCACGACCAGCGTGGCGGGACCGCACAGCGCCGCCACCGCCGGGGCCGCCTCCTCGAGGTCGTACATCTTGACCGCGACGAGCACGAGGTCGGCCGGCCGATCGGCGGGCTCGCCCGGGGCCGAGACGCGCACCGGGTGAAGGTGCAGATCGCCCAGCGCCGAGCGCAGCTTCAGGCCCGTCCGCCGCAGCGCCGCGCCGTGCGCGCCGCGGGCCACGAACCGCACGTCCGCGCCGGCGGCGGCCAAGCGCGCGCCGAAATAGCCGCCGACCGCCCCGGCACCGACGACCGCGATGCGCATGCCTCCTCCCCTCGCCGCCGCGATCCTGCCGGCCCGATCGCGCGCCGTCCAGCCGACCGCTCGCCTCGCCCGGCGGCGCTCAGATCTCGAGTTCGACCGTGACCGGGACGTGGTCGGAGGGGTTCTCCCAGCCGCGGGCGTCGCGGCGGACCTCGGCGGTCACGAGCGCGGGCGCCAGCGCCGGGCTCAGCCAGATGTGGTCGAGCCGGCGGCCGCGATCGGAAGCCGCCCAGTCGCGCGCGCGATAGGACCACCAGGTGTAGAGCTTGCGCTCGGGCGGGATCACGGTGCGGACCGCGTCGGTGAAGCCGTAGGCCCGCTGCAGAGCCGACAGCCCTTCGGTCTCCACGGGCGTGTGCGAGACGACGTCCAAGAGCTGCACGTGGTTCCACACGTCGTTCTCGAGCGGGGCGATGTTGAGATCGCCCACGAGCACGAGTTTCGCCCCGTCGCCCTTACGGTCAGCGAAGTAGCGGGTGAGCTCCGCGAGCATGGCGAGCTTGTGGGCGAACTTGGGGTTGACCTCGGGGTCCGGGACGTCGCCGCCGGCCGGGACGTAGAGATCGTGCAGCTCGATCCCACCGGGCAGACGGCAGATCGCGTGCCGGCAATCCTCGACCCCGCACCATTTACGGACCTGGCAGTCCTCGAGCGGCAGCCGGGAGAGGATCGCGACACCGTGATAGGCCTTCTGTCCGTGCACGTGGCGGAACGGATAGCCGAGCTCGTCGAACAGTTCGTGCGGGAAGCGCGCGTCCTCGACCTTGGTCTCCTGCAGGCACAACACGTCGGGACGGATCTCGGCCACGATGCGGCGCAGAGCCGAGGCCCGCAACCGGACCGAATTGGCGTTCCAGGTGGTGATACGCAGGCGCACGGGCGGGTTCCTCCGTTGCCGCGCCAGCTAGCGGGCGGCGGCGCGCCCGTATAGAGGCGCCGATCGCACACCGAGGCGCGCCGGAAGAGGAGGTGGCAGGGTGCAGCCGCGGCCGGATCCGCTCGTGAGCGTGCTCGTGGCGACCCACGACGTGGCGCCTTGGTTGGCCGAGGCGCTGGGCTCGGCGTTGGCCCAGAGTCTCACCGATCTCGAGGTGGTGGTGGTCGACGACGCCTCGACCGACGCGTCGCCCCGGATCGCCGAACAGCTGGCCGCGCGCGACCCGCGGCTGCGGGTGGTGCGCCGCGCGATCAACCGGGGCTCGGCCGCTACCCGCAACGAGGCCCTGGCCCTGGCCCGCGGCCGGTGGGTCGCGGTGCTCGACGGCGACGATCGCATGGCGCTCGACCGCCTGGCCCGGCTGGTCGCGGCCGCCGAGAGCGAAGGCGCCGACTGGATCGCCGACGATCAGTGGATCGAGCCGCGGGACGGCGGCCGCCCCGGCCGTCTGTTGCTCGACGAGCCGCCGGGTGTGAGCCAACTCGACATTCCCCGGCTGCTCGATCGCGATCCACCCGAGACGATCGGCTACGGGACCCTCAAGCCGCTGGTGCGGCGGGCGTTTCTGGAACGCCACGGGATCCGCTGGCGGCCCGAGGCCGGCCGGTCGGACGATCTGATCTTCGCCCTCGAGTGCCTCGCGGCCGGGGCCCGCGGCCGGCTCTTGAACGAGCCGCTCTACCACTATCGGTTGCGGGCGGGCTCGCAGGTGCACCGATTGGATCCGCTCGCCACGCTCGCCCACATGTTCGAGGTCCAGGCCCTGGCCGAGCGGCTCCTGGCGGGCCACCCGGATCCGGCGGTGGCGGCGGCGCTGGCCCGGCGGCGCGCCCGGCTGGAGGCGGCGCTCGGCTACCGACAGGCGATCGAGGCGATCCGGCGGGGTGCGCCGCGCCGGCTCCTGGCACTCCTGCGCGCGCGGCCGGCACTCGCGGCCCTGCTCGTGCGCGGCGGGCTCGAAGCGGCGGGTCGCCGGTTGCGCGGCGAGCGGGTGCCCACACTCGCCAATCGGCGGCTGTTCCGCTCGATCGAAGTGCCGGACGGTTAGACCAGGAGCTTGGCGTCGAAGCCGTCGGGGCCGGAGGTCAGGAGCGCCGGGCGACCCTTGAGCTTGGTCTCGAGGTGGACCTTGTGACCCCAGAGCGTGCGCACGTGAGCCAGGGTCTTCTCGGCGCTGCCGATGTCGAGGTCGCGGCCGTCGTGCTCGTGGCGCAGATAGAGGGTGCGGGTGCCACGATAGTCGGCGTCGACCACGACGATCACCGGAATCGAGCCGGTGCCGACCTGCTTGAGCAGGGCGGCCTTGACGTGCTCCCAGCCCTCCTCGTCGCTGACCTCCGAGACCACGAGGTGTTCGCCGCGCGGCTTCCAGGTGAACAGGTCGAGCTCCTCCATGAGCTCCCGGGTCAAGAAGCGGCGCAAGAACGCCGTGTCGCGATCGGTCTCGCGCACCTCCATGAGCTTGGCACGTGCCTGCGCGCTGCCTTCGCCACCGAACCGCCGTTCGATGTCCCGCCAGATGACGAAGCCCAGATGGTAGGGATTGATCCCGCCGCGCAACGGGCTCACCACCTGATTGTGGCGGACCAGGAACTCGAGATGCAGCTCGGCCGGTAGCTCGAGGGCGTTCAGGATCCGGTGGTGCCAGAAGCTGGCCCAGCCCTCGTTCATGATCTTGGTCTCGATCTGCGGCAGGAAGTAGCGGGCCTCCTCGTCGACGATGGTGAGCAGGTCCTTCTGCCAATCGGCCAGATCGCGATTGTGGTCGCGGATGAACAACAAGAGGTCGAGCTCGGGCTCGAGCGGTGTGCGGCGGAGATCCGGCTCGACCGGCTCGGGCCGGCGGTGGAGATGGGCGAACGGATCGGGCCGCGGCCGGGCGCGCTCCAGCGCCCGCTCGCGCTGGGTCGCGGGGTCGAGCTTGCGGATCGCCTGGTTGCGGTTGCGGTTGAAGGCGAGCGCGTGGGCAGCATCGAGGAACGATTCGACGGCATCGGCGCCGATCGAGGGATCCTCGATGTAGCGGCGGACCCGATCGGCCCGCGTCTTGAAGGCCGCGAGCGTGTCCTCGGCCCGGGTCGCGCTCGTGAAGGTGAAGTTGTTCTTGAAGAAGTCGTTGTGGCCGTAGACGTGCGCGATCGTCAGGATCTGCAAAAGCAGGCTGTTGTCGCGCATCAGGTAGGCGAGGCAGGGATTGCTGTTGATCACGAGCTCGTAGGGCAGGCCGGTGACTCCGTGGTCGTACATGGTCTTGGTCTGCTCGTAGGCCTTGCCGTACGACCAGTGCGGGTAGTGGGCCGGCATGCCGTGATAGGCCATGTAGCCCAGCATGGCGTTCTGGTCGCAGATCTCGAACTCCTGCGGATAGCAATCGAGTCCGAATTCCGCGACCTTCTCGCGGATCCGCTCGTCCCAGTATTCGAGATCGGCCAAGGTCCAGTTGCTCACGCCACCTCCCGCTCCTTGGCCATCAGTTGCCGGAACGCGGGCCAGACGTCCTCGCGCCGCTCGATGAGCACGGCGTGGAAATTGTCGGCGTCGAGCTCCTTGAACCGCTCCAACATGGAGCTGTCGTAATAGTGCGAGCCCAACGGCTTGATCTCGCCGTAGCCGAACAGGTTGCAGACCTCGCACAAGCGGGCGGCGGCCTCCAGGGCGGCGTCGTTGTCGCTCTCGAAATTGTCCCCGTCCGAGCAGTGGAACGCGTAGATGTTCCAGTGATCGGGATGGTAGCGGTCCTCGATGATCTCCAGCGCTTTCTTGTAGCCGGAGGAGATCAGGGTGCCACCCGACTCCCCCTTGTGGAAGAACTCGTGCTCGCTCACCTCCTTGGCCTCGGTGTGGTGAGCGACGAACACGATCTCGGTGTTCTCGTACTTGATGCGAACGAACTGATACAGAAGGAAGAAGAAGCTGCGCGCCAGGTATTTCTTGAGGCGGTCCATGGACCCCGAGGTGTCCATGATGCAGATCACGACCGCGTTGCTCTCCTCGCGCGGCTCCTCGACCAGCCGGCGATAGACCAGGTCCTCCTTGCGGAAGCCGAAGGGCGGCGCCTCCTCGTCCTCGCCGGGCGGGGACAGACCGGCCGCGATCCGCCGGCGGATCTTCGAGCGGACGGTCCGCCGGCGGTCGAGATGGACCCGGATACCGGCCTTCTTGTAACCCTGCCGCTTGGCGGTCCGCTCGGCCGGCAGCTGGCGCAGCACCTTGCGCTCGAGATCGGGCAGCTCGAGGTCCTCGAACATGATCTCGACGAGCTCGTCGAGGGTGATCTCGGTCTCGTAATAGTCGACCCCGGGCTCGCTGCCGGCCGGGCCCGGGCCGCGCGGCCCGCGCTGGCCGGCCTGGCCCACCACCTGGCCGGGCCGGGTCGAGCCGTCCCCGGTGCCGACCCCGCCCTCGTTGTCCCCGAACACGAAGCGATATTCGCGCACGCCGCGGATCGGCACCTTGATGATCCGATCCCGGTCGCGGGTGATGATGCTCTCCTCGGCGATGATGTCGGCGATGCTCTCCTTGAGCGCGCGCCGCAGCTTCTCGCGATGGCGCTTGCGGTCGCCGGCGCTGCGATCGGAGCGCAGCGCGTCGCCTTCGCTGTAGGGCCGGAAGACCGTGGTCATGCGCCGCTTCCCCCGGCCGGCCCCACCTCAGTCCTTCCAGAGGTGGTTGGCGGCATATTTGAGGATCGTGTCGATGCTGTCCTCGGGATAGCCCTGGGCCAGCAGGTTCTCGACCATCGCATCGTACTTCTGGCGCTGCTCCTCGTTGCGCGTGCGGGCCTTGGTGATGATCCGGCTGATGTCGCGCACCGAGTTCATGAGCTTCTTCTCGATCGCCTCCTTGAGCGGCTCGTAGGCGGTATAAGTGAGCGTCTCGCCGCGACGCACGGCCGACCACAGATAGGCGATCACCTCCTGACGGAAGCCGTCGGCCGCCGGGCCGATGATCGCGATCTGCTCCTCGATCGACTTCAAGAAGGCCTCGTCGGGCTGCATCTCCTCCCGCGTCACCGGGTCCTTGACCTTGCTCTTGGTGACGTAGGCCTCGGCGTGGTCGAGGTAGTTCTGGAACAGTGTCTCGGCCTGGTCCTTGAAGCTGTAGACGAAGGCCTTGGTGATGTCCTTCTCGAGCAGCTCCAGATAGACCTTGTGCAGCGTGTCCTGCAGGAACTCCAGGTACTGCCTCTTGAGGTCGTCGGCGAAGTCCGCCTCCTTGACCATCCCGATGAGCGCCTCGCGCACGTTGATCGGGTGGATCGAGCCGTTGTTGCGGGTCAAGGCGACGTCCAGCGCCTTCATGATGAACCGGGTGGAGATGCCGAACAGCCCCTCGCGCTTGGCGTCCTCGCGCAGCTCGTGGGCGGTGAGCTTCTTGGGCCGGCCCTTCTCCAGCACCTCCTCGCCGTTGTAGATCTTGAGCTTGGTCAACAGATCGCACTTCGGGGTCGGCTCGAGCCGCGACAGGATCGCGAACATCGAGGCGATCTCGAGCGTGTGCGGCGCGATCTTCAGATCGAAGTGCGACCGCTTCAAGAACTTCTGGTAGATTTTGACTTCTTCGGACAACCGAAGATTGTATGGCACCTTGACGACCACGATGCGATCGAGGATCGCCTCGTTGGTGTGGTCGGCCTTGAACTTCTGCCACTCGGCCTCGTTGCTGTGGGCGACGATCACCGTGTCCACGTAGATCGTGCCGTGCCGGCCGGGGGCGGGGACCATCTTCTCCTGGGTGGCGGTGATCATGGTGTGGAGGTACTCGGTCTCGTTCTTGAAGACCTCGATGAACTCCACCATGCCCCGGTTGCCGACGTTGAAGGCGCCGTTCAGCTCCAGGACCCGCGGGTCACCCTCACCGTACTTGTCGAGCTTGGAGATGTCCTCGGAGCCGATCAGCACCGAGGTGTCCTGGTTGTTGGGATCGACCGGCGGCACCACGCCGATCCCGCGCCGGCCGCGGACCGAGAACGACATGGTCACGACCGGCATCTTCTCGTACTCGCCCTTGTACTCGTTGACGAGCCGCCAGCGGGTCACCGGGTCGATGTCGCCCTCGATGCGCACCCCCAGCATCTCCTCGAAGGCCGGCCGCAGATGGCGCGGGATCAGGCACAAGGGATTGCAGAAGGTGGGCGAGCCCTCGATCACGTAGATCGGATCGAGCTCTTCCAGGCCGCGCTTCAACCGCTCGACCAGCGAGCTCTTGCCGGAGCCGACCGGGCCCATGAGGTAGAGGACCTGGCGGGCCTCCTCCCCACCCATCGCCGCCGAATGGAAGTAGCGGACGATCTTGTCGAGCGTCCGCTCCATCCCGAAGAACTCGTCCTTGAAGAAGTTGTAGATCTTGACCTGCTGGTCACCGAACAGCCGCTTGGCCCGCGGATCGGTCTCGACGTCGAGGTCCGAGACCCCGGCGTCGACGATCATCCGGTACATGCGTTGGTGGGCGGTGTCGGCGAGCCTCGGGTTCTGCTTCACGAGCTCGAGATAGTCGAGGAGGGTGCCGCGCCACGCCTTCTTGGCGCGCGCGGCGCGGTCCTGCTCGATCAGGGACTGGAAGTCGGTCTTCGAAGCCTGCATCCGTCCGTACCTCTCCACTCGCTCGCGATGCCTCGGCTCCCCCTCGTCCGCTGCCCACCGAACGCGCGCCGCCCGCTCGACCCGCATCCGCGGGTCGCTCCTCCCTCGCACCACGAATCGCTCGGGACTTTGTCGGCGATCGGGACCGGGACGTACCCCGGGCCGATCTTCGGCCGCGATCCGGCCGGCAGGCTGAACGATGGCAAGCGGGTGACGGCTGTCGAGAGATCGGCGCCGGACCGGAAGTCCGGCGGGACGGGAAGCTCCTGGTCGTTGCCCGACGCTGATCGTTGCACTCCGGAAGCCGACGGCCGACCGGCCGCCTCCGTGACGATCACAAGCTCAGGCTCCGCTCCGCTCCGTCGATCTCCATCACCCCGAAGACACTCTATGACTCGGTGCCGTCGCGTCAAGTCGCGACGCCCGCTTTTCCACCGCCCCACCCGCCGCCCCGGGCGGGGCGGCCCTGCGCCCGTGCACCTTGGCGAGCCGCCCCGGCACCGCTAGCGTGGAGCCCAACAGAGGCGCTCCGGCGCCGATCTCGGGGAGGTCCGATCATGACCGAACGCTCGATGAGCCGGCACGTCATCCGCCGCGCGCTGCTCGCCGCCGGCGCGGCGCTCCTCGCTCTGAGCGTGGCCGGTCCGGCCGCCGCCTGGCCGGAGCGGCCGATCACGCTGATCGTGCCCTGGGCCGCCGGCGGTGGCACCGACGCCACCGCGCGGATCATCGCCAAGCTCATGGAGCCCGAGCTCGGCGTGCCGGTCAACGTCGTGAACCGCACCGGCGGCTCGGGCGTGGTGGGCCACTCGGCGGTCGCCACCGCGCCACCCGACGGCTACACGATCGGCCTCATCACCTTCGAGATCGGCGCCATGCACTGGCAGGGCCTGACCGAGCTCACCTGGCGCGACTACACACCGATCGCCTTGATGAACGAGGATCCGGCCGGGCTCATCGTCCGCGCCGATTCGCCCTACAAGAGCGCGAAGGAGCTGCTCGACGCGATCAAGGCCGCCCCCAAGGGCACCTTCAAGGCCTCGGGCACCGCCCAGGGCGGCAGCTGGCACATCGCGCTGGGCGGCATGCTGCAGGCCGCGGGCCTGCCGGCCGATCACGTGCAATGGGTGCCCTCGACCGGCGCCGCCACCGGCCTGCAGGACATGGTGGCGGGTGGTGTGGACTTCGTCACCTGCTCGGTGCCCGAGGCCAAGGCCCTGATCGACGCCGGCAAGGTCAGGGCGCTCGCGCTCATGGGCAAGGAGCGCAATCCCACCTTCCCGGACGTGCCGACCCTGAAAGAGGCCACCGGGATCGACTTCCAGCTCGGTGCCTGGCGTGGTCTGGCCGGCCCCAAGGGCCTGCCCGAAGCGGTCACCGCCAAGCTCGTACCGCTCGCCAAGAAGGTCTACGACAGCAAGGAGTTCCAGGACTTCATGGCGAGCCGCGGGTTCGCCACCGTCTATCTGCCACCCGCCGAGTTCGCGGCCTTCATGCAGGCCCGCGACGAGTCGACGGGAGCCGTCATGAAGGGCCTCGGCCTCGCCAAGTGAGGCGGGCGCGGCGGGTGGAGCGGCGAACGTGCGGATCCACGATTCCCTGATCGGGCTCGTGCTCCTCGCGTTCGCCGCGTTCGTGGCCCACCAGGCGGCGGGCTTCCCGCCCATGCCCGGCCAGCGCTTCGGCCCCAGCCTGTTCCCCAACCTGTTGGCCGCGGGCTTCGCGATCTGCGGCCTCGTGCTGGTGGTGAGCGGGTTGCGTCGGCGGGAGGTCCACGGCCTGGTCGAGCTCGGCGAATGGGCCCGCAAAGGGGGTCACGTGTTCGAGGTCGGGCTCGTGGTGGGCGGCCTCGTTCTCCTGATCGCGTTCTGGGAGCGCGTGGGCTTCCTCGTCGGGGCCACGCTCTACACGACCCTACTCGTCGCCCGCTTCCGCGGCGGCCGTCCGGTGAGCTCGCTCGTCCTTTCGGCGCTCGCTTGCTTCGCGGTCGACTGGGCGTTCCGCCGGCTCCTGCTGGTCCCCTTGCCGCAGGGCCCGTTGACCGGCCTCTACTGGTAGGACGCGCGGATCCGCATGAGTGCCTTCGAAACCGCGCTGGGGCTCGTCCTCGAGCCCTACACGCTGTGGATCATGCTGGTCTCCGGCCTGTTCGGGCTGTTCGTGGGGGCCATGCCCGGGCTCACCGCGACCATGGCCACCGCGCTGCTCGTGCCCGTGACCTTCTTCATGCCGCCGGTGCCGGCCATCGCCGCGCTGGTCACCGCCACCGCCATGGCGATCTTCGCCGGCGATCTGCCCGGTGCGCTCGTGCGCATCCCGGGCACCCCGGCCTCCGCCGCCTACGTCGAGGACGCCTATCGGCTCACGCGCAAGGGCCAGGCCGAGCTGGTCCTGGGCTGCGGCCTGGTCTTCTCGGTGATCGGCGGCATCTTCGGCTCGCTCGTCCTCGCCGTGTCCGCTCCGGTCCTGGCCGAGTTCGCGCTCGGCTTCTCCTCTTTCGAATATTTCTGGCTGGCGCTGTTCGGCCTGTCCTGCGCCGTGTTCATCTCCACCGGCCGACCGGTCAAGGGCATCGTTTCGGTGCTGATCGGCCTCGCTCTGGCCACGGTCGGGATCGACCCGACGGCCGGCCATCCCCGCTTCACCTTCGGTAGCGTCGAGCTCACCGGCGGGGTCTCGTTCATCCCCGCGATGATCGGCATGTTCGCCATGGCCGAGGTGCTGCGCTGGGTTACCTCGTCGCGGGCCATCGAGGACCTCGCCGCCCGCCAGAAGCTCGGCAACGTCTTCAAGGGCCAGTGGCAGCTCCTGAAGCGCTACCCGGTCAACGTGATCCGCTCCAACGTGGTCGGCACCACGATCGGTGTGTTGCCCGGCGCCGGTGCCGACATCGCCGCCTGGGTCACCTACGCGCTCGCCAAGCGCTTTTCCAAGGAGCCGGAGAAGTTCGGCACCGGCCACATCGAGGGCGTGGTCGCGGCCGGCACCGCCAACAACAGCGCGCTTGCCGGCGCCTGGGTCCCGGCGCTGGTGTTCGGCATCCCCGGCGACACGATCACCGCGATCGTGATCGGCGTGCTGTTCATCAAGGGCATGAACCCCGGCCCCACGATCATGCTCAACAACCCGGAGTTCCTCTACGCGATCTTCATCGTCTTCGTCGTCGCCAACCTGCTGATGCTCCCGCTCGGCTGGCTGGCGATCAAGGTGTTTCGGCGGATTCTGTCGATTCCGCGCGAGTTCTTGATGCCCTTGATCCTGATCTGCTGCGTGGTCGGATCCTTCGCCATCAACAATTCGGTGTTCGGTGTGGGCATCATGCTGGCGCTCGGCGTGCTCGGCTACCTCATGGAGGAGAACGGCTTTCCGATCGCCCCGGCGATTTTGGGCCTCGTGCTGGGCGAGATGATCGAGACCCACTTCATGACCTCGATGATCAAGGCCGACGGCAACCTCTTGGCCTTCTTCGAGCGGCCGGTGTCGGCCGTCCTCGGTGTGGTCACGCTCACCGTGTGGGCCTGGGTGGCGATCGGGACGATCCGCCGATCGTTGGGGCGAGCCGCGCCGAGCCCCGCCCGGGAGCCGGCCGGTTGACCGCCCGGCCGCGCGCCGACGCCCCCGCCTCCCCTTTCGCCCTCGTCGAGTTCCGCCGCTACTTCGCGAGCCGGCTCACGAGTGGCCTGGCCACCCAGGTCCTCAACGTGGGGGTGGGCTGGCACGTCTACGAGCTCACGGGCGATCCGTTCGCGCTCGGCCTCGTGGGGCTCGTGACCTTCCTGCCCTCGGTTCCGCTCCTCCTGGTCTCCGGACATCTGGCCGACCGCGTCGATCGGCGCCGGGTCGTGGCCGGAGCCTTCCTCGCCGCCGGCGCGGCGGCCGCCGGCCTGCTGCTGCTCGTCCTGCTCGGCTCGACCCGCCTCGGGCCGGTCCTGACCCTGGTCTTCGCCTTCGGCTGCGCGCGCGCCTTCGCCAACCCCGCGGCCCAGGCGATCGTGCCCTCGCTGGTCCCGGCGGCGCTCCTGCGTCGGGCGATCGCCCTCAACTCCCTGGCCTTCCAGAGCTCGATCCTGATCGGCCCGGCGATCGGCGGGCTCTTGTGGCTCCTGGGGGGTGTGGCGGTGTTCGCCGCCGCCGGCCTGGGCTTCGTCCTGGCGGCCGGGCTCGTGGGCACGCTCGCCCCGCGTCCGCCGGCTGCGAGCAGCGAGCCCGCGAGCCTGGATCGGCTCCTGGCCGGCTTTTTGTTCATCCGCTCGCGGCCGGTGATCCTGGGGGCGATCTCGCTCGATCTGGTGGCCGTGCTCCTGGGCGGGGCCACCGCGTTGTTGCCGATCTTCGCCAGGGACGTGCTGGCGGTCGGCCCGGCCGGGCTCGGCGCCCTGCGTGCGGCACCGGCCCTCGGCGCGGTCGCCACGGCGCTTCTGCTCGCGCGACTTCCCCTCGAGCGCCGGGTCGGGCGGACCATGCTCGTCGCCGTCGCCCTGTTCGGTCTGGCCATGGCCGGCTTCGGCCTGTCGACGAGCTTCCCCCTCTCGCTCGCCTGCCTCGCTCTGGCCGGGGCGGCCGACATGGTGAGCGTCGTGATCCGCCAGACACTCGTGCAGCTCGAAACGCCGGACGCGATGCGCGGCCGGGTGGCGGCGGTGAACACCGTGTTCATCGGCGCGAGCAACGAGCTCGGCGAGTTCGAGTCGGGCGTGCTCGCCGCGCTGATCGGTGCCGTGCAGGCCACCGTCCTGGGTGGTCTCGGCACGGTGGCCGCGGCGCTCCTCTGGGCCCGGCTGTTCCCCGAGCTGCGCGCGCGCGATCGGCTCTAGCCGCACGCCCGGGCAGGCGGATGGGCCGCCCCACCCGCCGGCCGCCCGGGATCAGTTGGCGCTGGCCCGCTGCTCGCCCGCCACGGCGGCCATGATCAGCCGGCCGATGTCGGTGTTGTCGTGGTAGCGCCGCACCGAACCCCAGCCCACGAGCGCGGTGTGCGGATCCTCGGCGGTGCTCGCCGCCACCAGCTGCTCGGCCCCCGGGCCGGCCGCCCAGACCGGCACGAGCTCGTTGGTGTGCGTGTCGTAGTGCCAGCGCACATCCGGCAGCACGCCTTTGCCCCGGTTGACCACCGGCTGGAAGGCGAAGCGGTCGCTCTCCGGCCCGTAGGCCATGCCGTTGCCGTGGTCGGTGGTGACGATCAGGAGGTTCCGCTCGAAGCCGCCGTGGCGCTCGATCCAGCCGACGACCGCCTCGACCGCGCGGTTGAAGTCGATCTGCTCCTCGATGATCCGCGCGGTGTCGTTGGCGTGCGCCGCCCAGTCCACGGCCCCGCCCTCGATCATCAAGAAGAAACCGCGCTCGTTGCGACCCAGGACCTGGAGCGCCGCCAAGCTCATGGTCGCCAGATCGGGCACGTTGGTGTTGGGCGTGCCCATGCCCTGGCCGGAGCGGTTGAACTGCAAGGTGTTGTGGACCTGGGCCACGCCCAGCACCTTGGGCTTGGCGAGGGCGAGCTCGCCACGGGCCAGCTTCTCGAAATCGGCCTTGCTCTCGATCCACTGGTAATCGGTGCGACCCGTGGCGGCCTTGAAGTACAGATCGGCGCCGCCGACGTATTGGAACGCCTTGTCGCTGGTCGGTGCCCGGTAGAGACCGTCGTTGTCGAACATCGGGTGGCCGGCGCCCATGATCACGTCGCACAGACCACCCTCGATCATCTCGCGGCCGATCTCGGCGTAGTTGTTGCGACTGATGTTGTGCGCGGCGAAGGCCGCCGGCGTGGCGTGGCTGATCTGGACCGAGGTCACCACGCCCGTGCTCTTGCCGGCCGACTTGGCGAGGTCGGCCACCATCTTCACCGGCTTCCCCGAATTGTCGTAGTTGATGGAGTTGTTGTAGGTCTTGATCCCGGCCGACAGCGCCGTGCCTGCCGCCGCACTGTCGGTGTAGTCCTTCTTGACGAACTCGTAGCCGGCGAAGAAGTTCGGATAGGTCTTCTTGGTGACCTCGCCGCCGAGATCACCCTGGCCCGGCGCGGTCGACCAGGCCCGCGCCGGATCGTAGCTCACCTTGGGGGCCGGATCGCCGGTCGGCTTCGAGCTCGTGTTGAGCGGGAAGGTGGTCATCAAGGTCTTGACCGGGAAGCGGTCGTAGACCTGCTCACCGAGCTTGCCGTGCTGGAAGTAGGACGCCGCGGTCCAGGTGTGGAAGCCCGCGCCGTCGCTGATCATGAGGATCACGTTGCGTGGCCGCGGCCCCGACCAGCCCTGCGCCGCCACCGGACGGAACAGGGGCGTGGCGATCGCGGCCGCCGCCGCACCCGAAAGGAGAGCGAAACGCCTGCGCGAGAGGTTCACGACCCACCTCCGTTGCGACACCCGGGTGCCGCTCTAGCGGCATTCCTCGACACGGAAACGACAGCCGGGTGACATCGGCGCGTTGCCGATGGCCGCGGCTTCGCCTATCGGCACGGGGGGCGAAACAGGAAGGGTCGGCACGAGCCGCTTGGAAGGGTCGTAATGAGCCACTTCGCGATCTATCCGAGCCTCGAAGGGCGATCGGTCTTCGTCACCGGCGGCGGGTCGGGGATCGGTGCCGCGATCGTCGAGGCCTTCTGCGAGCAGAAGTCCAAGGTCGCGTTCTGCGACATCGATCGGGACGCGAGCGAGGCCCTCGTGGCCCGCCTGCGCGAGCGCGGGCTCGCCGCGCCGCTGTTCCTGGAGTGTGATCTGCGCGACATCGCCTGGTTGCGGCGGGTGATCGAGGAGGCCGCGGCCGCCCACGGGCCGATCACCGTGCTCGTCAACAACGCGGCGCGCGACGACCGCCATCGGCTCGAGGACGTCACGCCCGAATACTGGGACGAGCGGATGGCGGTCAATCTGCGCCATCAATTCTTCGCGGCCCAAGCGGTCTTCCCGATGATGAAGGCGGCCGGCGGCGGCTCGATCGTCAATTTCGGCTCGGTGTCCTGGATGGTCGGCCAAGGTGGCATGCCCGCCTACACCACCGCCAAATCGGCGGTGGTCGGCCTCACCCGGGCGCTCGCCCGCGACATGGGGCCTTACAACATCCGGGTGAACTCGATCGCCCCGGGCTGGATCATGACCGAGCGGCAGATCAAGCTGTGGCTGACACCCGAGGGCGAGCGCGAGCTGTTGGCCCGCCAGTGCCTCAAGCGCAAGCTCGAGCCCGTGGAGATGGCGCGGATCTGCCTGTTCCTCGCCGCCGACGACAGCTCGGCCATGACCAACCAGACCTACGTGTGCGACGGGGGCTGGGTGTGACCGGTCGGCTGGTCGCGTTGCCGCCGGGGCCGCTCCAGCGACTCGCCCGCCAGTTCGTCCGCTATTCGGGGGTGGGCGCCCTGGCGACCGCGTGCCACTACCTCGTGCTCGTGGGCGCCGTCGAGCTGGGGCGAGTGAGCCCGGTGGTGGCGGCGATGGTGGGCTTTCTGGTGGGTGGCTTCGTCTCCTACACGTTGAACCGCCGGTGGACGTTCGAAAGCGACCGGGCCCACGAGGCCGCCGTCCCGCGCTTCGCGCTCGTGGCGTTCGTGGGGTTCCTGCTGACCGGCGTCTTCATGAGCGCCTTCACGGAGCTCTTGCGCCTACACTACCTCCCCTCGCAAGTCCTGACGACGGGACTCGTGATGATTTGGACGTTCCTCGGTAACCGGTACTGGACGTTCCGGGCGCATCGGACCTGAACAGCGAGCCAGATAGGTCGCGCGATACCGGTTGAAGCCGAGATTGCTCGACCGCCGCGAGAGCCGGAATCCGGCCTCGGCGGACATCGCCGCCAGGACGGCCGGGGGGTAGACGGTCAGGCCCAGCTGCCGACGCAAACGGCGATACTCTCCACTCGCCAAGCGCAACAGGCCGACCAGCGCGGCCAGGAAGAAACCGTGGCGCCAGGCGGTCCGCAGCAAAGCCACGGTGTCGGTGACGATCGACGGTGGTTCGATCAGAACGTCGGCCAGGACGAGAAGCCCGTCGGGAGCCAATTTGCGCCGCCAGAGCCGAAGCAGCGGCGGCACCTCCTCCGGTTTCAGATACTGCAGCACCGAATTGACGAACACGAGGTCCAGACCGTGATCGGGGATCCCCTCCATTCCCCGGGGATCGATCACCCGGATCCGCGGATGACGGGCGAACCGTCGGGCGAGCTCCGCGCGTTGGCCGGCCGCCGCCACGCAGAGATAGAGAACGGAGCAGGCCTCGGCACAGCGCCCGGCCTCGAGGGCGGCCCCGCAGCCGAAGTCGAGCACGCGGGCACCGGGGCGTGGCAACAGCGCCAGGAGGTCGTCCGCGACCTTGGCGTAATGCACCCGGCGGTGCCGCTCGTTCACCCAGATCGACCGCGGCCGGCTCCAGAAGGCCAACCATCCTCGCGCGCCGTATTCCCCGCATCCGCCCCGGTCGGCCGATAGCAGGAAAGGTCGGGCCATGTTCGAACTCTTGCCTCCGGCTGCTCAAACGACCTTTCGGATTGTCTGCGCACCGGCTCGACCTTCGCGGTCGGCCGTGTCCACTCGCCCGGCGGACACGGTCTCCTGCTCGGGGTCGAACCCGATCGCCTCGCGCACGAGATACAGCGGGCGACGCTTCACCTCGGCGAAGATCCGCCCGACATACTCACCCATGACACCCAGGCCGATGAGCTGGACGCCCGAAAGCAGCATGATCGCCACGATGAGCGAGGGATAGCCGGGCAGGTCGGTGCCGAACAGCACGGTGCGCACGACGATGTAGCCGCCGTAGGCGAGCGCCACGAGCGACACGAACAGGCCGAGATAGGACCAGACGCGCAGCGGAATCGTGCTGAAGGCGGTGATGCCGTCGACCGCCAACCGCCACAGCGCCAAAAGGTCGAAGCGCGAGGCGCCGGCCGCCCGCTCGGCCACTTCGTAGGGCACGCCGATCTGCCGGAACCCCACCCAGGAATAGAGCCCCTTGGTGAACCGGGTGCGCTCCTCGAGCTGGTCGAGGGCATCGACGACCTTGCGGTCCATCAAGCGAAAATCACCCGCCCCGGGTGGCAGGTCGGTCCGGCTCAAGAGCGCGAAGAGCCGATAGAAGCCTTGCGAGAGCCAGCGACGCAGCGGTCGGTCGAGGCGCCGATCGACGCGCTGGGCGTAGACCATCTCGAAGCCCTGTCGCCACAGCTCGAAAAAGCGGGGGATCAGCTCGGGCGGATGCTGGAGATCGGCGTCCATCAGCACCACCGCCCGGCCCGAGGCGTGCCGCAGCCCGGCGGCGATCGCCAGCTCCTTGCCGAAATTGCGGGAAAGCGAGAGGATCTTGACGCGCGGATCGACCGCGCGCAGCCGGCGCACGCCGTCCAGCGTGTCGTCGGTGCTGCCGTCGTCGACGCAGACGATCTCGGCCGGCTCGCCCAGCGCGTCGAGCACCGCGCGCAGCCGTTCGTGCAGGCGGACGAGATTGGCCGCCTCGTTGCGCATCGGCACGACGACCGACAGAGTGGGTCGATCCGGCATGGCCTCCCGCGGGCGATCTGGCGACCGCCAGCCTGGTCGGGGCGCGTCGTTCCGTCAACGGGCAGGGCCTCGGCCGGCCGCACCGCTCGCTCCGTCGGCCGGTCCGGAGTTGCGCCGGACGCGGTGCCGATCCATTGGCGTGCGTCCACCGGAGAGCCGAACCGTCATGGAATGGCCCACCTCTCGACCGACCACGGCCTCGTCGACCCGCCCGCTCGTGCTGTGCGCCGACGATTACGGGCTGTCTTCCGGGGTCGACCAGGGCATCCTGGAACTGGTGGTAGCCGGGCGACTCTCCGCCGTCTCCTGCATGACCAACCTCCCGCGCTGGCCCGAGGCCGCCCTCCGGCTGCGGCCGTTCCTCGAGCGGATCGACGTGGGCTTGCATCTGACCTTGACCGATCAGGAGCCGCTGGGCCCGGCGCCGCGGCTGGCACCCGAAGGGCGCCTGCCGAGCTTGGGCCGGCTCGCCCTGCTCCTGCGCACCGATGCGGCCGCCCGCCTCGAGGCGGCCGAGCAGCTGCGGCGCCAGCTCACCGCCTTCGATGCGGCGCTCGGCCGGCAGCCCGATCATCTGGACGGCCACCAGCACGCCCACCTCCTGCCGGGCATCCGCGAGGCGGTGATCGAGACCGCCCGGCACCTCGCTGCCCGCCGACCGGTCTATCTGCGCAGCACCGTCGAACCGCTGGGGGCGATCCTGCGGCGCGGCGGCGAGCGGCGCAAGGCACTGGTCCTGGCGGTGCTCGGCCGGGGCCTGCACCGGCTCGCACGGGCCGCCGGGATCGCCACCAACGACAGCTTCCGCGGCGCCAGTCGGTTCGCCCCGGGGCCGGAGTGCCGCGCCGAGTTCCGCCGGTTCTTCACCGGCGGCGGTCGCCGACCGCTGGTGATGTGCCATCCCGGCCGGGTCGACGGCGAGCTCGCGGCGCGCGATCCCCTGACCCGCCGCCGGGAAGACGAGCTCGCTTATCTTTCCAGCGAGGCGCTCCTCGAGGATCTGGCAGCGGCGGGTGTGCATCTCGCCCGCTTCGACGGCCGGCCGGTCGCCGGCTGAAGCGGGCGAGGAGGGGCGGTCTGATCGGCGCGAGAGGACGGCGCCCCCGGGGGAACCCCGGGGGCGCCTTCGCTGGCTACGCGGGAACGACCGGAGCGATCAACCGCCGATACAGGTCTTGATGGTCTCCGGCGTGCACTTGTCGAGACCCGTGTAGGTCGGGTCGTTGGGCATCTTCTTGTTCTCGATGATGTCGACCATGAAGTACATGGACTTGTAGCCCATCTCGAAGGGCCGCTGGCCGACCTGACCGAGCGAGAGCCCCTCCTCCATGAGCTTCATCTGCACCGGGAGCGTGTCGGCGACCACGAGAGCCAGCGACTTGGAGGCGATCCGGTCCTTGTGCTTGGAGGCGACCCGGCGATAGGCGTCGGGCACAAACTGCGGGAAGCCGCCCGTGGGCACGAAGGCGTCCAGGTTCGGGTGCTTGGCCAGCACGTCCTCCATCTGCTGGACCGCACGGTTGAAGTCGTCGTCGGTGTAAAGCGGGCAGCCGTCGATCTCGGTCCACCCCCCCTGGCCGGTCAGCCGCACGCCCGGGGCCCGCTCCGACTTCTGGCCCGAGAGCGTGTCGCGGATGCCCTGCATGCGCTCGTTGTGGTTGGCGGCCGCGGCTCCGCCCGACTGGATGCAGATCGTCCCACCGTTGGGCTTGATCGACTTGACGATCTCGGCGAGGCCGACGCCGATTTGGTAGTTGTGGGTGCCGACATAGGCGATCCGCAACCCCTTGTCCTTCTCGAGCAGGTCGGCGTCGAAGGTGAGGACCGGGATGCCGGCCTTCTTGGCCTCGGCCAGCGCCACCGCCATCGCCGCGGCGTTGCTGGGCGAGACCACGAGGCCGTCGACCTTGCGGCGGATCAGGTCGTTGACCATCTGCACCTGCTCCTCGCCGCCGCCGTGCTCACCCGGGCCGACGTAGAGGCACTCGATCTTGCCGCCGAGCTCGCGCTCGGCCTTCTTGCAGCCGTCACGCGCCTGGTCGAAGAACGGGTTGTTGACGTTCTTGGGCACGAGCGCGATCGTGAGCTTCTTGCCCTGCGCCTGGGCGACGTCGGCGCCCACCAGAGCCAGAGCCGCGAGCGCGGCGGTGCCCAACAAGAGTTTCTTCAACATCGAAGGCCTCCCTTGACCGAGGTGGGTGTCCGCCGCGGCCCTCTAGCCGCGGCTCCGTCCGCGGATCCGCTCCAGCAGAACCGCGAGGATGATGAACAGCCCGACGAAGAAGTCGTACCAGTTGGCATCGACCCCGAACATGATCAGGCTGTTGCGAATGAGGAAGATGAGCGCGGCGCCGATGAACCCACCATAGGCGGTCCCCTCGCCACCCATCAGATTGGTGCCGCCGATCACCGCCGCGGCGATCACGTAGAGCTCCCAGGTGCGGCCCATGCCGTTCGAGGCCGAGCCGTTGTAGCCGGTGAGCATCAAGGCCGCGATGGCCGTGGTCAGGCCGCAGACCAGGTAGGCCTGCAGCTTGATGCGGTCGACCGGGATGCCGGTGAGCCTGGCCGCCTGCTCGTTGCCGCCGATCGCGTGGAGATAGCGCCCCCAGGGCACGAAGCGGAACACGAACGCGAACACCAGGGTCAAGACGACCAGCACCAGGAACTGGTTCGAGAGATAAAAGGGCGTGCCGTCGAACCACGGAAACGCCACCTGGCCGCCGCCGATCTCCTTGAAGGTCGCGCCGCCGGGCCCGAAGTCGTAGATGATCCGGTTCTGGCTCAACACCACGGCGAGCGAGCGGTAGATCGAGAGCGTCCCCAGGGTCACGACGAAGGGCGGCAGCTTGACGTAGGCCACGAGCGCACCGTTGAGCGCGCCCGCCGCCGCGCCCACGGCGAGGCCGGCGCCGAAGCCCACCCACCAGGGGAAGCCCGCTTCCAACAGACGCGCGGTCGAGATGCCGACCAGCGCCATCATCGAGCCGACCGAGAGGTCGATGCCGCGGGTCAGGATCACGGCGATCATACCCATCGCCATGATCCCGATCGGCGCGAAGTTGCGGGTGATGTTGAAGAAGTTGTCGCGGGTCGCGAAGGTCGTGGGCTCGTGATAGGCGGTGGCGGCACAGATCAACAAGACCGCCACCGTGACCCAGAAGGGCTGGCTCGCGATCAGCCGGTTCCAGAAGGTCCGCTCCTGGAGGCGCGTGACCTCCTCGATCGCGACGCTGGTCTGGATCGGTCGAGCGGGCTGCATCGCGGCTTCCGGCACCCTCAGGCGGTGGCGATCGCGCCGGTGATGAGGCCCGTGACCTCCTCCGGCGAGGTGGCGTGGATCGGCTTGTCGGCGACCCGGGTGCCGCGGCGCAGCACCATGACCCGGGTACACACCGCGAACACGTCGGGCATCCGGTGGCTGATCAGGATGACCGCGTGGCCGGTGTCCCGCAGCCGCCGGATCAGATCGAGCACCTCGGCCACCTGGCGGACGCTGATCGCCGCGGTCGGCTCGTCCATGAGCACGAACTTGGGATCGGAGAGCCGGGTGCGGGCGATCGCCACCGCCTGGCGCTGGCCACCCGACATCTGCCGGACCAGATCGCGCGGCCGGGTCTCGGATTTGAGCTCCTTGAAGAGCTCGGCCGCCCGCTCGAAGATCCGCTTGAAGTCGACCACGCTCACCGGACCGAAGCGGCGCCTGAGCTCGCGACCGAGATAGACGTTCTCGCCGGCGCTCATGTTGTCGCACAGCGCGAGGTCCTGGTAGACGACCTCGATGCCCTGGGCGCGGGCGTCCAGCGGCTTGTGGAAATGCTGAGGCACGCCGTCGATCAGGATCTCGCCGGAGGTGGGCGGGAAGTTGCCGGCGATGATCTTGACGAGCGTGGACTTGCCCGCGCCGTTGTCGCCCATGAGCCCGAGCACCTCGCCGGACTCCAGCCGCAGGTCGACACCGCGCAGCGCTTCGATCGCACCGAAATATTTGGTGATGCCCCGCAGCTCGAGGACCGCCACCCACCGCCTCCCACCGGGCCACCGTGTCTCGCGCGCGGCCCCGTTGCGCCTTCGGAACATACACGCCGAGGATCGATCGTAAAGCCGCGTCGGGGCGGATGACGGCGCGAGCGCCGTAGGTTACGGTTCGGTCGTGAACCCGTGTTTCTGGCTCATCCGCCCACCGCGTGCGGCCGACGGGCCGATCGGCCGTGCGCTCTGGGCTCGTCTGGCGATCCGGCTGGTCCTGCTCGCGGCGATCTTCCTCGCGGCCATGGCTCTGGCCGCTCGCTGACGAGGGTGCGCGGCGCCGTCGGCGCGCTCGACCGACCTCAGTGGCTGTCGCGCGGCACCGCCGCGCCGCGGCGGCCGACCAGGAAGTCGAGATCGCAGCCCCGATCGGCCTGGAGCACGTGGTCGTGGTGGAGTTTCCAGTAGCCCGAGTCCATGGCCGGGGGCGGCGGGACCCAGGCGGCCCGGCGGCGCGCCAGCTCCTCCTCGCCCACCCGTAAGGTGAGGGTGCGGGCGGGCACGTCGAGCTCGACGAGATCGCCGTCGCGCACGAGCGCCAGGGGCCCGCCCACCGCCGCCTCGGGAGCCACGTGCAGCACCACGGTGCCGTAAGCCGTACCCGACATGCGGGCATCGGAGATCCGCACCATGTCCTTGACACCGGCCTTCAAGAGTTTGGGCGGCAGGCCCATGTTGCCGACCTCGGCCATGCCCGGATAGCCCTTGGGGCCGCAGTTCTTGAGCACCAGCACCGAGCTCGGCTCGACCTCGAGGTCGGGATCGGCGATCCGCGCGTGGTAGTGCTCGATGTTCTCGAAGACGACGGCACGGCCGGTGTGCCGCAAGAGCTCGGGCGAGGCCGCCGACGGCTTGAGCACCGCCCCGCAGGGCGCGAGGTTGCCTCTGAGCACCACGAGCCCACCTTCGGCCACCACCGGCCGGTCGAACGGCCGGATCACCTCGTCGTTCCAGCAGGGCGCGTCCTTCACGTTCTCCCAGATGGTCTTGCCGTTGACGGTGCGCGCCTCCTTGCGCAGCAGGCCGTGTTCGCCCAGCCGGCGCAGGACCGCCGGCAGACCCCCGGTATAATAGAAGTCTTCGGCCAGGAAGCGGCCCGAGGGCATGAGGTCGACGAGGGTGGGAACCCCCCGGCCCCAGGCGTCCCAATCGTCGAGCGAGAGCGGCACGCCCACCCGTCCGGCGATGGCGATCAGATGGATGACGGCGTTGGTCGAGCCGCCGAGCGCCCCGCAGGCGCGGATCGCGTTCTCGAAGGCTTCACGGGTGAGGATCTTGGACAGGCGCAGATCCTCGCGGACCATCGCCACCGCGCGCATGCCGGTGAGATAGGCCACTTGGCGGCGGCGCGCGTCGACCGCCGGGATCGCGGCCGAGCCGGGCAGGCTCGTCCCCAGCGCCTCGGCGAGCGCGTTCATGGTCGAAGCGGTACCCATGGTCATGCAGTGGCCGGCCGAGCGGCTCATGCAGGATTCCGCCTCCATGAACTCGGCCAGACTCATCTCCCCGGCCTTCACCGCTTCGGCGAACCGGAACACGTCGGTGCCCGAGCCGATCGGCCGGCCCTTGTAGTTGCCGGAGAGCATGGGCCCACCCGAGAGCACGATCGACGGCAGATCACAGGAGGCCGCCCCCATGAGCAGGGCCGGCGTGGTCTTGTCGCAGCCGGTGCACAAGACCACCCCGTCGATCGGATTGCCGCGGATCGCCTCCTCGACCGTCATGGCGGCGAGGTTGCGATAGAGCATCGAGGTCGGCCGCAGGTTCGATTCGCCGTTGGAGAAGACCGGGAACTCGAGCGGGAAGCCGCCGGCCTCGTACACACCGCGCTTCACCCATTCCACGAGCTCGCGGAAGTGGGCGTTGCAGGGGGTGAGCTCGGAGGCGGTGTTGGCGATGCCGATCACCGGCCGGCCGTCGAAGAGATGGTCGGGAAAGCCCTGGTTCTTCATCCAGGAGCGGTGGATGAAGCCGTTCTTGTCGAGCCTGCCGAACCAGGCCGCACTGCGCCGCTCACCCTCGGCCATCCGACCCTCCCTTCACCGGAACGGGCCGAGGCTAGGCGACGCGACCCGCCCCCTCAATCGCCGGCGGCGTCGGGCGGCCCTGCGCGCGGCTCGGGGCCGGGCGGGCGCGCGGCCACGAGCTCGGGCAGGCGGTACACGATCACCAGGAGCACGAAGAGCCCCACGGCGCCCATCACCAGGAGCGCGCCCTCGGGACCGAGCCGTTCGCCCAGCGCTCCGGCCTGGAGGAAGCCCAAGGGCGAGGTGCCGATCGCCATGGTGATCACGCCTTGCACGCGCAGCCGCAAGTGCGGCGGCGCGGCGAGGATCGGGATCACCGTCTGCATGGTGGCGAAGCCCGCCATCCCGATCCCGCACAGGAGCAACGCCAGCGCCGCGGTGAACGGCTCGCCGCTGGCCGCGAGACCGAGCATGGCCAGAAGCAGAAGGCCGCAGCCCCACGTGTAGATGCGGCGAAAGGCGCTCGCGCGGGCGAAGGCCAGGATCGCCGCCCCCGCCAAAAGCCCGCCCACACCGTCCATCGCCACCAGGAGCCCGGTGGCGAAGGGCCCGAGACCCAGGCTCCGCTCGGCCAGCACCGGCACGAGCGCCACGAAGGGAAAGCCCCAGAGATTGTAGACCAGGGTCACGAGCACGGTGCCGAGCAGGAGCCGGTCACCGCGTACGTGGCGAAGGCCTTCGAAGAAACCCCGGCGGTGTGGCCGCACAGGCAGCGGATCGGCCGTCGGCGTGCTCCGCGCGCCGGCGAGCGCAACCAGCGCGGCACCGTGGAGCAGAGCGGCGAGGGCGAAGACGCCGACCAGGCCCAACGCCTCGACCGCCGCACCGCCCGCCACGGCACCCAGAAGCCGCGTGCCCTGATTGGAGATCGTCTCCAGGCCCATGGCCGGTCCGGCCCGCTCGAGCCCGACCGTCTCGATGAACAGGGTGCGGCGGACCGGCTGCTCGATGGTCCAGAACACCCCGTTGGCGAAGGCCGCGGCGGCCAGCAGCGGCACGCTCAGAAGATCGGCCGACGCGGCCACGAGCATGGCGACGCTCGCCGCGAACACGGCCGCGGTGGCGACGAGCATGGTCGTGCGCCGATCGCGGCCCTCGAGCAGGGCCGAGAGCGGCACGGCCAAGAGCAGGAGCGGGAGCAGGCGGGCCAGGGCGAGCGTGGCGACGAGGAAGGGCGAGCCCGTGGCCTCGAGCGCCCAGAGCGCGAAGGCCAGAAGCTCGAGCCAACGGACCACGCCTACGGCCACGCCCGCGAGCCAGATGCGGCGCGCCGCCGGATCGCTCGAGAGCCGCGGGAGAGCCGTGCCGTGGAGGATGGGCCCGATCCTTTGACAAGCGCGCCCACGGTCTGCCACCGTCCGGCGCCCGGCGCACTATCGGCCAGACGGAGAGACACGCCATGGCCCATCATCGCATCGCGGTCATCCCCGGTGACGGGATCGGCAAGGAAGTCGTGCCGGAGGGACTCCGCTGCCTGGAGAAGGCGGCCGGCCGGTTCGGGATCGAGCTCGCCTTCACCGAGTTCGACTGGGGCTGCGGCTATTTCGAGCGGCACGGCCGGATGATGCCCGAGGACGGCATCGAGCAGTTGCGGTCCTTCGATGCGATCTATCTGGGGGCGGTGGGCTGGCCCAGCGTGCCCGACCACGTCTCGCTGTGGGGGCTTCTCATCCCGATCCGCCGGCGCTTCGAGCAGTACGTCAATCTGCGGCCGGTGCGGTTGTTCGAGGGCGTCCCCTCGCCGCTCGCCGGCAAGAAGCCGGGGGACATCGACTTCGTGATCGTGCGCGAGAACTGCGAGGGCGAGTATTCGGAGATCGGCGGTCGGCTCTACCGGGGCACCGAGGCCGAGATGGCCATCCAGGAGAGCATCTTCACTCGCCGCGGGGTCGATCGGATCCTGCGCTGGGCCTTCGAGCTCGCCAGGAGCCGGCCGCGCCGGCATTTGACCTCGGCCACCAAGTCCAACGGCATCATCCACACCATGCCGTTCTGGGACGAACGGTTCGAGGCGATCGCCGCCCTCTATCCGGAGGTCGCCACCGCCCGCTACCACATCGACATCCTGTGCGCCCACTTCGTGCGCGTCCCCGAGCGTTTCGACGTGGTGGTGGCCTCCAACCTGTTCGGCGACATCCTCTCCGATCTCGGCCCCGCGGTGACCGGCACGATCGGCATCGCGCCCTCCGGCAACATCAACCCGGAGCGCGAATATCCCTCGATGTTCGAGCCGGTGCACGGCAGCGCGCCGGACATCGCCGGGCAGAAGATCGCCAACCCGATCGGCCAGATCTGGTCGGGGGCGATGATGCTCGAGCATCTCGGCCACCCGCAGGCGGCGCAGGCGATCGTGGCGGCGATCGAGCGGGTGCTGGCGGCGGGCCGCTCGCTCACCCGCGACATGGGTGGAACGGCCGGCACCGAGGAGCTGGGTGCGGCGATCGCCAGCGAGATCTGAGCGGGGGCCGGCCGATGAGCGACTTGCCCGCCTTTCCCGCGTTCGTGGCGGCCCCGGGGTTCGACGAGCGGTTCGTCCTGCCCGGGCTCGACATCGAGCAGCGCCTTCTGGTGCCGGCCGCGGCGACCGGCGGCCAGCTCTGCCTGGTCGAGCAGCTCTGCCCGCCGGGCAAGGGCCCGCCGCGCCACCGCCATCACGGCCAGACCGAGGTGCTTCGCGTGCTCGAAGGTCGCTTCGAGCTCGAGATCGACGGCAGCCCTATCCCGGCGCCCGAAGGTACGGTGGCGGTGATCCCGCCCGGCCGGTCGCACGCGTTCGTCAATCGCGGCGGGGTCGTGGGCCGCGTTCTGTTCCTGCTCACCCCCGGCAGCGACCTGGCGGCCTTCTTCGCCAAACTCGCCGCGCTGTTGGCGGAGGGCCCGGCCGATCCGGCACGGCTGAACGCCGAGCTCGCGGCGTTCGGCTTCGAGATCACCGGCCCGCCCGTGGCCTGAGCGGCGCGCGAGTGGGTCGGCGCCGCCCTCGCCTCAATGGCCCGGCGGGTGCCCGTGGGTCTGCGCGTAGGCCTGCTCGAAGGCGCGTTGCTGCTCCGGGCTCGCCTCCTTCTGATGGCGCGCCTTCCACTCCTCGTAGGGCATGCCGTAGACGATCTCGCGCGCCGCCTCGTAGTCGAGGGCGAGGCCGCGCTCGGCGGCCGCCGCCGCGTACCACTTGGCCAGGCAGTTGCGGCAGAAGCCGGCCAGGTTCATCAGATCGATGTTCTGCACGTCGGTGCGCTTGCGCAGATGCTCGACCAGCGTGCGGAACGCCGCCGCCTCCAACTCGATCCGGGTGCGCTCGTCGATCGGGGGGACCGCCATGGGGCTCTCCTCACCAGCTCTCGACCTGCCCATGTAAGCCGCGCGGTGGCCGGCTCAAGCCGCACCGGCGGCGTGCCGGGCGGCGAGATAGCCGAAGGTCATGGCCGGCCCCAGCGTGATCCCCCCGCCCGGATAATTGCCGCCCATGATCGAGGCCGCGTCGTTGCCGGCGGCGTAGAGGCCGGGGATCGGCCGGCCTCGGCGATCGAGGACCCGGGCGTGACGGTCGGTGCGCAGACCGGCGAAGGTGCCGAGATCCCCCATCACCAGCCGCACGGCGTAGAAGGGCGGGGTCTCGAGCGGCGCCACGCAGGGATTCGGGGTCACGCTCGGATCGCCCAGATAGCGGTTGTAGGCACTGCGGCCGCGACCGAACGCCGGATCCTCGCCACGCCGTGCCGCGGCGTTGAAGCTCTCGACCGTGCTCCGCAGCGTCACCCCGTCGATGCCGCACGACCGGGCCAGCTCGTCGAGCGTGGCCGCGCGGCGCAGATAGCCACTGCGCAGCGCCGGGCCCAGCGGCAGCGGGAAGGGCTTCGCCCACCCGAGCCCGTAGCGGCGGATCGCCCGGTGATCGGCCAGGAGCCAGGCGTGAGGCTCGCCCGGCAGGCCGCGACAGGCCTCGAGCATGGCTTTGCCGAAGTCGTGGTAGCTGTCGGCCTCGTTGCAGAACCGGGTCCCGGCGTCGGTGACCGCGATCACCCCGGGCTTGGCCCGGTCGACGAAGTGCGGGAAGACCCCGGTGCTGCCGTCGGCGCGGGGGACCAGGCTCACCGGCACCCAGGCGGCCGCCGCCGGCAACTCGTCGAGCGTGGCCGCGCCCAGCGCCGTGGCGAGCCGGATACCGTCACCGGTGTTGCCCGGCGGTGCCGGTGAGCGATGGGCGAAGCCCGCGGCCGCGTGCGGGAACAGCCGCACGCGCCGGGCCTCGTCGTGCGGAAAGCCACCGGTGGCGAGCACCACCCCGGCGCGCGCTTCGATCCGCACCGCGCGCCCGTCCTGCTGCACGATCCCACCCACCACCCGCCCGTTCTCGACCAGGAGCTCGACGAGCGGCGCCCGGCAGCGGATCGCCACGCCGAGCTCGAGGGCGCTGGCCAAGAGCCGGCCGGCCAGGGCGTTGCCGTTGACGAGCCGCATCGGCCGGCCGTGCACGAGCCGGTCGCGGGCGTAGGCGGCGAGGAGCCCGGCCACGAAGGCGGCCGAGCGGGCCGAACGCGTCACGTTGAAAAAGTGCGTGAGTTCCTTGCCCGAGCCCACCATCAAGCCGAACAGGGTGAGCTCGGCCAGGGGCGGGCGCAGCATCGCCAGCGCCGCACCGAGCCGGCGGCCATCGAACGGTTCGGCGCAGATCGATCGGCCGCCCGCCAGGGCGCCGGGAGCGTCCGGGTGGTAGTCGGCGAACTGCGGGCCCAGGACGAAGCGGACGAGGGTGCGGCTCTCCAGGAACTCGACCATCGCCGGGCCGGCTTCGAGGAAGGCTTCGACCCGCTCGGGATCGAAATGGTTGCCGGCCTCGTGGCGCAGATAGCGGGCCGCGGCCTCGCGGCTGTCGACGATGCCGGCGCGTCGCGCGTGCGGCGAGCATGGGATCCACAGCCAGCCGCCGGAGCGGGCGGTCGTCCCGCCCACGAGCGGCTCCTTTTCGACCACCAGCACCTCGAGCCCGAGCAGGCGCGCCGTCAGGGCCGCGGCCATCCCCCCGGCTCCCGAGCCCACGACCAGGAGGTCGCAGCGCTGCCGCTCGCTCGTCTCGGCCTCCCCGCCCATGGCCTCGGCCTAGCGGCGCCGCCAGCGTTCGGCAACCGGCGCGACGGCACGGCACGCGTCACCGTCACGCGGATGATCCGCTCAGCCCTGCTGGCCGGGCAGCACGAGCACGGTGAAGCGTCGCTCGGGAGCGAGATAGGTGCGCGCGAGCCGGGCGAGCCCGGCCTGGTCCACCGCGGCGAGATCGGCCAGGAGCGTGCGGGCGTGGTCGAGCCGTTCGGGCGCGACGTGCCGGCCGGTCAGGATGCGCTCGAGCCACCACTCGTTCCGCTGCAAGCTTCGCTCGGCGCGGGCCCGACGCGGCGGCAGGATGTGCTCAAGTTCGGCCGGGTCCGGCCCCCGAGCGTGCAGCCGGTCGAGCTCGGCCGCGATCATCGCGGCCAGTTCGGCGGCGCGGTCGGCCGGCACGTCGACCACGATCCGCAGCGCTCCGCGGCCAGGGATCAGGAACGAGCCGCTCGTGCCCGCACCGGGCCCGTAGGTGGCGCCGAGCCGCTCGCGCAGGAGCGTGCGCACCCGCTCGCGTACGAGATCGGCCAACACCGCGAGCCCCTCGGCTCGGCGTTGGTCGCGGGCATCGTCGGTGGCGACGTGGACGAACACGATCGCCTGGCCCGGCGGTCCGCCGTGCTCGATCACGACCGTCTCGTTCCCGGCCGGATAGGGCGGCGGCGGGGAAAGCGCCGGCAGCTCGCCGCGCGCCGGCAGCCGGCCGAGTGTACGGGCCACGGCGTCGATCGCGAGCTCGGGGTCGACCGCCCCGACGATCGCCACGTCGAGCGGCCCGCTCGCCGTCTCCTCGCGCCACCAGGCCGCCAGTTCCTCCAACGTGCGGGCCTCGGCGAGCTCCCGCTCGGGCAGGCCGAAGCGCGGATCGCCGCGGTGCAGCAGGCGCTCCACCGGCCCCTCGAGCGTGGCCCGCGGGACGGTGGCGAGCCGTCGCCAGGTCGTCTCGAGCGCCCGCCGCCACGGCACCAGGCCGTCGGGGCGGAAGGCCGCGTCCTCGAGCCAGGCGCGGGCGAGTACGAGCGCGGTCTCGAGCTCCTCGGAAGCGGCCTCGACGGTCAAGAGACTGGCCGTCTCGGCCAAGCTGAAACCCGAGGTCAACCGCCGGCCGGCCAGGATCCGGTCCAACTCGTCCGCCGGGTGCCGGTCGAGCCCACCGGCCCAGAGCGCGTGCCGGGCCAACAGATCGAGACCCGGCCGATCGGGCGGCAGCCCCAGCCGGCCCCGGCCGAAGCGGACCGTGAGCCGGACCGTGTCGGCCTCGAAGTCGGTGGGCTTGACGTCGACCCGCACGCCGTTGGCGAGCCGGGCGGCGTGGATGTCGAGATCGGCCAGATGGGCGCGCTCGACGACCGCCGCCGGCTCGGGGTCGGCCGCGTAGGCCAGCGCCGGGCGGGGCACGAAGCGCCAGGGCTCGACCGCCTCGCCGCGACCCCGGACCCAAGCCGCCCGCAGCCGCTCGCGCAGGGCCTCGGTTCCGTCGGCCGGCTCCGCGGGCACCGTGACCAGGAGGAGCGGCTCGCCGTCCAACACTGCCCGGGCGGCGGCGCTGACCGCGGCGGCATCGACCGAGGGGGCCAGCTGGTCGTGGAGCGCCAGCGCACCGGCTTCGTCCAGGAAGGCGCGGCGATCACGGGCGGCGGCGATCAGCGCTTCGACCCGGGATCGCGAGAGCCGGTCGGGTGCGGTGCGCAGCCGATCCTTGAGGCTGCGGCGGCGCAAGGCCAGGGCGTCCTCGACCTCTTCGGGGAGCACGCCGTGGGCGACGAGCCGAGCGACCTCGCGGCCGAGGGTGGCCAGGGTCCGCTCGAGATGCGCGACGTCCGGCTCCCCACCGGCACGCAGCCGCAACAGGCGTGCGATCTGCGGCCAGTCCTCCAATCCGGCGGTCGGCCCGGTCAGCGGCGGCTCGGGGCCGCTCGCGAGGCTCGCGAGCCGGTCGTTCACGATCCGCAGCAGCACGGCCTCGACCAGCTCGCGCCGGCGCGCTTCGAGGCTGTCGGGTTCGTCCCGAGGCGGGTGGCGGAAGGCCACCGCGAGCCCGGCGGGCAGCCCCGGTTCGACGCGCAGTTGCACCTCGAGACCCCGCTCGCGCAGCGGCGCCGGCACGGGCTCCTCGGGCGGCTCACCGCTCGCGCCGGCGTCGGCGAACAGCCGGGCGATGGTCGCCGCCACGGCGTCGGCGTCGAGATCGCCGGCCACCGCCACGACCATCCGCTCGGGCCGATACCAGCGGCGGTAGAAGCCCTCGACCAGCGCCCGATCGGCGTTCACCACGACCTCGGCGTCACCGATCGGCAAGCGCTCGGCCAACCCGCTCTCGGGCAAGAGAAAGGCCAGAGCCGCCTCGAAGGCACGCTGGCCCGGGGTGTCCCGCTGGCGCGCTTCGGCCAGCACCACGCTACGCTCGATCTCCAGGAGATCGGCCGGGATCGTGAGCCGGTCGGCGATCTCCCGCAACACGAACAGCGCGTGCTCGATCGCCGCCGGGTCGGCCCGCGGCAGCTCCAGCTGGTAGACGGTGGTCTCGAAGCCGGTGCGGGCGTTGGTGTCCGGTCCCATGGCGGCCCCGAGCCGGGCCAGCGAGGCGGCGAGCTCGCCGGGCGGCAGGTTGGTCGAGCCGCGAAACGCCATGTGCTCGAGGAGGTGGGCGATACCGCGCTCGTGGTCGCGCTCGTGACGCGAGCCCACCTCGACGAGCAATCGCAGGCTCGCCGCTCCGGGCGGCCGCGGATTGGGCAGCACGACGAACCGCAGACCGTTGTCGAGACGCCCGAAGCGGGCCGCGGGATGGATCGGCGGCCCGCCCTCGAGTACGACCGGCCAGGGCTCGCCGATCTCGCCCGCCGAGAGCGGCTCTCCTTGGAGCCCGAGCCCCGCCGAGCCCACCACCAAGGCAGCCAGACACAGCTTCGCGAACCGCCCCATCGCCCCTCACGGCCGGTCGTGGCCCGGGCCTAGCTCTTGAACCGGGCCCAGGCGAATTGCGGGCTGTCCTGCGGCTCGATCGGCATCTCGATCCGATCGCGCAGCACCCATGTGATGACCTGGTGGTGGAGCGGGATGTAGACCAGGTCCTCCTTCACGATTTTCCAGGCCTCGGCGATGAGCGCGTCGCGGGCGGCGAGGTCGATCGTGGTCTCCATGGCGGCGGTCAGTTCGTCGATCCGCGGGTTGCTGTAGCCGGTATGGTTCCAGCCCCCGCCGGTTTTGTAGAGGAAATTGAACACGTAGTGGCTGTCCAACGTCGGCACGCCCCAGCCCAACATGTAGAAGTCCTGCTCCTTGTTCTGCAGTTCCTTGAAGTGGATGGTCTTGGGCTGGGAGCGCAAGGCGACCTTGACGCCGACGCGGGCGAGCATGGCGGTGATCGCCTGGCAGATGGCCTCGTCGTTGATGTAGCGATCGTTGGGGCAGGAGAGCGTGACCTCGAAGCCGTCGGCGTAGCCGGCCTCGGCGAGCAACGTCTTGGCCTTGGCCGGATCGTAGGGCAATCGCTGGTCGAGCTCCGGCGTGTAGCCGTGCACGCCCGGGGCGGTGATGATCCCCGCCGGTGCGGCCAACCCGCGCATCACCTTGGTGCGGATCGCCTCGATGTCGATCGCCCGATGGACGGCCTCGCGCACGCGGCGATCGGCGAACGGATTCTTGCCTTTGACGCTGGAGCTGCGCAGCTCCGGCCGGGCGATGTCCATCCCCAAGAAGATCGTGCGGATCTGCGGAGTCTGGAGGATCTTTAGGCCCGGTGTGCGGGACAGCCGCTCGATGTCCTGCAGCGGCGGATCGAGCACGAAGTCGAGCTCACCGGACAGCAGCGCCGCCACCCGCGTGGCGTCGTTCTTGATCGGCGTGTAGACGACCTCGTCGACGTTGTGCGGCTCCTGGGCGAGGCCCCACCAATCGGGGTTCTTCTGGAGCACGGTGCGCACGTCGGGCTCGCGGCGCACGAGCACGAAGGGGCCCGTACCGTTGGCGTTGCGGACCGCGTAGGTCTCCTCGCCGCCCTTGAAGTTCTGGGGCTTGGTGACCCCGTGCTTCTCCGCCCAGCCTTTGTCCATGATGTGGACCTCGGTGAGCTGGTTGGGGAGGATCGGGTTGGGCCCCTTGCCCGTCACGATCCGCACGGTCCCGGCATCGGTGGCCACCACCTCGGTGACCGAGGTCAAATAGCCCTTGAAGTCGGAGGTCTCGGAGCGGGCCCGCTCGATCGAGAAGACCACGTCCTCGGCGTCCAGATCGGCGCCGTCGTGGAACTTGACCCCGGCGCGCAGCTTGAACTCCCACACCGTGGGCTCGATCGCCCGCCACTCGGTGGCCAGGCCGGGAACCAGCTCGAGCTTGGCGTTGCGGTTGACGAGCGGCTCGTAGATCTGCTGGCCCATGGTGTTGGTCGGGCCCTCGTTCTGGGCGTGCGGATCCATGGTCAAGGCGTCGCCCTGGCTCGCCCAGCGCAGCACGTTGCGCGCTTGGGCCTCCGCCGGCTGGAAGGCGACGAGGGCGATCGCCGCCACGCCGCTCACGAGCACACTGCGCATCGACTGGCCTCCCCGAGGTCGGTTCCGCCGGCACCGATACCGTCGGACTCACGCAGCGTGCGCCGCGGGACGGTGGTGTCAAGCGGCGATGCTCTTGCCCGAGCGGCCGCGGAGCCCTAGCCTCGAGTCGTGCGCAGAACCCGGGGACGGATCCATGCGCCGTCGATCGTTTCTCGTGCTGGCCGCGCTGATCCCGCTCGCCCTGTCCGGCTGCGGCGACACCTGGCGTGGCTTCAAGAAGGACACGGGCGAGAATCTGGGGAAGGCCGGACGGGCGATCGAGCGGGCCGGCGAGAAGGTCAAGAAGTGAAATCTCCGGGCGCGTGGCGCCTCCGTCCGCGGACGGTGCCGGCGCGACGCCCGGGACTTCGACGGCCTCACTCGGCGGCCTCGCCGCGCGCCGCGGCGCGCGCGGCCTCCTCCTCGAGATGCGCGCGGGCCACGGGGTCGAGCAGGATGTGGAGTTCGGCCAGTTGCTTCTCGCTCACCGGCGAGGGCGCGCCCAACAGCAGCTCCTCGGCGCGCTGTGACAACGGGAAGGCCGTGACCTCGCGCAAGTTCGGCGTGTCGGCCAGGAGCATGACGATCCGGTCGAGGCCCGGGGCGATCCCACCGTGCGGCGGTGCACCAAAGCGCAGCGCCCGCAACATGCCACCGAACCGCCGCTCCAGGACGTCGCGCCCGTAGCCGGCGATCGCGAAGGCCTTCTCCATGATCTCCGGCCGATGGTTGCGGATCGCCCCCGAGCTCAGCTCCACGCCGTTGCACACGATGTCGTACTGGTAGGCCAGGATCTCAAGTGGATCCTTGGTCTCGAGGGCCTCCAGACCACCTTGCGGCATGGAGAAGGGATTGTGGGAGAAGGTGATCTTCTTCTCCTGCTCGTCCCATTCGTACATCGGGAAATCGACGATCCAGCAGAACCGGTAGGTCTTCTTGGCCGACAGATCGAGCTGCCGCCCCACCTCCTGACGGACCGCGCCGGCCAGCTTGGCGGCGGCTGCCGGCCGATCGCACACGAAGAAGACCGCATCCCCGGGCGCGACGCCCACCCGCTCGCGCAACCGCGCGAGCCGCTCGGGCTCCAGGAACTTGGCCAGCGGCCCACGCGCCTGGCCCTCCTCAAGGGCGAGCCAAGCGAGCCCCGGGGCGCCCGCCGCCTGGGCGAAGGCCACCATGCCGTCGAAGAAGCTGCGCGGGCGGCCGACCGCACCCGGGGCCGGGATCGCCCGGACCACCGATCCTTTCTCGACGGCGCCGGCGAACAGTTGGAAGGCCGAGCCGCGGAACAGCTCGCTCACGTCGACGATCTCGATCGGGTTGCGCAGGTCGGGCTTGTCGGTGCCGAAGCGGACCATCGCTTCGGCGTACGTGAAGCGCGGGAAGGGCGGCGGGCTCACCGTCCAGCCCTCGGGCTTGTGGCGCTCGAACACCCCGAACATCACCGGCTCGATCGCCGCGAACACGTCCTCCTGGGTGACGAAGGCCATCTCCACGTCGAGTTGGTAGAACTCGCCCGGGCTGCGGTCGGCGCGCGCGTCCTCGTCGCGGAAGCACGGTGCGATCTGGAAATAGCGGTCGAAGCCGCTGATCATGTAGAGCTGCTTGTATTGCTGCGGAGCCTGCGGCAGCGCGTAGAACTTGCCCGGATGCAACCGCGAGGGGACCAGGAAGTCACGGGCTCCTTCGGGACTGGAAGCGGTCAGGATCGGTGTCTGCAGCTCGATGAAACCCTGGGCGTGCATGAGCTCGCGGATCGTTCGGATCACCGCCGAGCGCAGCCGGATGTTCTTCTGCATGACCTCCCGACGCAGGTCGAGGAAGCGGTAGCGCAGCCGCAGTTCCTCGCTCTGCTCGCGATCGGTGTTGACCTGGAGCGGCAACGGATCGGCCGCCGAGAGGATCTCCAGGGTATCGGCCACGAGCTCGACCTCGCCCGTGGCCAGGGCGGGATTGATCGTCTCGGGCGGGCGGGCCACCAGCCGGCCGGTGATCGACACCACGCTCTCGAGCCGCAGCCGCTCGGCCTCGGCGAAGAACGGCCGGTCGGGTTGGACCACCACCTGGACGATGCCGGTGTGGTCGCGCAGGTCCAAGAACAACAGCCCACCGTGGTCGCGCTTGCGGTGGATCCAGCCGGCGAGCTTGATGGTCGAGCCGACCAGCTCGGGGCGCGGCTCGCCGCAGCGGTGGGTGCGATAGCGGTGCATGACGGGCCTCGCTCGGCAGCCCCCGGACGGGGCGGCGCAAGAGGTCACCGCCGGCCCCCGCCTGTCAAGGCGAGGCGTGGCGCGATAGAGTGGGCGCGGGCTCGGGTCGGGGCCGGTCGGGAGGAGGCTGCCGTGCGCGTGAGCGTGATCCAGATGAACTCGCGCGACGACAAGGCCGCCAATTTGGCGGCGGCCGAGGCGCTGGTGGGCGAGGCGGTGCGCGAGGATCGCCCCGATCTCGTGGTGCTGCCCGAGGTGTGGACGCTCATGGGCGGCGACGCGGCGGCCAAGCGCGCCGCGGCCGAGGTTCTGGGCGAGGAGGGCCCGGCCTGGCGGCTGTTGCGCGATCTGGCCCGCGGCCTGCGGGTGGTGATCCACGGCGGCAGCATCCTGGAGCGCGATCCGCTCGATGATCAGATCTACAACACGACCGTGGCGTTCGACCGCGACGGGCGCGAGCTCGCCCGTTACCGCAAGATCCACCTGTTCGACATCACCGCTCCGGACGGCCGGGAATATCGGGAGTCGGCGGTGTTCGGCCGGGGCCGGGAGGTGGTCACCTACAGCGCCGAGGGTGTGCGGATCGGCTGCTCGATCTGCTACGACCTGCGGTTCGGTGAGCTGTATCGGGCGCTCTCGGCCATGGGCGCCCAGCTGTTGGCGGTGCCGGCGGCCTTCACGCTGCACACCGGGAAGGACCATTGGGAGGTATTGGTGCGTGCCCGGGCGATCGAGACCCAAGCCTATGTCGCCGCCGCCGCCCAGTGGGGGCCCCATCCGGCCGGGCGCGAGGAGCGCTGGTGCTACGGCCATTCGATGATCGTCGACCCCTGGGGTCACGTGGTGGCCCGCGCCTCCGACGGCCCCGGCTTCGCCACCGCCCGCCTCGATCTCGCCCGGATCGCCAAGGTCCGCCGCGACCTGCCGGTGGCCGAGCATCGGGTGCTGAGCGGCTGATCGGCGGTTCGGCCGAACGGCGCGGCGGCCGTTGCCGGCGGACCACGGCGCGCCTATGTGTCGTGCGCGTCGCTCGCGCCGGGCGAGTGCAGCAGGGAGGGATCGAATGGGACGGTGGGTGACGGCGATCGCGGTCGTGCTCCTGGGCACGGCGACATCGGCCTTCGCCCAACCGGCCAAGGGTGATCCGGATTGGCCCTGCACCCAGCTCTACCATCCCGAGCTCGTGCTCGAGCACGTCTGGAGTGGACCGGACCCGAAGAGCATGGGGGGCCACTGGGCAGCGGATCCGGAGCTCGCACCGCTCGTGCCCCGGCTGGCCTCGACCGTGCTGCCCTTGGAGACGGCCTTGACCGAGGTCGAGGCGCTGTTGGCCGCGACCGCCTCGGCCGAACGGACGCGTCGGGCGACCTTGCTCGTCGCCGGACTGCACGAGCTGCTCGACGCCGAGCGCAAGAAGGTGCTGGCCGGCCTTCACAAGCTGGGGCGCAGCCAGCGCGCGCTGGCCCGGGCCATTCGTGAACGGAACGACCAGCTGGCCGCACTCCGCACCAGGCCCGACGCCGCGGCGGAGGTCGCCGCCCTCGAGGAGACGCTGCAGTGGGATCTCAAGATCTTCCAGGACCGCCGCTCGACGGTGAACCTCGCCTGCGCCCAGCCCGACGAGATCGAAAAGCGGCTCTTCGCGCTGGCCAAGCGGATCGAGGCGGCGCTGCCCTCAGCCTCGGGCGGATGAAGGCACACCCGGCGCTCGTCGGCGTCGTCCTCTTGGGCCTGCTCGCCGCCGCGCCGGTCGGGGCGGAAACGGCGAGCGTGCAGGAGGTCGTGTTCGCCCCCGGCTTCCTGGCCAAGGTCGATCGCACCTTGGTGCTCCGCTACCGTTACGAGATGTCGGGCAAGGCGATGGATCGGCCCTATGTCAGCCGGGCGCGGCTCGAGATCCGCGAGGTGTTGCCCGACGGGCGCAAGCTCGCCTGGCTCGATCTGTTCGAGGGCAGCAATCGCCGGCAGACCGGCCCGATCCCCACCGTCGAGCAGAACCCGATCCTCTTGGCCTTCTTGCAGCGCGACACGGTGAGCATGGCCAACCTGACCGGCGGCGCGGCGCAATATTTCCAACAACAGATCCGACGCGCCTTCAACGACAAGGTCGGCGTCGAGACGACGCCGATCGTCTGGCAGGGACGCACGATCGAGGCGCGCACCGTGCGGCTGCGGCCGTTCCTGGCCGATCCGTCGATCGACCGCTTCCCGCAGTTCCGCGACAAGGAATACGTGTTCACGGTTTCCCCGGAGGTGCCGGGCGGGCTCTGGCAGCTCACCATCCGCCTTCCCGACACGGCAGGGGTGACCTATCTCGAAGAAACGCTGAGGCTGGAGGCCGCGGAATGAGCCGCGGCCGCCGCCGTGTGACCAGGCTCGACCTTCCGGGATCTCCGCCGATGCGCCGGCTCGCTCTGATCTTCGCCCTCGCTATCGGCCCGCTCGGCTCGGCCGTGGCGGCGCCCGCCGACTATCCGACCGAGGTGCTGGCCGATTACGTGCTGGGCTGCATGGCGGCCAAGGGCCAGACCCCGGAGGCCCTGCGGCGCTGCGCCTGCTCCATCGACCGGATCGCCGCGCGGCTGCCGTTCGAAGATTACGTCAACGCCGAGACCGTGTTGCGGATGCGCCGCGAGACCACCGGGCGCGACCAAGTGGTGATGTTCCGCACCTCGCCCTGGGCGCAGGAGATGGTGGACAAGCTGCGCCGGGCCCAGCTCGAGGCCGATCTCGAATGTTTCTGAGGCGCGACGAAGCGCCGCCGGGACTTGGCGAAACGGCTTCTGTTGTCTAGCGTGTTCCGCGGAACGTGTGGGACCGGGCGGAGCGACTGCCCCGCTGACAGGGAGGTCATGAAGTGTATCGACCGGGCATTGAACGGATCGTTGGCGTCTTCGCGATCACCGCGCTGTTGTTGAGTGCCCCTCCCTCGGGGTGGGCCGCCCAGGACGAGGACGAGGCCTACGAGCGTCCCTACCAGATCTGCGGTCAGAACGTCGTCGATCGCGGCACCTACAACGGCTACCGCCGCTACCACGCCTTTTGCCACGTCTGCCACGGTCCCGACGGGCTCGGCAGCTCCTACGCACCGAATCTCCTCGAATCGCTCAAGGTGATGAAGCGCGACGACTTCACCCAGGTGGTCGCGGGCGGACGGCAGAACCTCGCCGCCGGCAAGGAGAGCGTCATGCCGGCCTTCTACGAGGTCGCCGACGTGATGAACTATCTCGAGGACATCTATTCCTACCTCAAGGCCCGCTCGGACGGCAAGCTGGGCCGCGGGCGGCCGGAGCGATGCCCGTCGTGATCGCTCGCCGCCGGCTCCTCCTCGCTGGCGCCTCGGCGGTCGGGCTGCAGCTGGCAAGCTTATTCGCCCCGGCTGTGGCGAGCGCGGCCGATCCGAGCAAAGGGGAGCTCCGCTCCGCCGCGGCGCTTCGGGTCTGCGCCGATCCGGCCAATCTCCCCTTCTCCAACGACAAGGGCGAGGGCTTCGAGAACAAGATCGCCGAACTGCTGGGCCGCGAACTGGGCCTGCCGGTCGTCTACACCTGGCATCCGCAGACCATCGGCTTCGTGCGCAACACGCTGGGCGCGCAGGCCTGTGACGTGATCATGGCGGTGACCTCGGCGCACGAGCTGGTCCAGAACACCCGGTTCTATTACCGCTCGACTTACGTGCTGCTCTACCGGGCGGCCGATCGTGGCACCTTCGACAGCCTCGATTCGCCGATGGTGGTGACCGCCCGGATCGGCGTGGTCGCCAACACGCCCCCTGCCGTTCTCCTCGAGCGGCGCGGCCTCCTGAGCAACGTCGTGGCGTACAACCTCGTCGTCGACACGCGGGTCGAACACCCTGCCGAGCAGGCGGTCGAAGATCTCGCCGCCGGCCGGATCGACATGGCGCTCTTGTGGGGCCCGATCGCGGGTTATTGGGCCAAGCGGAGCCCGGTCCCGCTCGAGTGGGTGCCGTTGCGGTCCGACCCGGGGATGCACACGCCGATGGATTACCGCATCTCCATGGGCCTCCGGTACGGCGAGAGCGAATGGCTGGAGACCCTCAACCGCTTCATCCGTCAGCGGCAGCGCGACATCGACCGGATCCTCGACGAGTACGGCGTGCCGCTGCTCGATTCGCGTGGCCAGCTGGTCAACCCGCCACCCTGGCTGCGGCGCGAAGCGGCGCGCGGCGGGTGAGCAGGATGCGCCGGCGGCTCGCGCTGCTCCTCTTGTCGACCGCTGCGAGCGGCGCGAGCCTCGCCGCCCGGGGCCAGGGAATGATGGACAAGGTCGACCTCGGCTCGCCGCGGATGACGGCGGCCGAGCTCGATCGGGCCGCGGTCGAGCGGCTGATCGCCGAGGCCGCCGGCCGACCCGTCGCGTTGGCCGGCCGAAGCCTGAACGGCCTCGACCTTTCCGGCCTCGACCTCGCGGGCGCGGACCTCCGCTGGGCCCGCCTCAACGGCGCCAGGCTCGTCGGCACGCGCCTGCGCGGGGCGCAGCTGGCGCTCGCCTGGGCGATCGGCGCCGATCTCCGCGAGGCCGATCTGCGCGAGGCCGATCTGTTCCAGGCCCAGCTCGGGCGGGCCCGGCTCGATCGGGCGGACCTCTCCGGTGCGCGCCTGATCGCCAATCTCGACGGCGCCTCGCTGGTCGAGGCGGTCCTCGCGAACGTCCGCGGCGGCGCCGACATGCGCAATCAGAGCATGGGCCTCATCCGCAGCTCGCTGCGCGGCGCCCTGCTCGACCGGGCCGACCTTTCGGGCGCCGATCTTTCCCGCGCCGATCTGGAGTTCGCCAAGCTGCGCGGAGCGCGGCTCGACCGGGCCCTCTTCCGCGCGGCCCAACTCGGCGGTGCCGATCTCGGCGGAGCCTCGCTCGAGGGTGCCGATCTCGCGGAGGCCGATCTCGCGGGCGCCACCCTCGTGGGCGCGAGCGGGACGCCTTCCGGCCTGGAGCGGGCGCGCAATCTGGAGCGCGCCTTCCGCTGACGGCGCGGCGGGTCAGGAACGCCGCTCGGCGAAGACGACGTTGTCGACGAGGTAGCGGATTCCCCGCAGCCAGCTCTCGTCGGTGTTGCCGCGAATCGAGACGGAGCCGGCGCGCACCAGCTTGCCGGTCTCGACCTCGCCGATCCGCAAGGTGATGTCGAGGATGAGGTTGCTCGTCTTGCCCACCCAGGCCAATGCCGCTTGCTCGGCGCCGAGCTCGCGGGCGAGCTCGAGCTCGCAGCCGTTGCATTCCCGAAGCGAGGCGTAGCGCGCGGCCTTCGCCGCCACCGGTGCCGGATCGATCAGTACGTAACCCTTGGCCTCGAGATGCCGGCGCAGCTCGGCGTCGGCGAGCAGGAGCCGGGCGCGTTCGTCCTCGCGCACGGGCTCGAGGCTCGTGCTCGTGAACTCGAGGGGGAACAGTACGAGCCGCACCGGCTCGGCGGCGGCGAGGGGATGTGCGCCGAGAGCGGCCAGGACGGCCCAGGAAGCGAAGCGTCGCAAGGTGGCGTCTCCCGGTCAGAACGGAGCGAAAAAAGACCCGGCGGTCGGTCGACGCCGGGTCCAAAAGTCTTGCGATCGTTCGGATCAGTTGAGGGTGAAGACAGTGAGCTGACCACCGAGCTGGGTGTAGTTGGCCAGCGCCTTGTAAGCACCCACCGCGCCGAGACCGGCCGTGTCCTCGGTCAGGCCCGCGGCGAGACCGATGCCGGCCCAGCCCCCGATCCCGGAGAGCACCGCGATGTACTGCTTACCACCGTGCAGGTAGGTGTTGACGTTGCCGATGATCCCCGACGGGGTCTTGAAGCGATAGAGCTCGCGACCCGTGTCGGCATCGAGCACTTTGAGGTAACCCTCGAGGGTCCCGTAGGCGACGATGTCACCGGCCGTCGCCAGCACGCCCGACCACACCGAGAAGCGCTCGATGTTGAGCCACTTGTGACCACCCTTGATCGGATCCCAGGCGCCGATCGCCCCCAGCGTGTCGCCACCGGGCGCCGGGAACATCGACAGCGTGGCACCGACATAGGGCTGGCCGGCGGTGTAGGTCACCCGGAACGGCTCGTAGTCCATGCACACCGTGTTGTACGGCACGTACATGAGGCCGGTCTTCGGGCTGTACGCTACCGGCTGCTGATCCTTGGTGCCGAGCGCCGCCGGGCAGATGCCCTTGGTGTTCACGTCCTCGCCGTTGGCGTGGGTCGAGTACCGCGGATCGACGACCGGACGACCGTCCTTGATCTCCTTCACCCAGTTGACCCAGGGGAAGGACTTCTGGGCGAGGATCAGCTCACCGGTCTCCCGGTCGAGCGTGTAGTTGAGGCCGTTGCGATCGACGTGGAACAGCAGCTTGCGCTTCTTCCCACCGACCTCGCCCTCGAACAGCACCATCTCGTTGATGCCGTCGTAGTCCCACTCGTCGTGGGGCGTCATCTGGTAGACCCACTTGGCGACGCCGGTGTCCGCGTTGCGGGCCCAAATGGTCATCGACCACTTGTTGTCACCCGGACGCTGCACCGGGTTCCAGGTGCCGGGGTTACCCGAGCCGTAATAGATCAGGTTGAGCTCGGGATCGGCCGAGATCCAGCCCCAGGTGCACCCACCACCAATCTTCCACTGGTCGCCCTGCCAGGTCTTGAGGCTCGAGTCCTTGCCGACCGGCTTGCCGAGCTCGGTGGTCTTCTCCGGATCGACCAGGATCTCGTTGTCCGGCCCCATCGAGTAGCCGCGCCAGACCCGCCGGCCGGTCTTGATGTCGTAGGCGGTCAAGTGGCAGCGCACGCCGAACTCGCCGCCCGAGATGCCCACGTACACCTTGTCCTTGAAGACCAGCGGCGCCGAGGTGCCGGTCTCGCCCCGTGACGGATCCCCGTTCTTGGCCTGCCAGACCACCTTGCCGGTCTTGGCGTCGAGCGCCACCAGCGTGGTGTCGGCCTGGTGCAGGAAGATCTTGCCGTCACCGTAGGCGACGCCGCGATTGACCGTGTCGCAGCACATCACCGGGATGACGTTGGGATCCTGCTTCGGCTCGTACTTCCAGATCACCCGGCCCGGCTCGTTGAGATCGAGCGCGTAGACGATGTTCGGGAACGGGGTGTGAACGTACATCACGTCCCCGATCACCAGCGGACCGCCCTCGTGTCCCCGCAGCACGCCGGTCGAGAAGGTCCAAGCGACCTTGAGGTCCTTGGCGTTGTTCTTGTTGATCTGCGCCAGCTGGCTGTACCGATGGTGCGAGTAGTTACCACCCTGCATGACCCAGAACGCCGGGTTCTGCTGGAGCAGCAACAGCTCGTCGTTCGCCTCGGCGAGCGATGGCCCAGCGAGCAACGCCGCCATCGCGACGCCGCAACCGAGCACGACCTTCGACTTCACGACCTTGCCTCCGTCGTTGGTTTTGTCGTCTGGTCGCATCCGCACGCCGATCGGAACCGCCCTCCCACCCCGCCGGCACGCCGTCTTCCCTGGGATCGCGGCGCCCCGGCCCTCCGACCGAATAGCGTAAGCGCCGAAACGTTAGAGAATGTGGCGGCGTCGCGCAAGGCGTGCCGCACCGCCGCGACCACCACGCCGCGGCCCCCGCTCAGCCCAGCGAAGCGATGATCTCGCGATAGGCCGCCTCGGGATAGGCCTTCATGGTGAGGGTGCGCACGTTGCCGGCACTGCCGAGCAAGAGCGTCCAGCGCGCCGCGACCGCGTCGTCCGGCGTCTCGTAGACCACCACGAGATCGTAGGGACCCATGGTCATGAACAGGTGCAGGATCCGCCCACCCATGGCCTCGAGCTCGGCCCTGGCGGCGTCGAACCGCTCGGGCGATCGGCGCACCGTGCGGATCCCCTGATCGGTCCAGCTCACCAGCGCGACGAACAGCGACATGCTCCACCTCCCCCGCCGACGCGGCACCTCTCGCGCCGTCACCGCAGCTTAGCATGGCTCGACGGCCCCGTCCTCGCCTTGCCGGCCGGCCGGGCGCCGGCGAGGATGGGCCCGGACGACCGGGGGAGCCGAGCATGGCCGGATCGCGCATCGGATTCGTGGGGTTGGGAGCGATGGGTGGGCCCATGGCCGCCAACCTCGTGCGCAGGGGCTTCACCGTAACGGGCTTCGATCTCGTGCCCGAGGCCCGTGCGCGGCTCGTCGAAGCCGGTGGCACGGCCGCTGCCGACCCGGCCGATACCGCCCGCGACGCGGATCTCCTGCTGCTCGCGGTGGCCACCGCCGACCAGGCTCGGGCCGTGCTGGATGCGGCGCTGCCCGCGCTGCCGCCCGGCGCCACCGTCGTCCTGCACGCCACCGTGCCCCCCGACTTCGCGCGCGAGGTCGGAGCGGAGCTGGCCGAGGCCGGGCACCCCTTCCTCGACGCCCCGATCTCCGGCGGCCGGCTCAAGGCCGAGGCCGGCGAGCTCACGATCATGGCGAGCGGCAGCGAGGCCGCCTTCGCCGCCGCCCGCCCGGCGCTCGAGGCCATGGCCACTCGGATCTACCGGCTGGGCGACCGGCCGGGCATCGCCTCGACGGTCAAGGCCGTCAACCAGCACCTGGCCGGCATCCACATCGCCGCCGCCTGCGAGGCCATGGCCCTCGGCGTACGCGCCGGAGCCGACGCCGCCACGCTGTACGAAGTGATCACCGGGAGTGCCGGCAACTCCTGGATGTTCGAGAACCGGGTGCCGCACATCCTCTCGCGCGACTTCACCCCCCTCTCGGCGGTCGAGATCTTCGTCAAGGACCTGGGCATCGTCCTCGATCTCGGCCGCACGCTGCGCTTCCCCTTGCCGCTCGCCGCCGCCGCCCACCAACAATTCCTGGCCGCGGCCGCGGCCGGGTTCGGCCGCGAGGACGACTCGGCGGTCGTCAAGGTCTACGAGCGACTGGCCGGGATCGAGGTCGCCGGGCCGCGCGAGGCCGTCGGATCCGCCGACTGAACGGGCCTCGGAGAGGGCCGCGTGCGCTCGCTCGACCCGCGCATCGAGCTCACGCTGGGCCTCGTCGCCGCGGCCGCCCTGGGTCTGGGGATCCTGCTCGTCCTCCTACCGTTCCTCTCGGCGCTGGTGTGGGGGGCGATCCTGGCCTGGGCCGCCTGGCCGCTCCAGGCCCGGCTGGTGCGCCGGCTGCGGGGCCGCCCGGCGCTCGCCGCCACGATCACCACGCTGCTCTTGGCCACCGGGCTGCTGTTGCCCCTGGTCCTGGTCGGCCGGCAGGTGGCCGACGGGGTGGGCCTGGTGATCGAGACCGTCCGGCAGTTGCTGGCCGTGGGCATGCCGCCGCCGCCCGATTGGCTGTTCGACGTGCCGACCATCGGCCCCCAGCTGGTCGACGCCTGGAACCGGCTGGCGCTCGACGTGCGGGACCTGCCCGAACTCGTCCAACCCTGGCTTTCCACGCTGCGTGATCTCGGCATCCGCGCCGGCCTGTTGTTGGGCTCCGGGTTGGTCGAGCTCGCGCTGTCCCTGGCCACGGCCTTCGCCTTCCTCAAGGACGGCGAGCGGCTGGTCGAGGAGACCCGGCTCGCCGGGCGGCGGGTGCTGGGCGATCGCGCCCAGCACTTGCTCGAGGTCGTGGGCCGCACGATCCGCGGGGTGGTCTACGGCAACATCGGCACCGCACTCGCCCAGGGCGCTCTCGCGGCGATCGGCTTCGCGCTCGTCGAGCTGCCGGCGGCCCTGGTCCTGGGCGTGCTCACCTTCTTCTTCGCGCTCCTGCCGGGTGTCGGCCCGCCGCTCATCTGGGGCCCGCTCGCGATCTGGCTCGTGGTCCAGGACCGCACCGGCGCCGGGCTGTTCCTGGCGCTGTGGGGCCTGCTCGTGATCGCCGCGATCGACAATCTGGTGAGGCCCTGGCTGATTTCCCGCGAAAGCGACCTCTCGTTCCTGTCGACCTTCCTGGGCGTGGTGGGCGGTGCGCTGGCCTTCGGCTTCCTCGGGATCTTCATCGGCCCGGTGTTGTTGGCGCTGGGCCGAGCCGTGCTCGTCGACTTCATCCGGCCGGTGACGACGGCCGATCCGTCCGCCGATTGAGCGTGTGGGGCCGCGACCGCGGGCGGGGTGGACAGGACCCGGTGCGCGTGGGAAAGCCGGGCGCGGGCCGGGAACCGGGCCGGTCGTTCCCCGCGCGGTGGGGCATGCGCAAACTTCTCGCGATCTTCTTCCGGGCACCGGGAACGCGGCCCTGGTTGCTCGTGTCCGCACTCTTGGCCGCCACGCTCGCGGAAGGGCTGGGCTTCGCCACCTTGATGCCCCTCATCGGCGTGGCCGCCGACGCCTCGGCCACCGACGCGTCGCCCCTCAACCGGGCGGTCCGCGCCGGCCTCGACGCGCTCGGCCTGCCGCTCGAGGTCGGCACGCTCTTGGCCCTGGTCGTGGGCATCCTGGTCCTGCGCTCGGCGCTGCGGTTCTTGGCCACGGTCTACGTCGGCAACGCCATGGCCACCGTGACCACCGGTGTGCGCCGCCGCCTGATCGAGCATCTGTTGCGGGTACGTTGGCACTTCCTGGTCCACCAGCCGCTCGGGCGCATCGCCAACGTCGCCTCCGGCGAGGCGATGCGCGCCGGTCGGGCCTTCACCCTGGTGGCCGAGCTCGTCGCCCTGGCCATCCAGAGCGCGGTGATGGGGATCGTCGCCTTCCTGATCTCCTGGAAGATCGCGCTGGCCGCCGTCGCCCTGGGCGGAGCCATCGCCGCGGCGCTGGCGCTCTTCGTGCGCGGCTCGCGCCGGGCCGGGCGCAAGCAGACCCTCCGCACCAAGGAGCTGCTCGTCTACCTCTCGGACACGCTCGGCAACCTCAAGCCCGTGCGGGCCATGGCCCGCGAGGCCGCCTTCGCCCGCCTGTTCGAGACCCGCATCCGACGGCTGCACAAGACCATCCGCCGCCAGGTCCTCAACCGCGAGGGCCTCAACAATCTCCAGGACATCCTCATGGCCCTGGCGCTGGGCACCGGCTTCTGGGTCGCCTGGTCCATCTGGCGGGTGCCGGTGGCCGAACTCGTGGTCGTGGGCATCGTGCTCTACCGATCGGTCTCCTCGATCGGCAAGCTCCAGAAGGCCTACCAGACCGCGGTGGAGCTGGAGGCCTCCTGGTACCACGCCGAGGAGCTGATCGCCGCCGCCGCCGCCGACCCCGAGCCCAACCCCGGCCGCCGTCCGGCCCGATTCGAGCGGGCCGTGGCGCTCGAGGCCGTGAGCTTCGGCTACGACGACCGACGGGTGCTGGAGCGGGCGGACCTCGTGGTCCCGGCCGGCTCGCTCACCGTGCTGACCGGCCCCTCGGGCGGCGGCAAGACCACCATCGTCGATCTGATCTTGGGCCTGCACCGGCCGGATGCCGGGCGGGTGACCGTCGACGGGATCGATCTGCGCGACATCGATCTGGTCTCCTGGCGGCGGCTGATCGGCTACGTGCCGCAGGAGATCGTGCTGTTCCACGACACGATCCGCGCCAACCTGACGCTCGGCGACGACAGCCTCGACGACGCCGCGCTCGAGCGGGCCTTGCGGACCGCCGAGGCCTGGGACTTCGTGGCCGCCCTGCCGCAGGGCCTGGACACCGTGGTGGGCGAGCGCGGTGCCCGGCTCTCGGGCGGCCAGCGCCAGCGCATAGCACTCGCCCGGGCGCTTCTGGGCGAACCGCGGTTGTTGATCCTGGACGAGGTCACGAGTGCCCTCGACCCCGCCACCGCGGTCGAGATCACCCGCAACATCCGGGCCCTCGCCCACCACGTCACGGTGTTGGCGGTGACCCACCGGCCCGAGCTGCTGGAGGTCGCCGACCACATCTGGCACGTCGAGGGCGGCGGCGTGGTACCGCTCGCCGCGCCGCGACCACGCGAGCCGCGACCGGCCGTCGAGTTGACGGGCGGTCGGGTCGCGCCCTAGCTGGCCGGCGATCGACATCGAGGTGGAGGAGCCGTCGATGCCCGAGAGCACGACTGCACGCTGGCCCTATTTCCGCGACCAGCCGGAATGCGTCGTGCTGCCACCCCCACCCGGCGTGCAACCGAGCCCGAAGCCGCCGGTGCGCATCTTCTTGGGTACCGAGCCGGCCCAGTACCGCGCCGAGCGGATCTTCTTCTGGTCGATCCTCGTCCACCGCGACCCCGCACGCACCTACGAGATTTACCGGATGAGCGATCTGGCCGGCTTCGACCGCAAGGGCTGGCGCACCGGCTTCACCAAATATCGCTTCGCGATCCCCGAGCTCGCCGGTGGCACCGGCTGCGCGATCTACAACGACGTCGACCAGATCTACCTGGCCGATCCGGCCCTGCTGTTCGATCAGGACATGGGCGAGCACGGCTATCTGGCGATCTCGCCGGAAGAGACGTCGGTGATGCTCATCGACTGCGCGCGCATGCTGCCGCTTTGGAACCGCACCACGGCCGCGCGCGAGGGCAAGCACGCGCTCATCAAGAAGCCGGCGTCGATCCCGGGTCTGTGGGGCCCGTGCGATCCGCACTGGAACGCCCGCGACCAGGAATATGTCGAGGGCCGGACCAAGTGCCTGCACTACACCGCCCTGCATCAGCAGCCCTGGGAGCCTTTCCCCGAGGACTATTCCTACCACCCCAACCCCTTGGCCTACATCTGGCACGAGCTCGAGCGCCAGGCGGATGCCGCCGGGTTCCAGATCTTCGGCCCCGACCGACCGTCGGCCGACTTCGCCCCGGCGGCGTTCGGCAACGCCGAGCCCGGTGGCCCGGCCCCGGCCCAGCTCTCGCCCGAGGCCCTCCGCCTGCTGGCCGATACTGGCAGCCGACGGCTCCTGGTGGTCGGCTTCGGCCGGGTTCCGGTGATCGAAGACGCCCCCCCGGAGCTGGAGATCGCCGCGGTCGACCTCGCCCGCGATCCGCATCTGGCCGGAACCGGCGAGGTCGACGCGGTCTTCGCCGTGCACCTCTTCGATCGGCTGCCGCCGGCCGACATCGGCTGGGTGTTGGACGGCCTGTTCACCCGGGCCCGAACCGCCCTGCTCGTGGCCCTGCCGGCCCGCGCGGAGCGCGGCTTCGCGAGCGCCGGCTGGTGGCGCCGGCGGATCGCCGAGACGGCCGCGCGGCGGCCCGGTCCGTCCTGGCGGCTGGAGGTGACCCCGGATCCGCGCTTCGCGAACGAAGGGCCGCGCGGCTTCACGTGCCGGCGGACGGCCGAGCCCGGCCAGCCGCGGGTGTGGGCGCTCTGCACCGGCGATCCGGTCTACGACCGTCAGGTCGAGGAATTGGCCCGGGCGCTGGGCTGGCCCTGGGAAACCCGCCGGCTGGTCCTCAACGGCCGCAGGCGGCTGCCCAATCTCGTGCTGGGTGCCTCGCTCGCGAGCGTCGATCGCAGCCGAAGCGATCCCCTGGCCCCGCCCTGGCCCGATCTCGTGCTCGCCGCCGGGCGCAAGAGCGTGCCCGCGGCACTGTGGATCCGGCGCGCTTCCGGCGGGCGGACCCGCCTCGTGCAGATCGGCCGGCCGCGCGCCCCCTTCGAGCTGTTCGATCTCGTCGTCGCCACCCCGCAGGCCCGGTTGCCGTTGCGCGACAACGTGCTGCCGGTGGCCGCCCCGCTCGCCGGCATCGACGCCGCCCGGCTGGAGGCGGCCCGGGCCGCCTGGGCCGAGCGTCTGGCCGGGTTGCCGCAGCCACGGGTGGCGATGTTCGTGGGCCGCGGTCGCGACGGCTATCGGGTGACGGCCGAGGCGCTCCAGCGGGCCGGTCGGGCGCTGGCCGCGGAGCTGCGCGCGAGCGGCGGGTCGGTCCTCGTCCATCTCGACCGCAAGACCCCGGAGCCGGCCGCGGCGGCGTTGCGCGCGGCCCTCGCGGGTCTGCCGCTCGTCGAGGTGCGGGCCGGTCGGGCCGAGGACACGGATGCGCGCGCCGCCTTCCTGGCGCTGGCCGAGCGGGTGGCGGTGACCGCCGACGAGATCGTGGCGCTGGCCGAGGCGTGTCTGGCCGGCAAGCCCACGCTGCTCGTCGATCTGCCGCGCTGGTACGAGGCCGTGCCGCTCGGGCCGGCCCTGGCCCGGTTCGGCCGGCTGCTGGTGGGCGGCGGCACCACCTACCGCGGCACGCCGCACCAGCAACACGCGCTCGGGCGCCTGGTCGACCATCTGGCGACCAGAGGCCTCTTGAACCTGCCGCGCGATCCGAGGGAGCTGCACCGGGCGCTGTTGGCCCGGGGGCTGGTGGCCCGGCTCGGTGGCCCGGCGGAGCCCGTGGCCCGACCGCGACCGCTCGACGATCTGGCCCACGTGGTCGAGCGGGTGCGGCGGCTCATGTGCGAACGACCCGCGACCAGCTGACGCGGCAAGAACCCGCCGCCCGCCCCGGTGCGGCACACAGCGCCCACGGGCGAGTGCCACCTGCCTTGTCGGTGCGTCACGGGCCGCCTAACTGGGGAGCGGTCGAGCCGCCGCCCTGCGGCTCGTGACGCCTACTCGTGCGCGGGATGGAGCGATGGCGGTTTCCTGGCGTCCGTGGATCGATCGACGCTATCAGCTCGACAAGATGACGCTGCGCGAGCTGATCGTCGCCTATCTCACCCACTATTCGATCATCGTCTATTTCGTCCTCGCGATCGTCTCGACCGCACTCGCCGTCCACCTGGCCGACGGCTGGGCGGCGCCGGTGGCGGCGGTGCTGGTCACCGTCCTGGTCTATCCAGCGGCCGAATATGCGCTGCATCGCTTCGTCCTGCACGGTCGCTTCCTCTACAAGTCGCCCTGGACCGCCAAGGTCTGGAAGCGGATCCACTACGACCACCACGCCGACCCGCACGATCTGGCGGTATTGTTCGGCGCGCTCTATACGACCTTGCCGACCATCGCGCTCGTGGCGCTGCCGGTGGGCTGGCTGGTCGGTGGCCCGGCCGGAGCGCTCGCCGCTTTCGCGACCGCGCTGCTGTTGTTCGCCGGCTACGAGTTCTGCCATTGCGTCCAGCACCTGCCCTTCACGCCCCGCAACCGCTGGCTGCGCGAGATCAAGCGGCGGCATCTGGCCCATCACTTCCACAACGAGCAGGGCAACTTCGGCATCACGAGCGGTCTGTTCGATCGCCTCTTCGGCACGCTCTACGAGCATCCGCGCGAGGTGCCGCGCAGCCCCACCACCTTCAATCTCGGCTACACGGGTGAGGAGCGCGAGCGCTATCCCTGGGTGGCGCAGGCTTCGCCCAGCGAGGCCGAGCTCGCCGCCCGGCGCACGCGGCGGACGGCGCGGGCGGGCGCGTGAGCCGAGGCGGCTCGGTCGCGGTCGACCTCGTCGAAGGGAAGCGGGGGCTCGCGCGCTTCCTCGCCGTCCCCGATGCGATCTACCGGGACGATCCGGCCTGGGTGAAGCCGCTCGATCTGGAGCGGCGCCAGCATCTCGACCCGGCGCGCAACCCGTTCCTGGCTCGCATCGAGATCGCCTACTTCGTGGCCCGGCGCGACGGGCGCGACGTTGGGCGGATCAGCGCCCAGGTCAACCACGCCCATCTGGCCCGCCACGGCGACGCCACCGGCCATTTCGGCTTCCTCGAGGGCGAAGACGATCCGGAAGTCTTCGCGGCGCTGCTGCACACCGCCGAGGACTGGCTCGCCCGGCGCGGCATGCGGCGGATCGCCGGGCCGTTCGATCCCAGCATCAACGACACCTGTGGCCTGCTCGTCGACGGTTTCGAGACCGTCCCCAGCATGATGATGGGCCACCATCGGCCCTGGTACGCGCGGCATCTGGAGCAGCTGGGCTTCCGCAAGCTGCAGGATCTCTTGTGCTACTGGTTCGAGCTCGACCGGGCGCTGCCGCCCGCCGCCGAGGCGCTCTTGAGCCGCGCCGCGCGCAACCCGCGGATCCGCGTGCGCCCCGTCGACATGCGCCGCTTCGAGGACGAGATCCGCACGATCTGCGCGATCTTCAACGACGCCTGGGCGGACAATTGGGGCTTCCTCCCGTTCGAGGAGGCCGAGGCTCTCCATCTGGCCCGCTCGATCCGACCGCTCGTACGCGGCGAAGACTTCGTGATCACCGAACTCGACGGGAAGCCCGCGGCGATGCTCGTGGTGCTCCCCAACCTCAACCTCGCCATCCGCGATCTGCGCGGTCGGCTGTTCCCGCTCGGTTGGGCGAAGCTCTTGTGGCGGCTCAAGGTCCGGGGCATCCCCGAGTGGCGCATGCCGCTCATGGGCGTGGTCCGCGCCCACCAGAACGGCCCCCTGGGCGGTACGCTGGCGCTCGCCACGATCGGCGAGATCCGCCGCGTCCACGCCGCGCGCGGCACCCGCGCGGCCGAGCTGTCCTGGGTGCTCGAGGACAATCGCCGGATCCGGGCGATCATCGAGGCCTGCGGTGCGCGCGTCTACAAGACCTACCGCATCTACGGAAAGGATACCGCGTGAGCGCCACCCCGCCGCTCGACGCGCTGGTGCTGGCCGGCGCGCGGTCGGGCGAACTCGACCCGGTCGCCCGCGCCGCCGGTGTGCCCTTCAAGTGCCTGGTTCCGGTCGCCGGCCGGCCGATGGTCGAGCGGGTGATCGAGGCCCTGGCGGCGATCCCGCGGATCGAGCGGATCCTCGTGGTGGCCGAGCCCGCCGCCGCGCTCGAGCGGCTGCCGGCCCTGGCCCGTGAACGTGTCGCCGGCCGCGTGGTCCTGCGCGTCCCCGAGGCCAGCCCGGCCCGTAGCGTCGAGGCGGCCCTGGCCGAATCGGGCGACCGGCCGCTCCTGGTCACCACCGCCGATCACCCGCTGCTCGACCACGCGATCCTGGAGACGTTCCTCCAGGCGGCGTACGCCTCGCCCGCGGCGGTGGTCGTGGGGCTGGCCCCCGAAGCCGCCGTGCGGGCCGCCGTACCGGAGACGCGGCGGACCTGGTGGCGGTTTCGCGACGGGCGCTGGTCGGGGGCCAATCTGTTCTGGCTGCGCGGTGCCGCGGCCGGGCCGGCGGTGCGCTTCTGGCGGCGGGTCGAAGCCGAGCGCAAGCGCCCCTGGCGCATCGTCCGCCTGTTCGGCCTCGGCAACCTACTGCTCTACGCCACCGGCCGGCTCGACCTCGCCGCCGCGATGCACCGCGCCTCGCGGATCCTGGGCTGTTCGGTGGCGGCGGTGTCGATCCCGATCGGCGAAGCCGCGATCGACGTCGACAAGCCCGAGGATCTGACGGTCGCCGAGGCGATCCTCGCTCGTCGAGCGGGCGGGCACGTCGCATGACCACCGTCTTTCGACTGGCCCATCTGAGCGACGTCCATCTGGGCCCCTTGCCCCGGCCGCGGCCGAACGAACTCCTCTCCAAGCGGATCACGGGCTTCCTCTCCTGGCAACTGCGCCGCCGCCGGGCGCATCGCCCCTCCGTGCTCGAGGCCACGGTGGCGGCCCTGGCGGCGGCGGCGCCGGACCATTGGGCGATCACCGGTGATCTCGCGAACATCGCCCTGCCGGGCGAGTTCGAGCGGGCCCGCGACTGGCTCGCCGGGCTCGCCCCGCCCGAGCGGGCGACACTCGTTCCCGGCAACCACGACGCCTACGTGCCGGGTGCCGAGGCGTTCTGGCAGCTGTGGGCGCCCTGGATGAACGGCTGCGCGAGCCCCGCGGACTTCCCGTTCCTGCGCCGGGTGGGCCCCTTGGCCCTCGTGGGCCTGTCGAGCGCCGTTCCACGGCCCTGGGGTGACGCGGCGGGAGCGCTGGGGCCCGCTCAGCTGGAGCGCTTGCGCGATCTGCTCGGCCGAGCGGGCCGCGAGGGGCTGTGCCGGGTGGTGCTCGTCCACCACCCACCGGTCGAGGGGTGGAGCGCGGCGCGCAAGACCCTGCTCGACGCGGCGGCGCTGCGCGCGGTGCTGGCCCGCGAAGGCGCCGAGCTCGTGCTCTCGGGCCACGACCACCGCCTGGAGGTGGGCGCCCTCGACGGACCCGAGGGCGCGATCCCGGTGGTGGCGGCACCCTCGGCCTCGCTCCACGCCCGAGAACCCGAGCGGCGCGGCGGCGGCCTCCTCTACACCCTTCGCCACCGGCCCGGTGGCCGTTTCCGGATCGAGGCCGAGGCGATCCGCATCGAGCCCGACGGCGGCGTGCGGCGCGAGCCCGTGGCCCTCCCCGGTGCCGCGACGGCGCTCGCCTGGGCAGCGAGGTCGCTTTGAGCTACCCTGCCTCGGGTCGGTGTTGCCGATGCGCCACGCGCCGGCCCCGAGCCCTCCGTCCGCACCACCTGCCCGCGATCGCCCGATGCGTCTCGTGAGCCGCTACCTCGCCGGTCAGGTGCTGCGCCCGATGGCGGCGATCGTGATCGTGGCGTTGGCCGTGCTGTTGGCCGAGCGGATGCTACGCGTGCTGGAGATCGTCATCGGCTGGCGCGGTAGCATGCTCGTGCTCCTCGAGATGCTGGGCTATCTCGTGCCGCATTACATGGGCGTGGCCCTGCCGGCGGCCTTCTTCATCGCCGTGCTGATCGTCTTCGGCCGCCTGTCACGGGACGGTGAGATCGACGCGCTCGCGGCCGCGGGCTACGGGCTGCACCAGCTGTTGCGCCCGCTGTTCGCCATCGCCCTCGTGCTGGTGGTGATCAACGGCGTGATCGTGAGCCACCTCCAGCCCTACGGCCGCTACGCCTATCGAGCCGCCCTGTTCGCGCTCTCCAACGTGACCTTCTTGACGCTGATCCGCGAGCGCGCCTTCGTCACGCTGGCCGGCACGACCTACGCGGTCGAGCAGCTGAACCCGGAGCGCGACCGCTTCGAGGGCCTGGTCCTGTTCAGCACGATGCGCGACGGGAGCACGCTCACGATCACCGCGCGGCGCGGCCGTATCCTGCCCGCCGAAGGCGACCAGCCGGTCCGTTTCGACCTCGAGGACGGGGTCCAGCAGCTGGTCCCGCCGGCAGACGGACCGAGCGCCGATCGGCCGCCCACGACCGTGCGCTTTCGCAGCTTCACCACCGATCTGCGCGGTGGCGAGCCCAAGCCGTTCCGACCCCGCGGCCAGGACGAGCGCGAGCTCACCATACCCGAGCTGGCCGCCGCGCTCGCCCGGCCCCCCAAGGGCATCGATCCGTGGGAGGTCGAGGCCGAGCTGCACGGCCGGCTCGCGCGGGTCCTGTCGATCCCGCTGCTGCCGCTCGTGGCCCTGCCGCTGGCGATCGCCCGCCGGCGTGCGCGCCGCTCCTACGGGATCGTGATCGGGCTCGTGCTGCTGATCAGCTACAACCAGATCCTCAATTTCGGCGAATCCCTGGCCGACGACGGCAAGCTCTCGGTCTGGCTGGGCTTGTGGTCGCCCTTCGCCGCTTTCCTGGCCCTGGGCCTCGGGCTCACCTGGTGGCGCGCGAGCCGGGTGCCACGGGGTGCCGGTGGCGGCCGCTTCGACGCTCTGGTCGAGCGCCTCGAGGGTCGGGCCGCCCGACGGTTCGGCTTGCGGGAGAACGGCGCGTGAGCGTACTCGCCCGCTACCTCGTCCGCCTCTATCTGGTGCGGCTGGTGGTCGTGTTGGTGGCGGTGGCCGGCTTCGCGCTGGCCTTCGACCTCCTCGACAGCGGTCCCCGGGTCGTCCGCCGGGCTGGCGGCTCCACCTGGGCGCTGCTCGCCTACGTGCCCCTGCGGTTGCCCACGCTCGTGACCGAGCTCTTGCCCATGGTGACCCTCGTGGCCGGCCTGCTCACCGTGAGCGATCTGTTGCGCTTTCGCGAACTCGTCGCGATGTGGGGTGCGGGGGTCACCCGGCTGGGGCTTCTGGTCCGGCTGTGGCCGGTGGCGCTCGTCGTCGTGGGCGGCAAGCTCGTGCTCGACGATCTCCTGGTCCCGGCGAGCGTGCCGGGCCTACGCGCGCTGGGCGTCGTCGACGTCAAGACCGTGGGGCTGCCCGCCGACGGGACGATCTGGTTCAAGAGCGGGCCCGACGTGGTGCGCCTGCCCGCCGATGCCGCCGCCCGCCTGGAGCCGCGCGAGATCTTGCTGCTGCGGCTCGACCCCGAGGGCCGGCTGATCGAGCGGATCGAGGCGGCGCGCGCCGAGCCCGGCCCGGATGGTTGGCTGTTGCGCGAGGTGGTCCGCCGGCCGGCCGCCGCTCGCCCCGCCGAGGAGTTGGCCGAGCTGTTCTGGCCGGGCCGGATCGACCTCGAGCAGGTGGCACTCCTGGCCAGGGCACCGCGCGAGTTGTCCATCGGCCAGCTCGTCCAGGTGATCCGTACCGACGGCTTCGGGGCCGGTGGGGCCGAGGCCCACCGGACCTGGCTGCAGGCCCGGCTCGCCGGGCTCGTGGCGCTGTGGGCCACGGTGGTCCTGCCCTTCGCCCTGGTGCGCCGCAGCTCGCGCGGCGGCGAGACCCTGGCGCTGTTCACCAAGGGACTCTCGATCGGCTTCGCGCACCTGGTCGGCAACGGTCTGCTCCTGGCCCTGGGCGAGCTCGGTCTGGTGACACCGGCGCTGGCGGCGTGGACCGCACCGCTCATCTTGGCAGCCTTCGTGCTGGGGCTGGCGGGGCTCCTCGAGCCGCGCCGCGGTCGCGCCGCCGTCCCGCCGCTTCGCGGAGCGGCGGCATGAGCCGCGTGCGGATCGGCTTCGTCAACAACGCCCGCAGCGAGCGCAATCGGCGCCGGGGCACGGCCGAGCTGGAGGCGGTCCTCGCTCGCTTCCCGGAGGTCGCGCGGCTCGACTTCGACGGTGTCACCCGGCTGCCCGACATCGCCGCCGAACTCGCCCGCCTGTCTCCCGAGCTGATCGTGGTCAACGGTGGCGACGGGACCGTCCAGGGACTGTTGACCGAACTGTTGGAGCACCGGGTCCTCGATCCCCTGCCACCGATCGCCATCCTACCGCGCGGCATGGCCAACATGACCGCCGCCGATTGCGGCCTGCGTCGGCGCGGGCCGGCCGCGCTCGCCCGACTGCTCGGCCTCGGCAGGGCCGGGTCGCTCGGCCGCTTCCTGGTCCGTCGCCACGTGCTGCGCGTCGAGGGGCTGCAGAGCGACTACCCTCAACGCGGCATGTTCCTGGGTGCGCTGGGCATCACGGATGCCATCCACTTGTGCAAGAGCCGGGTGCACAGTCTCGGGATCAAGGGCGAGGCGGCGCATCTCGTCACGCTCGCGCGGATCCTCTGGGGCCTGGCGCGCGGCCGGCGACCACCCGGCATGCTGGAGGGGGGACGGGTCGCGATCCGCTTCGAGGACGGCGAGGTGCGCGAGGATCGCCTGCTGCTGGTGTTCGCCACCACGCTCGATCGGCTGGTGCTGGCCTCGCGGCCGTTCTGGAACGGGCTCGCCGCACCGTTCCGCCTCACCGCGATCCGCCAGCCGGCCGAGGGGCTGGTGCGCCGGGCGCTGCACGTCCTCTACGGCGGCGAGACGCGGCACTTGCCGCCCGAAAGCTTCTTCAGCCGCGGCAGCGCCCGCGCCGAGCTGGAGCTCGGGTCGGAGATCACCATCGACGGCCAATTCTACCAGCCGCTGCCGGGTCGACCGCTGATCGTCACCGCACCTCAGCAGGTCCGGTTCGTGCGGTGCTGACGGGCGACCCCGACCCCGTTCGCGCGCTCGTCGCCAGCGAAGCGGCCGCCCCGGTGGCTGCGGCCTTCCGCGCGGTAGCCGAGGCGGCGCGTGCCCGCTTCGGCCCGGACGTGCGGGCGATCCTGCTCTACGGCAGCTGTCTGCGCGAGGGCGACGACCGCGATCGGCTGGTCGATCTGTTCGTGCTGGTGGAGGACGGCGCCCTCGGCGCCGAGCCCCCGCTGCTCCGCCGGCTCGGGACGTTGCTCCCACCCAACGTCTACCACCTGGCCACCCCGTTCGAGGATCGCACGGTTCGCGCGAAGGTGGCGCTTCTGAGCCTCGGGCAACTCGAGCGGCGCGTCGCGCCGGCGACCCTCGAGCCCTATTTCTGGGCCCGGCTCGCCCAGCCGGTGCGGCTCCTGTGGGCCGCCGACCCGGCCGTGGCGGCTCGGGTCCACGCGATCCTCGCCCGTGCGGTGCGCAGCTTCGTGGCCGCCGTCCGCCCGCTCCTGCCCGACCCACCGGCGCCCTCGGAGCTGTTCGAGCGCGGCTTCGTCGAGACCTATCGGACCGAGCTGCGGGCCGAGCGGCCGGGCCGGGCGGCGGCGCTGGTGGCAGCCGACGCCGCCCGCTACGAGCGGCTCGCCCGGCTCTGTCTGGCCGAACGGCCGGCGCCGAGCGAAGCCGAGCGCGCCGCGGCCCGACGGGCGTGGGCGCGACGGCGGCGGACGGGCAAGCTGCGCTCGATCCTGCGGCTGGCCAAGGCGGCGTTCACCTTCGAGGGTGGCGCCGATTATCTCGTGTGGAAGATCGAGCGGCATTCGGGCGAGCGGATCGCGCTGCGGGCCTGGCAGCGCCGCCACCCGATCCTGGCCGGCCTCTTGTTGCTGCCGCGCTTGCGCCGGCGCGGGGCGGTGCGCTGAGCCTCACTCGGCGGCGAGCGGCCCGGCCAGCTGCGCGAGCTCGCCGGCGAGCTCCGCGAACCGCTCGAGCACCGTGCCGATCTGCTCGGGCGTGTGTGCCGCCGACACGCTGCAGCGCAACAGGCACACGCCACCCGGCGTGCCGGGCGGCAGCGCCAGGTTGACGTAGACGCCCAACTCCAGGAGCCGGTTCCAGGCGAACACGGCGGTCCGCTCGTCCGGCAGCCGGATCGAGAGGATCGGGCCCGGCGGGGCGGCCAGTGCGAAGCCCTGGCGCACGAGCCCGGCGTGGAGCGTGTGCGCGTTCTCCCAGATCCGGCGGCGCAGCTCGGGCCGTGTGGCGATCCGCCGCAGCGCGGCGCGCGCCGAGGCGATGGTCGCCGGGCTGGGCGACGCCGTGAACATGTAGGGCCGGGCGCACACCCGCAACAGCTCGAAGCGCGGATGGTCGGAGGCGGCGAAACCGCCGATCCCACCCAACGACTTCGAGAAGGTGCCGACCACGAAGTCGACCTCGCGCTCGACCCCCGCCGCCTCGGCCACACCCCGCCCGCGTTCGCCGAACACCCCGAAGGAGTGCGCCTCGTCGAGCAACAGGAACGCACCGTGGCGTTTCTTCACGGCGACGATCTCGGCGAGCCGGGCGACGTCGCCCAGCATCGAATAGAGGCCCTCGACGACGATCAGCCGGCAGCCACCCGGGGTCGGGTTGCGCTCCAATCGGCGCTCCAGGTCCTCGGGATCGTTGTGGCGGAAGCGGACCACGGTGGCACCCGACAGCCGGCAGCCGTCGAAGATCGAGGCGTGCCAGTCGCTGTCGACGAAGATCGTGTCCTTGGGCCCGGCCAGGCCGGCGATCGTGGCGAGGTTGGCCTGGTAGCCGGTGGTGAAGACGATGGCCGCACGGCGGCCCGTGAAGGCGGCGAGCTCGGCCTCGAGCGCACGGTGCTCGGCATAGGTGCCGTTGGCGATGCGCGAGCCGGTGGTCCCGGTGCCGTAGGCTCGCAAGGCCTGGACGCCGGCCTCGATGCACTCGGGATCGAAGGTCGAGCCCAGATAGTTGTTGGTACCCAACAGGATCGTGCGGCGGCCGCGGATCGTCGCCTCGCACGGGCCGTGCAGCGCCTCGATCTCCAGATGGAAGGGATCGACGCCGGCGGCCAAGAGCTGCGCTCGGCGCTCCGCCAGGGCCTCGTATTTATCGAAGATGTCCATCTCAGCCGCGCGCTCCGAGCTGCCTCGCCACGAGATCGACCAGGTCGCCCAAGGTCACGAGATCGGCGATCTCGTTGACCGGCACGTCGATCCCGTAGCGGTCCTCGATCTCCATGACGAGATCCATGGCGGCCACCGAGTCGATCGACAGATCGCTCGTGAGCTCGGTGGTCCGCTCGAGCCGAGCGCCGGGCGGGGCGAACCGCGCCACGAGCTCGCTCACCTCGGCGAACAGTCGATCCGGGTCGGGCTGGCTCATGGAGCGCTGCATGGCGGGTTCACGACGAGCATGCAACCCCGCTCACAACCAGCCGGCGGCGCGATACCAGGCGAGCGTGCGGGCGAAGCCCTCGGCGAAGTCGGTGCGCGGCCGGCCGGCCCAGATCGACGGGTCGTCGGCGGCCCGCCAGTCCGGGTGGAACAGCTCGGCCACTTTGCCGCGGGAGAGAGGCGGCGCCTTGCCGAGCGGCCGGGCCCCGGCCTCCGCCAGCCAGGCGGCGGCCTGCAGCACCAACCGCGGCAGCTCGACGACGCGGACCCGTCGGCCGGTGCGCGCGCCGGCGAGTTCGGCGAGATCCCGCCAGCCGTAGCCGCCGGGCCGGCCGTCGTCGACCTCGATCGGTCCACTCGACCGGTCGGCATCGGCGACCAGCTCGGCCAGGAGCGCGGCCAGATCCTCCACGTAGAGCAGCGAGAAGCGGTTGGCCGGGGCGCGCGGTGCGAGCAACAGGCCGCGGGCGAGCTGGGCCAGGATCGGGAAGGTCGCGCGGTCGCCCGGCCCGTAGAGCGCGGGCGGGCGGACGACCAGGGGCCGCAGCGCGTCGGCGCGGGCGCACAGCTCCTCTTCGGCGCGGCGCTTGCTGCGCGCGTAAGGCGACAGCTCGGGCTCGCGGGCGGCGAGCGAGGAGATCAGGACGAACCGGCTGCCCTCGGCGCGGCGCCGGGCGGCCTCGGCCAGCCGGGCGGTGCCCCGCGCGTTGGCCTCCTCGAAGGCTTCGGGGCGCGGTGCGCGAACCAACCCGGCGCCGTGCACCACCACACCCGCTCGGGCGACCAGCGCTTCCAGCGCCGGCTCGCTGTCGAGGCCCGCGCGCACCATCTCGACGCCCAGGGCCTCGAGCTCGGGATCCTCGCGGCGCACGAGCGCCCGCACGCGCAGACCTCGCGCCCGCAGCGCCCGCGCCAGATGGCGCCCCAGAAAACCGGTGGCCCCGGTGAGGGCCACGAGTTCGGGATCGAGTCGTGCCAAGTCCCGTTCGGCTCAGCCGACCTCGGCCAGGCGACCGCGCGCGGTGTTGGCCGCCGGCGCCGGCATCGGATCGACCAGGCCGCCCACGTCACGGATCGAGCCCTCGAGGTAGCCGGCCCGCGCCGCGGCCCGGCTGAGCTTACCCGAGGTCGTGTAGGTCAAGGAGCGCAGGGGAGCCAGCACGAGCTCGCACTCGGTGCCGGCCTGCCGGTTGATCACCGCCTGCACGGTGCGGCGGAACTCGGCGCGTTGGACCGGATCGCTCACCCGGCACTGGACCACCACGACGATCCGCTCGCGCTCGTCCTCGCCGGTGACGGCGAAGGCCGCCACGTCGCCCGGGCGCACGCCGGGCAACCGCTCCACGGCCCATTCGAGATCCTGCGGCCAGATGTTGCGGCCGTTGATGATGATCAGATCCTTGCTGCGGCCGGTCACCACGAGCTCGCCGTCGACCAGATAGCCCATGTCGCCGGTGTCCAGCCACCCGTCGGGCAGCAGGACCTGGCGGGTCGCCTCGGGATTGTGGTCGTAGCCGGTCATGAGGCTCGGGCCCTTGATGCACACCCGCCCGACCCGCCGTTCGGGCAGCGCCCGGCCGTGCTCGTCGCGGATCTCCAGCGCATAGCCGGGCATCGGCCGGCCGCAAATCGCGAAGGCGCGGGTGCGACGGGCGCGGGGCCCGGCCGGCTCGGCCAGTCGGCGCCGCTCGAACGCCTCGCCGAGCTCGACCACGTCACAGCGCACGCCCCGCCCCAGTGGCGCGAAGGTCACGGCCAGGGTCGCCTCGGCGAGCCCGTAAGACGGGACGAAGGCGCGCGGATCGAATCCCGCCGGCGCGAAGGCCTCGGCGAACTCGGCCAGAGCCTTGGGCCGGATCATCTCGCCGCCGATCCCGGCCACCCGCCAGGTGCGCAGATCGATCCCGGCCAGGCCGTTGGTGGCGGCGCGCCGGGCGCACAGTTCGTAGCCGAAGGTGGGCGCGAAGGAGATGGTCCCGCCGGTGGCCGACAAGAGCTTGAGCCAGGTGAGCGGCCGGGTGGCGAAGCTCGCCGTGGCGAGATAGTCGACGCTGATCTGGGTGAGGATCGGGGTCAGGCAACAGCCGACCAGGCCCATGTCGTGATAGAGCGGTAGCCAGGAGGTGCAGCGATCGCCCGGCCGCAGGTCGAGGCCGTGCTCGGCGATCGCCCGGGCATTGGCGGTGATGGCCTTCTGGGTGACCAGGACTCCCCGCGGAAAGCTCGTGCTGCCCGAGGAATACTGGATGTAGCAGGGGTCGTCGGGGCCGAGCGGCCGCGCCTCACCGCGGGCCGGCAGGGCGGCGAGCTCGCCGTGGCTGCCGATCCACGTCACCAGGGTCCCGACTGCGGCCTCGGCCAGCTGGCCGACATAGGTTTCGGAGGCGATCGCCACCCGGGCGCGAGCGCTCTCCATCATGCCGCGCAGCCGCTCGACGTGGGTGCGGTGCGTCCCCAGGCTCAACGCCAGTGGCAGCGGCACGGGCACGAGGCCGGCCAGCTGGCAGGCCATGAAGGCCACGAGGAACTCGGGGCTGGTCTCGGCCAGGATCGCCACCCGATCGAGTCGGGCGAGGCCCAGTCCGAGCAGACGGGGTGCCAGATCGGCCGCCCGCTCGAGCAGCTCGCGATAGGCGAGCACCCGCTCGAGCTCGCCGCGGGCGTTGTAGAAGTTGGCTCCGGTCTCGCCCCGGGCGGCGTAGTCGAGGCCTTCGACCAGAGTCCGGAAGCCTCCGGTGCGGAACGGCAAGGCCGTGTTCACGGTCGGCGTCGCGAGCACTATGGTCTCCCTCGTGCGGCGTTCCCCGGCGGGCCGAGCGTGACCGGCTCACCGACCGGTCCGCCCTCGACGCACCCTCTTCGCAGCTCCAGCGGCCGGGCGCGATCCGCGGCCGACGGCACATTCTCCTCCGCGGGCTGGCCGCCTCCGGCACCGCTGCCGTCGCGAGCCGCCCCACCTGGTTCTCGTCGGGCGCGATCTTAGGGGGTCGGCTCCGCCCGGCCACTCAACTTGTGTTGCAGTTTGTTTCAGTGCCGTGCCGTTCGTTGCCGCAGCGCCACAAACGCCCCGCGCGATTCAGCCGCGACGCTCGGGAAGGCGCCGCTCGGCACAGCGGATGCGAAGCGCGCCGGCACGCGACGTGCGGTCCAACCGGCAACCGACTAGGCGGTCGCCGGCCGGATCGACCAGCCACAGCCTCTCCCCGGCCGCCACGATCGACGCGGGCGGGCTCGCGCTCGGTGCGGGTGGCGGCGGGCCGCCCCGCCCGCGCAGCACGAGGACCTCGGCCCCGGCCGCACCGGCCACGGCCGGCACGAGCCCCACCACCAGCGCCACGACCGTCTTGCCCATGCGCACCCCCGACGCGTCCCCTCACCTCGGCCGCCAGCTCACCTGGCCGACGCCAGGCTGCCACGCCCGCGGCCGGCCCGCAGCGGCCTGCGCACCGACTTGCATAGCCCTTTACGATCCGCTCACCATGCGTGGCGACGACACCTCGGCGGGAGATCGACCATGCGGCTCACCTGGCTCGGCCATTCGGCGGTGCACATCGAGGCCGGCGGCAGGAGCATCCTCGTCGACCCCTTCTTCACCGGCAACCCGAAGTACCCCGCGGGCTTCGAGGACCGGCTCGCCAAGGTCGACGCGATCGTCGTGACCCACGGCCACGAGGATCATCTCGGCGACACGGTGCGTCTGGCGAAGAAGTACGGCGCGGTCCTGGTCGCCCAGTGGGAAGTCTGCACGACCTGCGCCGCCCAGGGGGTGGAGAAGGTCGAGCCCATGAACACCGGCGGCTCGGTGGTCCGCGACGGCGTGCGCTACAGCATGGTGCCGGCGTTCCACAGCTCCGCCAGGATGGTCGACGGCCGGATGGTCACGATGGGTGATCCGGCGGGCTTCGTGATCACGCTCGACGGGATCGCCGTCTACCATGCCGGGGACACCGCTCTGTTCTCCGACATGGCGCTGATCCAGAGGCTCTTTCGGCCCAAGGTCGGGTTCCTGCCGATCGGCGATCGGTTCACCATGGGCCCCGAGCACGCCGCCATCGCCTGCAACGAATTCCTCGATCTGGAGCTGATCGTGCCGATCCACTGGGGCACCTTCGATCTGCTCACCGGTGATCCGCAGGCCTTCGCCGGGCTGGTCCGGCGCGGGCGGGTGCACGTCGCCACGCCGGGTGAGCCGTTCGAGGTGTGAGACGGGCGGGCCGCGCCGGGCGGCGGGCTCCCTCCGGCCGGCCCGATCGGCGTCCCCCGCTCAGCGGAAGTTGCGGCCCTCGGGTAGGATCCGGCGCAGCTCGCGGTGCGCGTGCCGAGCCTCGTCGGCACGGGCGAGCGCGCCGTCGAAGGTCGTGGGATCGAACGCCTCGCCGCGCAGCCGGGCGAGCTCGGCGGTGAGATCGGCCAGCCGCTCCACGACCAGGTGGATCACCCGGCCCTCGCGCTGCAGCCGGCCGACCGCACCCAAAAGGCGGGCCACCAGCAGCGTGGTGCGCCAGCGCGCGAAGACCGCCGGCCACAGGATCAGGTTGGCGAAGCCGGTCTCGTCCTCGAGGGTGGCGAAGACCACGCCCTTGGCGCTGCCCGGCCGCTGGCGCACGAGCACGAGGCCGGCCACCGCCACCCGCCGGCCGGGCGGGATCGACCAGAGGTCGCGGGCGGTGACGATCCGCCGCCGGGCGAGCCGCTCGCGCAACAGCGCCAGGGGATGGGCGCGCAGCGACAGCCGCAGCCGCGCATAGTCCTCGATCACCGCCTCGCCCGGATCGCACGGAGGCAGCTCGAGCCAGGGCTCGTCGCCCGCTTCGATCGGCGGCAGGTTGGAGCCCGCGGGCTCGGAAGCCTCGGCATGGACGAACAGCGGCAGCGGTCGGCCGGCCAGGGCGTGCACCTCCCAGAGCGCCTGGCGGCGGTCGAGCCCCATGGAGCGGAAGGCGTCGGCCTCGGCCAGGAGCACGAGGGTGTCGCGGCGCACTCCGGCGCGGCGCTGCAGCTCGGCCACGCTGCGATAGGGTCGCAGCCGCGCGGTGACGAGTCGGACCGCCTCCTCGTGGGCCAGGCCCTCGACCTGGCGCAAGCCGAGCCGGACGGCGTGCGAGAGCGGCCCGCGCCGGGCCAGAGGCTCGAGCGTGGCCTCCCAGAAGGAGTGGTTGACGTCGACCGGGCGGACCTCGACCCCGTGCTCGACCGCGTCGCGGACCAGCTGGGCGGGAGCGTAGAAGCCCATCGGCTGGGCGTTCAGGATCGCCGCCAGGAACACGTCGGGATAGTGGCATTTGAGCCAGGCCGAGACGTAGACCAGGAGCGCGAAGCTGGCGGCGTGGCTCTCGGGGAAGCCGTAATAGCCGAAGCCGCGGATCTGCTCGAAGCAGCGCTCGGCGAAGGCGCGCTCGTAGCCGCGCGCGACCATCCCCTCGACGAGCTTGCGGTGCCAGCGCTCGAGCTGGCCGCGGCGGCGAAAGGCGGCCATCGAGCGGCGCAGCCCGTCCGCCTCGGCCGGAGTGAAGCCGGCCGCGACGATGGCGATGCGCATCGCCTGTTCCTGGAACAGCGGCACGCCCAGGGTCTTGCCCAACACCGCCGCGAGTTCGGGCGAGGGAAAGGTCACCGGTTCCAGGCCTTCGCGGCGGCGCAGATAGGGGTGAACCATGTCGCCTTGGATCGGGCCCGGGCGGACGATCGCCACCTCGATCACGAGATCGTAGAAGCTGCGCGGCTTCAAGCGCGGCAGCATGCTCATCTGGGCGCGGCTCTCGACCTGGAAGACGCCGATCGAATCGGCTTTCTGGAGCATGGCGTAGACCGCCGGGTCCTCGGCCGGGACCCGGGCCAGGTCGAGCTCCAGGCCGTAATGCGCGCGCAACAGCTCGAAGGCCCGGCGGATGCAGGAGAGCATGCCCAGCGCCAGCAGGTCGATCTTGAGCATCTTCAAGGCGTCGAGATCGTCCTTGTCCCACTCGACCACCGTGCGACCGGGCATGGCCGCGTTCTCGATCGGCACGAGCTCGCGCAGTGGGCTCTTGGCGATCACGAAGCCGCCCACGTGCTGCGAGAGATGGCGTGGGAAGCCCTCGAGCTCGGCGGCGAGCTCGAGGGCGGTACGCACCAGCGGATCGTCGGGGTCGAGCCCCTGCTCGCGCAGCGCCCGGGCGTCGATCCCCTCGCCGTCTCGACCCCAGACCGTCTTCGACAGCGCCTCCTGCACGTCGGCCGAGAGGCCCAGGGCCTTGGCCACCTCGCGCAGGGCGGAGCGGGCGCGATAGCGGATCACGGTGGCGGCCAACGCTGCGTGGTCGCGCCCGTACGTGTCGTAGACCCACTGGATCACCTCCTCGCGCCGCTCGTGCTCGAAATCGACGTCGATGTCGGGCGGCTCGTCGCGCTCGGCCGAGACGAAGCGCTCGAAGAGCAGGTCCATGCGGGCGGGATCGACCGCGGTGATCCCGAGCACGTAGCAGATCGCCGAGTTGGCGGCCGAGCCGCGCCCCTGGCAGAGGATGCCGCGGCTCCGGGCGAAGCGGACGATGTCGTGGACGGTGAGGAAGTAGGGCGCGTAGCGCAGCTGGGCCACGAGTGCCAGCTCGTGGTCGAGGAGCTTGCGGACCTTTTCGGGCAGATGGTCGGGGTAGCGCTCGCGCGCGCCCTCCCACACGCGGCGGGCGAGCTCCTCGTCGGGCGTGCGGCCGTCGTAGGATTCGCGCACGGGATAATCGTAGGCGAGCTCGTCGAGCGAGAAGCGGCAGCGCTCCACCACCTCGAGCGTGGCGGCCGGCGCCTGCGGCCAGCGGGCGAACAGCCGGGCCATCTCGGCGGGCGCCTTGAGGTGCCGCTCGGCGTTGGGCTCGAGCCGGAAGCCCGCCTCGGCGAGCGTCACCTTCTCGCGGATGCAGCTCAGCACGTCCTGCAGCCGCCGGCGTGCCGGATCGTGGTAGAGCACGGCGTTGGTGGCGAGCAGCCGGGCCCCGGTGGCCGTGGCGAGATCGGCCAGCCGGTCGATCCGCCGGCGATCGTCACCGTCGAAGCGGAAGCGCGCGGCCAGGAACAGGCGATCGCCCAGGACCGCCGACAGCGTGCGCAAGAGATCGGCGAAGGTGGCATCCGGCTCGGCGGGTGGCAGCACGGCCACGAGCTGGCCGTCCAGGTGCGCGCGAAGATCGGCCAGGCCGAGCCGGCAAGAGCCTTTGGGGGCGCGTCGTCGGCCCTCGGTCAGGAGCGAGGCGAGCCGGCCGTAGGCCGGCCGGTCGGTCGGCCAGACCAGCACCGAGGGGGCGTCCTCGAGATCGAGCCGCGCGCCCACCACGAGCCGCAGGCCCTCGCGCTTGGCGGCCACGTGGGCGCGGACCACACCCGCCAAGCTGTTGCGGTCGGTGATCGCGAGCGCCGCGAGGCCCAGGGCGGCGGCGCGCTCGACCAGCTCCTCGGGGTGCGAGGCGCCCTCGAGGAAGGAGAAGTTGGTGGTGACCTCGAGCTCGGCGTAGGCGGACACGGCGAGGCGCTCGGGACGATCGACCGCGATGGTGCGTGTTCTCGTTTTGTTCTGCAAGGGGGCCGATCGTCGCGACGGCCGGGCGCGGATCGGTTAGCATGCCCGAGCGGCGGCGGAGGGGCCACGGCCATGGCGAAGCGACGGGAAGACATCCGGCGGATGACGATCGAGGAGTTCCTCGCCTGGGACGACGGGACGGACACGCGCTACGAGCTCGAGCGCGGCATGCCGGTGGCCATGAACCCGCCGCTCACACCGCACGCGCGGATCAACGCCAACGTCGCGGGCGAGCTCGAACGGCACCTGGAGAAGCGCAGGCCGTGTCGCGCGCTGGTCGGAGCCGGTGTGCTGGTGAGTCGCGAGCAGGCGACCTTCTACATCCCCGACGTCGTCGTCACCTGCGAGGAGCCGGGGCCGACACCTTACGTGGCCGAGCCGCGGCTCGTCGTGGAGATCCTCTCGCCCTCGACCGAACCGCTCGACAAGACGGCCAAGGTCCCGGCCTACGGGCGGCTGCCGAGCGTGCAGGAGATCTGGCTGGTCTCGGCGGTGCGGCGCTGGGTGCTGGTCTGGCGGCGGATCGAGGGCAGCTGGCTGGCCCAGCTGCCCTACGAGGGGGATGCGACCTTCGACAGCCCGGTGCTGGGCGGCGAGGTGGCCCTTTCTCGCCTCTACGAGCTTTCCGGCGTGTGAGCGGCGCGTCGAGGTCTTCCGCACTCAGGTGAAGCGGCCGAGCAACCGCCAGACCGGGGGACGGCCGTCACCGTAGGTCCCTTCACGAGCGAGCCAGAGCTCCTCGCCGTCGGCGAGCCGGATCCACCACAGATCGCGCGGGCGGGCGTGGCGATCGGCGGGTCGCCACCATTCGGGCAGGATCCGCTCCGGGCCGCGCGCCGCCACGACCCGACCGGCCGCGGATCGGCCGACGAGACGGATCGGCGGGCCGTCGGGGACCACGGCCAGCGCCTCGACGGGCACCGGCTCGACGAACCGGCGCAGCGGGCGGGGGCGCGGCTCGGACCAGGCTCCGGCCGGTGCCCGGGCACCGGCGGCACACCAGCGCACCCGGCGCTCGGGGACGTGGCTCGCGACCGGCTCCGGG
>FWPV01001161.1_pt1 | contig 75639 bp, 69 predicted proteins | sample 2228371 | NCBI WGS metagenome assembly FWPV01 (sample SAMEA103939776, study PRJEB20133) | metagenome
TTTCGACTTTCATGTGGGCGCTTCTCCTTTCCTGTTGTTTTATTTCTCTCAATAAAACCTTGTAAAGGAAAGCGCCCTACTTTTTCAACCCCCAAATTTTACACAAAATATGTTACACCACCGCTTGTTGAGGAAACAGCAGAGGCCCATTTGCCCTAGGATCCATTACTGAAGCTGACAGTGGTCAAGTTGGTGGAAGTAACCTCTGGAGAATACTATAGCAGAGAAGGGGAAATTGAATACTGAGGGAGACGTATATAAAAGAAAGCGGTTGGAGAAGTCTACTTGACAATAGATGAATGCGCGACTTCTGTCATTTTGCTCGTGCCTTTTAGCTCTCCTGTTAAGCTGTGCACGCTCATACTTTTTGCCGTCTTTTCAACAGAAAATACAGTCCTGCACCGATAGGAAAAGTGAATATTGACAATGCCATCCATGCTAACGCTTCGAGCCAGGATCGCCCTCTTCTTCGGGCATCTCGACAAACATACAAACCTACGATAACTATAGCAGATAGGATAAGCCAATTCATGATGTAGACTAGCTTAACACCCGAATCCAATACAACACCTGAACTCACATTTTCCCCCTTGGTCAGACTGGCGATAGCCTAACCACGTCGCAATATCAGTGTAATTTCCTCCGCTGAGTCGTCCCCGGTAAAGCTTCCACTTACTTGGGGATGCCGATATTGAGGGAACATCATGGAATACGGCTAGTAATTTGCCGCTAAACTTCCTGATAGTAGACAGTTTGATTGGCTCTATTAGTTCAAAACATTCGATGCCCAGAGGCGCTCTTAAAATTGGACGTTACATATAAATTGGTGGAAAACATAGATAATGACAGTCCAAGGATTCCAGACAGTTACGGAGGCGAATAAGTAGGCCCGAATTCTAAGTAACCCTGCTCATTTATCGTGTAGACTCCTTCATTAACCAGCCTCTCGATTTCTTGGACGTCTATGTGCCCCTGTTCTCCTAAACTGACTAGCCCTCTTTTTATCAGGTCTTCTTTCACAGGATTTGAAGAACCAAATGGCCCCAGTGTTCGTTCGACAGCATCCCATACTGGCCCGCGCTTAATCGAGCCTCCGTTTGTTCTCCCCCAAGCAAAATAAAAAGACGCTGTTGCCGCTATGACGACGATTATGGCGGCGATTATTGCCAGGCGCCATTTCCTATTCATATACACTTTTCCTTTCGAGATTCATTATATTATAAACTATATAACTGGAGGAGTTAAAAATTGAGTTCCTCCAGTTATATAGTTTATAACCATTATGGACTGCACCAAGTCTGAATCCATTTCATGTCATTTGAGATGCCATGGTTTTCATATAACGGTGTTTCGTGCGTCCAAGCGGTATTAATACTGTCATTCCAGTTTACCCATTGATTATTGGTATTCTTTAGCCTGCTTCTATCGAGTAGCACTTGCGAAGTGGCTGTGTAAGTGTATGAATAACTATGTTGCTCTTGGACCTCATCGGCCCTACTGTTGAGAGTACTTACTTGACATTGGGTATACTTGGAGATATCACTGTATGAGTCGCGTGCATACATATCGGCCGAGTAATCTGAGTAGATTTCAATATTTAAATAGACTTCTCTTTGAACCCCCGCAGGTATCACCGTATACTTCCAGCCATTCCCGTAGGTATCGTACGTAAAAACCGCCGGTCCGTTATCAGGGAGCCAATTTGCCCAAACGATACCGGCTTCTATCCAGTGAGAAGTGTCACCCTGACATAAATGAGTACTGTACAAGTTGTGAGTTGTGCCAGCACCTAAAGTAATATTGGATGGTACTGTAACATAGCAGATATCACCCCTGTAATTGTAATTATCAAACATACCGAGCGTCCGGGTAACCATTTGTGCATATCTATAGTAGCCCGCTGTGATAGTAAAAACTTCGGACTCTCTCCTCGGGTCTGCTCTTAAGTGTTTTTGCTGGTCAACCCAATAAACACCTTGGTCAATCAACTGCGCTATCGCATCTACGTCGACACGGCCAGAAGCCGCTTTGCCTTGTTCGTCAAAATTTATACTGACTAATCCTCTACCCATTAATTCATTCTGTATGGCTCCGGGAAGAAGAGCTGCGCTCATAATTATATCAAAATAGGGGCCCCTGTTTACGCTAGACACATTGTCATCAGTATTCACTGCCGTAGATTCTTGGGCGGAGGCTTGAGCCGGCACTAGCAGTGCTACCGTTAGCAATACGCATATGATTAAGATTTTATTAAACCTATTAAGTCCCATCTTTTTTAACCTCCCATGTTATCTGCAGATTTAAGTTTTATCCCGATTGTGCCCTACCTCCTTTGAGATAGGGACTAGTACTGTCCACCTGCCACACTCCAAACAGCTTATGAATCTCCATCGGCCCTGGGCGGTGCTTCCCTACTACCCCACCTGAACCCCGCCTGACCGCTTAGGAGTACTCTAGCACATCAAGATGAAACCGTCGTGAACGAAAGATGAATTCTAGATGAAATGTGTATGGGATTTTAGTACCACGTTCGTCAGGTGAGATATGATAATCTTAGTCGTCGAGAAAGAGCTTACCGGGAGTTTTGTGGCAGGCGTCTGTACAGTGAATATGCTACCCCCGGATTCTGACCTGTGATACTTTTTACATCGAGAATAAGCATCATGGATTGAGTTTGACTCCTGCCTCTCCCCACAAAGGTCTACCTTCGGCACTTATTCTCTGAATATAGGAGGAGCTTGCATTATGTACGTTCTTCCCCGATGCCCAAGCAATGATAACCCCGCTAGAGCCATCTCGCGAAATCTGTGGTGGCGATGAATAACCTGTGGAAGCCGCAGACACCAGCGTTCCGTTATCGCCCCACAGCTTTTGTCCATTACTTCCAATCCTTTGAGCACTTAGTATATGGTTCTCGTCTACTTTCCCACCGACCGGAACATAGCGCCAAACGACGATTGCCCCTCCGGCATCATCTCCCACCACGCTAAACGACGGGCTTTGAGGGCCTTCGCCCTTCCAGACACGTAGACCTTCTTTTGTCCACAAAATGTTTCCATCGGCGTCCACCCTCTGTGCATAGATAGATTTTGGGTCTTTCCAAAAGATAAAGGCACCCCCTGTTCCATCCTCCACTACATGAGGGTCTACCACCGCCGGTGTTCCGCTCCAAATAGGTATCCCACCCACTTGCCATAGGACTGTGCCGTCCATACCTATTCTCTGGGTATAAAGGTCCTGGCCAGTTATTTTCCCATTTGGGCTGCGTCTCTCAGATACCCAGGCCGCTATGGCACCGCCCGTTTCGTCGCTAACAATCCCTTGCATATCACCGACTCCATGTTGTTCTGATAGTAGTAATCCTCCTGGTACCCAGGAGACCTTACCACCGGAGTCAACTTTCTGGGTAAAGACGTTAAAACTTTTATCCTGCCAAACCAAAAAGACATTGCCTGATTCATCGCCCGCTAAATCAAAATGTACCGCGCCAGTTATAAAAGCATCCCGGGGCCATAAAACGTTTCCTTCATCATTAATTCTTTGAAGGTAAAGATTTTCCTCGCTATCAACCCATACTACGATAACTCCGCCGGAGCCATCACTTACGGCTTCAAGTTTGTAGGTACCATCGATTATATGAACGTTCCCGGCTGCCCAGAGAAAACGACCTACCGAATCCAGTTTCTGGGCCCAAATACTCCTGCTCTGTTCCCAGACTAGAATGACGCTTCCATCACCGCCGTTCACTATTGAAGCACTTAAGCCGCCACCCTCGCTACGGCCTGGCTCGGAGTAAAGAGTTATCCCTTTCTCGCCCCAGAAAATGTTTCCTTGAAACCCAAATCTCTGAACATAGGTAACACGACCATCACCTTCATTTATCTGGTACGTAACAATAGCACCACCTGCGCCATCTGGAGCTACGTTAGGATTTCTAATCCCTGAAAAGCTTAGTGGCGCTGGGCAGCCAGCACCAAACAGTAAACTGCCCAGCACTACCGTCAAGACAATCTGTTTTGCCTTAGACTTTAAAAGCATAAGCGCTCCACTAATCTTCAATAGCACAGGTAAAAAGCCCTAGCCCTAAATTGTCCCAGTCCAGATACTCCCAGCTATCACTGGTTTGGGAATTGGTGCAAATTATATAGTAGTAGTCGTAGTCGGTATCATAAGAGTACCCTTTTATGGCTCTCCAGTGGAACTCTTCACCTATGCACAGAGCAGTTGGCCAGCCAGAGTCTATATCGCTTACAACGTTCCAGTAATCGTTATGCGTTACGGTCCAGTCATTAGAGTAGGTAAAATTATTATAGCCGCAATACTCGGCCATATCAACAAATCCCGGTCCATAGTCCCAAGGCATAGTTGCGCCGCCGTAATCATAGGTGTGCATGGAGTAGTAGAGATAATCGTACATCGTCTCGTTAGGACTGAGTAGACTGCTGTACCCCTGGTAACCCCTGTAGTAAGCACCGATTGACACTCCCGAGCAAGGACCGCACCAGCCTCGTCCCTGTCCGTTCCAATACGACATTGGCAGGTAGTTAAAACCAGAACTGAGTATTGATTTTAACCTTGACTCCCGAGTCGACTTTTTCGCTTCCTGATATTCTTGAGGCGATGGCATAGAGCACTTCAGGTTAGTGACTAAGACAGCATTCTTGTAAATGAGATTCACAGCCACCTTCTGATTATCGATTTGGTAGACTGCATAAACCCCGTCAACACCTGTGTACAGCCTGTCGACTGGTGGTCCGATTTTATCCTTATCCACCTTGAATCCCAAGCGTTCTACTGCAGCTTTTACTACGTTTGGAGCCGGAATAGCAGGAGGAGCCACCGCACCGGCTTGAAGCACATTATAGTCATATAATGCACTGCCAACTAGGATATGACCCACGACGCCGCTCTTACCGGTTATGCTGAAGAGATAAGTGTTCACCTCGCCTTCTAGACTGTGAAAGGGTTGTGGATGTGTTACAAGCGCGCCCTTCCACTGTGGAAGTTCAGGATTGATGGCCGCTGTCGTATCCAACCAGGCCTGTGCAGCCTTCTGGGCTGAATCGACTTCGCTCGTTGTTGCGGCAAAGGCACCAACTGGAATTAACAAGGTGAGTACCAATAATGCCATGCCAATGATGAGAAATAGTTTCTTTTTCATTTTGGACGCTCCTTCCTTTGAATAATCGTCAGGCTTATTGGCTTATGTTTTGCCCTGCCTCAGAATATGAAGGCAGGGCAGTAAACTGTCCACTTGCCATACTCCGAATAGCTTGTGAATCTCCATCGGTCCCGGGGCGGTGTTTCTCCCTACTATCCACCTGAACCACGTTTGGCCGCTCAAAGAAACTCTATCACACGAAGATGACAACGACGTGAATAAAAGATGAAAATAAGATGAACACGGGTGGTATTTTTGTACCAGAAGATAGGGCAAATCTGGATGGAAATGCTTGCTACCCAAAAGACTAGCCGAAGCTGTGTAACATGTTAATAAGAGCTTAAGGAAGATTTTGCGTCAAAATGCCCAACTCTCTTTGAGAAGAAAATTATGGAAGGCATTATGTTATGTGGCCCCTGAGAGTTTCAAGCCGTCTCCTTGTATTGCAGGCAGGCTTGACCAAATCTGCCCTATCCAGCTCTATATCAGGACAAAACGGATGGATAAATCAGCTTTCTTCATCTCTATTTCATCTTCCTTTAATGTTGCTTTCATTCTCACGTCATTCTCGTGTGTTAAAATAGGAATAATAGCATTATTGAAGAATTATTGAAGAATTTACGGAGATGAAAGTGAGAGTTTTAATTGTTGAAGATGACAAGCAGCTATCCGACCTTATCAAGCGCGGCCTCTCAGAAGAGGGTTATGCCGTGGATGCGGCACATGATGGCGAAGAAGGAGAGTACCTAGCCAATAGCATCCCCTATGACATGATTGTTCTTGATATTATCCTGCCCAAGAAAGATGGTACTGACGTGTGCTTAGCACTTCGCCGGAATAAGATAAAGACTCCAATTCTTATGCTCACATGCAAAGATAGCATAGAAGATAAGGTCAAGGGATTGGACAGCGGGGCAGATGACTACCTAGCTAAGCCGTTTGCTTTTGAAGAGTTGTTCGCCCGCGTCCGTGCCCTACTTAGACGCGAGGGAAACGTTATCTCTAAGTTGCAGGCAAGGGATTTAATGATGGACATCACTACCAGACAGGTGTGGAAGGGGGAACAGCCTGTTGAACTCTCCAGCAAGGAGTACGCTATACTGGAGTATTTCATGCGTCACCCAAATGCGGTTATCACCCGCACAATGTTGGAGCAGCATATCTGGAATCTGGATATTGAGAGTACGTCTAATCTGGTAGATGTTTATATCCGGAGATTGCGTCGTAAGATTGATAAGGGAGAAGCTGATAGTCTGATTCAAACAGTAAGAGGAGCAGGCTACCGGCTGAGGGCATAATGAAGTTGTTTCTAAATATTAAGGTTAGACTTACTCTGTGGTACCTGCTTATTCTGGCAATTCTATTGCTGTTTTTCAGTTTTGCTGCGTACTTTCTGCTGTCAAATAGCCTATACGGACAAATTCATGACGTCTCGAGGCTGAGGACAGTGAGTATTGAAAGCCACCTTGTTGAGAAAGCTGGAAACAATGAGTCATTTTCCTCAGAGTCTCAAGACCAAGTCTATCAGCCTCTTCTGGTCTACAGAGTTGATAGAGACCAATTGTCAAAAATAGAATCAGGAGAAGGTAGCACTATCCGGATTAATGCCCCACAAGGTGAATTTGTAATTGACCAAAAGTTATTATTCACACCCGAAATAAAGGATGACCAAGAAGTTTGGCTGTATTATCGTCCTTCGAGAAACGAAGTTGATACCTACGAGATATTAGCCATAATACGATCTACAGCAGAGGTGAGGAATACTCTGGAGACTTTCAAACAGGTCCTTCTTTATGTTGTACCAACCACGATGTTTTTAGCTGCTTGTCTGGGCTTTTTTCTGGCTAGAAAGGCACTTAAACCTGTAGCGGTAATTGCTAGGACGGCACGGGAAATAGAGGAAAAAGACTTAAGCCAAAAGATACCCGTGCAAAGCAAGGACGAACTAGGCAGTCTGGCCACAACATTGAACCAGATGTTAGATCGCTTGAAAAGAGCTTTTGACCGCGAGCGCCAGTTTACTGCCGATGCTTCTCATGAGCTTCGTACACCCATGGCAATTATTCAAGGTGAAGCTACCTTGGCACTGAACAAAGAGAGGAGCAATGAGGAGTATAAAAAATCCCTTGAGCTTATTTCTCAGAAGGCGTCTCACGTGTCTTCTGTTATCAACAAGCTCTTGGTACTAGCCCGTGCTGATGCGGGTAAGGAACGTCTGAACCTTAGTGACGTTAACCTCAAAGAGCTTCTCAATGAACTAGCTTTGGATGTGGGCCTATTATGCGAGGAGAAAGAAATTCGATTTCAATTCGATTCCCAAGAAGACCTTATCATTAAGGGAGATGAGATAAAGCTAAGAGAGCTATTCTTGAATCTTGCGGACAACGCCATCCAGTATACGCCCCGTGGAGGAAGTATTACTATTTCTCTTGTTAAGAGGGGAAGTCACGCGTGCGTTTCTGTTAAAGATACCGGTATTGGAATTTCTGAGGAGCATTTGCCTCATATTTTTGAGCGTTTTTATCGGGTAGATAAAGCCGTCTCACGCAATGCCGGAGGCGCTGGGCTGGGGCTGGCGATCTGTAAACAAATAGCTGAGCTTCACGGCGGCCAGATTGAAGTGGAAAGTAAGGTTGGTGTAGGGAGTAACTTCTCAATTTTGCTGCCAATCATAAAGTCTAATTTACCTATGAATTCCATCCGAAGTAGGCCACCGGAATGACCGGAATTTCAGCCATAAATAGCTAGCTTCGCCAGCCGCTGAAACAGCAAGTCAAGCCTTGATACGTTAAAACTGGTTTTGTCATTGGGGTACCGACCGGGCAACCTTTACCAGTTCTTCTATTGGGATTTCCTTGATTGCAGATAGCTTTAGTTCATATTGCCCTGGGGGCTGAGGATAAGATAATATCCACCACAAATTATCTGTAGTTCCCCCTGTTACAAGTACGCCTTTGGTTCCTCCAATATCATACCGCTCCCCTACAAGCTTAAGTCCCCCCACTTGCCCTTTACGGTATAGAGTCACATACATTTTCATAGGCACTTCGTTGAAGTTCGGCGATATATCCCCCTCATTAATGACCTCTTCGGAAATAAGAAATACCATATGTTCTGAAGTATCGCTATGTTCTAAGACGTAAATACCCACGATATCAAAGCCTTCGGGCAAGTAGGTTGGAACTGGTAGTGGCGACCCCATAATTTCGTTTGCCTGCTCTAGTGAGACTTTATAAGGGTATGTGGGACTCTTTTTACAACCATTTTTACAACCAAATGATGACATAGCTAAAAGAAGCAATACCATTATCATACAGAGAATCATAACATAGCGCTTCATCTCCGCTCTCCTGCTTAAGTATAGCATAAATAACTGGGCTTACCCCAAACTGACTACTTCTGAAGCAGAACCAGTTTGGGGTAAGCCCTACTGTTAACCTCCAATTACAGGTCCATATCTACATACCAGCGGTAGTAGTTGTTAACCCAATGGAAATCGTAAGGAGCCCAACCCGTTTCATCCACCGGAGAACCGTAGCTCCCGGTTACATACGTACCGCCACTACCCTGTACATATATGTAGATTTCTTTTGCTTCTGTTGTCCGCCCTATGTCCGGCCAACTACTCTCGTCAAAAGACCACTCCTCCCAAACGTCCCAGCCCCTCCCATATGGCTCTGGCCCTGAACCACCTTCGCGTTTGTACCACTCCTCCCATTGCGAAGTATTGAAGTTGTATATTTATGCATACCACCATCCATCATATAAAAGTATCTCCGCTGCATAGAATCCACTCTGAATGTAATCAGAATGAAACGGTACGCTCTCAACAAAGGGGTCTACCGACAACATATGGTCGTATACGGCAATTTCTCTTTTTAGAGTATTGCCATCCCACCAATAGCGTGTCACAATTTCAATTGGACTATCGTTTGTGCCGAGCATAGTCGGCGCATATAAGGTTGTTCCGCTAGGTATACTTAAATCCGAGACAGCAGAGTGATGTGCATAAGTATAGTCCACATTGGTAGTGGTAATAGCGGTACCGAACCAGCGGTGTCCTACCTCATCTAGCCCTCCAGAAACAGGCATTGAACCAGACTTTTGTCCAGGAGGTCCGAAACGTGTTCCCTGAGGCCCATAAAGTCCTTTTGGATTATATAAAGGACTCTGAGGGTTTACAGTGCTTTTATCAGGGTGAGAAAAAGGAACGGCCTTAGATGGTTCAGTAATAGGTGGTGGCCATAACTTGGCTTCCTCTGGTCTTGCGGCACTTACTGTCGCCATATTTAAAGACAGTATGGTCAGAATCAAACCAATGGCCGCTAATAACCGGAACATTCTCGACGCCTTCATTACTTAAGCCTCCTGATGTTCAAAATTGAATCCTTAGTCCCTAAGTTTACCGTCCTAGGGATAAGGCGGTAAGCTGTCCACCTGCCAGACTCCAAATAGCTTATGAAGCGTCATCAGTCCTAGGCGGCGTTTCCCTACTATCCACCTGAACCCTGCCTGACCGCCCAAGAACACTCTACCAGATGAAAATGACAAAGGCGTGAATGAAAAATGAATTTAAGATGAAAATGGTGATATTTTAGACTGCCTAAGTGGCTCCCGCATCATCTAGTTTTTACTTGTGCTTCAGATCACTTCTCCGCTGTGTTGCGTGGTCGCTGGCTTAAGAATCTAGCTATAGCTCCGGAACATCAAGGTGACTATAGGTCGAGATGGGGGGTTGATATTGGCATTAACCTATCAAATAGAGAGCAAGACGACGCGCGAGGCAAGAACGCCTATTTTAAGGATTCTTACTCCTCACGAGGTCAACTGGTTGAAGCATCAGAGTGTGAATTCTGCCTCGGTAGCTTCAGATTATGCCCTCAGGCGTTGAGGTTTTAGATAGTGTAACGCCGCGGTGATGCGGCATGATTGCACTAGTTCCTATTTTATGTGCTACGATAACCGGTACAGCCCAATGATACCTATGCTCCCATCCACTGCCCCAGCGCCGCCCCGATTTCGTGGTAAAGTGATGTGAGGTTCTCAGCTCTGGCTTCTATGCCAAGAGCCTTGAGGAAGGCAAGGTCAAGGTCAATCCTGATTTTATCGAAATCTCCATGTAAGCCATACTGGTCGGGAATCCTGGCGGGTTCCTTATCCTTGAACTCGTCAAACACGGTGGCAAGCGCCTTAATCTTATCTTGAGGCAGGCTACCAATATCCAGCACGGGAAGCAGCCGCCACTGGGACATCTTTATTCTCACGAATCCGCCGTGTGTTTCCTCTCTGCTGCCAAGAATGGTCAGGATTCCCCACGTACTATTCAGCCACAGGCAAAGGGCTTTAAGCCGCTGCTCAGTTTCGCTCTTCAGCCTCACTGCATAGAAGATGTTAGAGATGACCGGGGCGTCGGAAAAGAGTGAGACTACATGCGCTGTATTCACGCGGATTCTATCAGGTACGAGTAGACAGCTAGCCTTCTCCTCGAAGATGCTTTTGCCGGCATCTATTATCGGCAGAGCATAGGCGTTGGGCGAGGTTGCCATTTTCTGCCGCTGCTCCTCCTCTCCACCACGGAGCACTTTAACAGCGCCCGGCACACGTTCTTGGACTATCTTGAAAGTGTCGATAAATCTATGTGCATCAACTCCTATGGAAGCAATGAGATTGTTAAGTCTGGTGAGGGGAATTTCAAAGCTCTGCTTGCCTATCTTCAGCTTACCGTCCAGAAGGTGCTCTATTTCTCTGAGTGTTTCCAGGCTGGGGAGGGAGACAAACCGGCCCCAGTTGTCCAGATTGTCACGGAGCTCGTGTCTCTTCACCGTGACCAGAAACGCTCTTGAGTCCCCGGCTTCGACATAGCTATCCTGTTTAGCCTCAATCCTGTTGGCCAGGGCAATCGCTTCAATGCTGGTGCCGGGCTTTTTCAGCAGGAGCACAAAGGTGGCCTCCTCATTTTCAAAGTGCTCCTCCGTCTTCTGGGCGACAATAAGGCACTCGCTGAGGCTGGTGGAATGAGAGAAATTATAGTTACCGGGTTCATAGCTGACGACGACATACTGGACATGGTATCTTTCAGCCAGCAAGACCCGGGCCAGGAACCAGGATGTACCGCTGAGTACCCCTTTGGGCAGGACAAAGCAGAGCTTGCCATCCTTTCTCAACCTCATATCCGCAAGGTACAGGAAGAGAAGCCCTTCGCCTGCCTGCCATATCTGCCGATAGGGGCGGAACTCCTCGTCTTTGAGCACCACCTCAAGATTAGAATCCTTGAGCAGCTTTCGCGCCAGCGCTTCTAGGTTGTCTCTGGCTTCATCTCTCAGTTTGTTGTAATCATCAAGGACATTCTGCCTTACCGTGCTATCGGTCATGAAGCCGAAGAGTCCGCCGCCTGCCTTGCCGCCCCTGCCGGTGGTGCGGCTGAACGGCGGATTCATGGCAATCAGGTCGAAAGGCTCCAGTTGCATTAGTTTTGTCAGTAGTTCCTTCTGCGTCTTCTTAAGGCCGGTCTGGGTGACCTCGCCGAAAATCTGCTCGAACTTACCCTTGGTTCGGGCAAGCTCCAGGGAGCCCAGCGAGATGCTTTCATCTTCCTTGCGGTATCCGAGGGGCATGGTGTATATGGAGGAAAAATCCTGTATGGGCGTCTCGGGACTGTGCAGGGAAACGTTGAGAGCGGTGACCTGAGTGGCATAGCCGAGGACGTCAAAGGCATAGCAGGAATTGACGAATTTGGTGTGGAAGTCCTTCTCAATTTCGCCCGGGGGCTTATCAACCCCCGATTTCAACAGCGAAAGACGGTATTCAGCGTTAGCCGCGCTATAAGCAGCCACGAGCAATGTACCGCTGCCACAGGCGAGGTCAGCAATCCGGGAGAGCTTCGGTCTCGCCAGATAGAGGAGAAGGTAAGCAGACGGGATTTCGGTAAAGAAGGTGGCAAGGCCCTTTCTGAGGCTCCAGTCGCCAACCACTTTGTGATAGACTTTTCCTGCCAGGTCCCTCCGCAGCAATGTCTTTTTTGATGCAATCCGCACTGCCAGATTTATCAGGTTATTGAAAAGCAGAGTCATTGGCGGGAATGCTTTCAGCATATCCCGCATGGCTTCAAAAATCGGCTCGTAGTCTATTTTCAGAATAGTGTCAGTGGCCTGCTCCAGCGCCTGTTGAGGATTCGTTGCCTTGGTAAGGGTATCCAGCGAGTCCAGCTTGTAAACGTATCTTATCGACTCATAATAAACGGAGCTAAGGAGAATCGCCAGCGTCGCCTGGGCAAAGATGGCTTCCTTTATCTTGGCCGGGTCGCCGATTGAGAAGCCGTATAGCTTGTAAAGCACACCGTACAGGTTATTGGCGATTGCCTGCGACTGGTGGTGGGAAGAAAGAAAGGAAACGAAGCTGTCAATGAGGTCACTGACGTCCCTTTCCGTATCCTTTATGGCTTCCTCACTGACGATAAACTGGGCGATTTCTCTAATGAGCGTCGCCAGCGAGTTCAAGTCGACTTCGTACCAGTCCGCCACCGGTTTTGCTATGGCATTTTTCTTGTACAACAGCTGGAATAATGTGGTCGAGATGTCCTCAGGGACGATTATCCGCACCGGCAGGACAATCTCTTCCAGCTTCTGTTTGATTTCACCCTCGGTCAACTCTTGGGGAAATACTGCGGGGTAGTGGACAGCCAGGGCAACGTCAGCGGCAAGTTGCTCAATGCGCTTCCTCGCATCCTTCTCAGCGTCCTGCTTTTGATAGGAGCCTTCCAGGACTATAGCCAACCCTTGATGGTAGACAAGGACATCCTTGCGCCCCTGCCCCAGATACTCACTGTGAGAAGTTACCCCCATCTGGTTGAGCAGTTCGGAGAGGAGAATATTCAGTTTGGATTCAAACGTAAGCGCCATTTTGCTGTAATTCTAGCAGGTTATGAGAGGTTGGGGCAACGAAGCGAGCGTCACGCTCCCACAAAAGCCTTGTCACAGCCTTAGCCGTTCCTCATTCAAACAACAGCGTGCTCAATTTCTGAAGGACTTCTGAGATAGTTTCCGACGGCAAAGCGCATATCAATTCGGCATTTCGAGCGCGCCAGTCCAGGCTCTTAACTTGGTCGGACAGGATTGCTCCTGCTACCGGCAAACCTGTAGGAGGAGGGACCTCGAATGGATAGCCCTTGACCTGGCTTGTTATCGGGCAGAGGATGCCAAGTCCTACCTTACTGTTGTAGCTTTGTGGTGACAACACCACGGCTGGACGACGCCCGGCTTGTTCGTGACCCGCTTGCGGATTCAGGTCAATCCAGACCACATCTCCGCGTTGAGGAACATAGGCTCGGGGATTTACCATGCTTCGTTCCCCACCGCAGAACCGGTATCAACCTCGCGGTGCAGATTCTCTTTGGTAACTTTTGCCAGGAGCTGTTTCAGGGTCGGCTTCGGTTTACTTACCGGTGTGATGACGAGCTTTCCCTCTGCAAGCGATACCTCAACAGGCGCCTCTTTCTGAAGCCCGACTTCAGCAGCGAAAGACTTGGGAATACGCAAAGCAAGACTGTTACCCCACTTCTGAACACGCGTTTTCATGTTAAACCTCCATTCATAGTATCTACAATGAAGATACTCTACTTGCGGTAGCTTGTCAAGTCTGGGAGGTGGGAACGTACTAGCAATATTGCGTCCCGCTTACGCTGGAAAGAAGGTCTGTTTTTGCTACGAATTTGCTACTAAATTTTTTCAAAGATAGTCGGACACAATGGACACTTACGCACGAATTGGAAGTCGTAGAAAAAGGCGCTTAGCTTTGGGGACGTGTTTTTCACGCTTTTCGAGAGCGGCACCATAAACCACTCGGACACCTCTCCATACCTGTTTAAAATTATAACAACGCTTTCGTCTACTGGCAAAGTTATGCCAGTGCCCAGTCCCTTGTCTAATGGAATGAAAACGGCAGAAAGCGGCATGCAATTCTGCTGATGCCTGTATGTTTACAAGAAAAAGCCTGCTGTGGTATTATCTCAAGATGTTACTTGCCAACGGGCACCATATACAGACCAAGAACCAGAGTAAATGACATGTTAGACGCCATATGGATACTTTTACTGGGAATGGCACTTATTTTTGCTGTGCTCGCAGTGCTGCTTGGCGTTATGGTTCTACTTAATAAGTTTTTCAAGCCTACGAAGGAAGATTAGCCAATGGACTTACCCTTCCACAATTTTCTCGGGTTTCTCAACCTCAACTGGCAAATAATTATAATGTTGGGTATTGGCGGGTTCCTCATATATCTCGGCACTGCCAGAAACGTAGAGCCGGTTATACTGATACCTATAGGTACCGGAATAATGCTAGCCAATATGCCGCTTGGTGGCATGGTCGATGAGGGCGGGCTTTTCGCTGTTCTAAGAGAAGCAGGGATCAAAACTGAGCTGTTTCCACTTCTAATTTTTATCGGCATAGGAGCAATGATTGATTTTGGCCCTTTCCTTGAAAGACCATACACCATACTTCTGGGAGCAGCAGCCCAGTTTGGCATCTTTGGCACCTTCTTTCTTGCTTACCTACTTGGCGATGGCTGGCTTCAAATCATGGACTTCAGCCTGAAAGATGCAGCTTCAATAGGTATAATCGGCTCCGCCGATGGTCCCACTTCGATTTACGTATCTTCCGTATTCCAATCTAAATACGCTGCGGCTATTGTAGTGGCAGCCTATTCATACATGGCACTGGTGCCTATCATCCAACCGCCGATAATGAAATGGCTTACCACCAAAAGAGAAAGGCGTTTAGAAATGCCAGTCACGGTGGGGCTGATAGGAAGAAGAATAAAGATCGTCTTTCCTATAGCTACGATACTAGTAGTGGGGTTGCTGGCGCCGGTGGCTACACCGCTTATCGGCTGTCTTATGTTCGGCAATGTGCTTCGGGAGTGCGGTGTAGTGGAGAGGCTATCTTCCACGGCTCAAAACGAATTGACAAACATTGTGACCATCCTGTTAGGCCTCACCGTAGGGGGTATGATGGTCGCTTCTGAGTTCCTTAAGTTCGAGACGATACTTATCTTCATTATGGGGATAATCGCATTTGCTTTAGACACAGTAGCTGGTGTCATCTTTGGCAAGATAATGTGTTTGGTGTCTGGTGGCAAAGTTAACCCTCTAATCGGTGCCGCTGGTATATCAGCTTTTCCAATGTCAGCAAGGGTAGTTCAAAAAATGGGGTTGCAGGAAAATCCTCATAACCATCTGTTAATGCATGCTGTTGGGGCTAATACTGCTGGGCAGATTGCCTCGGTCGTAGCTGGCGGAGCAATGCTCATGCTGGTGCCTCTGTTCAGCTAGTACATAGGTTGCCAATCATGGAAGCGAAGCAGAATTGGCATAACTTAGAGGTAGCTGAAGTCTTAACTGCGTTGAACTCGAATACCCGAGGATTAAGTCAGCAGGAGGCCCAAAGGCGCATGGCTCAATTTGGAGCCAATGAACTGGCTGAAGGGAAAAAAATATCCCCGTGGAAAACCTTCCTTGAGCAGTTCAAGAATTTCCTCATCATTATCCTCCTCGCCGCAGTAGCCATATCAGCCGCTCTGGGTGAAATAGCTGATGCCATCGTCATCTTTGTCATCATCATGTTTGCTGCTGGTCTAGGCTTTGCCCAGGAATATAGGGCTGAGCGGGCTATGGAAGCTTTGAAGAGAATGGCAGCACCTTTTGCATCAGTCCTAAGAGATGGTAAGGAGATAGAAATACCCGCAAGAGAACTGGTCCCGGGTGACATAATATTGCTACAGACAGGTGACCGCATACCGGCAGACGCACGGCTTATTGAAGCTGTCAACCTTAAGACAGACGAAGCGGCATTAACCGGGGAGTCAGTTCCTGTGGAAAAGACCGCTAATAAGTTGGAGGGGGAGGTGGATGTTAGTGATAGGAAGAACATGGTCTTCATGGGCACAGCAGCTGTTTACGGCAGGGGCAAAGCGGTTGTTACTGCCACTGGCAGAGGCACAGAATTTGGCAAGATCGCCATCATGCTTCAAGAGGTGGAAAAGGAGAGGACACCTCTGCAGATCAGTCTCGACCAGCTGGGAAAATGGATTGCTGTCGGTGCTCTGGCTCTATGTTTCACCCTAGCCGGGGTTGGTGTACTAAGGGGGCATGGGGTTCTGGAGATGCTTATCTGGGGGGTAAGTTTAGCCGTAGCAGCTGTTCCCGAAGCCTTGCCCGCCGTAGTTACCATTTCACTGGCTCTTGGTGTCCAGAGGATGGTAAAACGCCATGCGCTTATTAGGAAGCTACCAGCAGTAGAAACACTCGGGTGCACCACTTTTATTTGTTCTGACAAGACGGGTACGCTGACCCAGGACCAGATGACAGCACGCTGCGTTTATGTAAACGGCAGGCTCATCGACGTGACAGGTGGCGGCTATGAACCTAAAGGTGAGTTTTATTCCGACGGCAAAGTACTGAGCCCCAAAGAAGACCCTGCTTTAAGAACGCTGCTCCAGATAGGCAGTCTTTGCAATGATACATCTCTTTCCTTTTCTAATGGCACTTGGAGCATCAAGGGTGACCCTACGGAAGGAGCTTTGGTGGTGGCTGCAGCCAAGGCCGGTTTGTCGCAAGAAGAGCTGAATAGCCAATTTCCACGCATCGGTGAGATCCCATTTTCTTCCGAGACGAAAAGAATGACCACTGTGCATAAAACACCTGAAGGTAAGATTGCGTACACAAAAGGGGCACCGGAGGTAATTCTAAGCTCGTGTAATCGCATTTATTGTAACGGGCAGGAAACAGGATTGACCTATGAGGTGAGAAAAAACATTATGTCTGTAGCTCAGGACATGGCAAGCAACGCCCTGCGAGTTCTGGGCTTGGCATATAAACGACTTCCTGACACTGCTATTGCAAATGAGCCAGTCGAAGACGATATGGTCTTTGTCGGTCTCGTCGGCATGATTGACCCACCCCGTGAGGAAGTTAAAGAGGCGGTAAAGTTATGTGACCAGGCTGGCATGAAGTCAGTAATGATAACCGGGGACCATAAGCTGACTGCGGTCGCCATTGCCAAAGAGTTGGGGATACTCAAAGAAGGTCTGGCTATTACAGGTGCTGAAATTGATAGTTTGAGTGACGAGAAATTTATGGAACTAGTAGAGGGGATAGAGGTGTATGCCCGGGTATCACCGGCGCACAAGCTCCGTGTAGTGGAGGCTTTAGCTAAAAGAGGACACGTGGTAGCTATGACTGGAGACGGGATAAATGATGCTCCGGCACTTAAGAAGGCTGATATCGGTGTGGCTATGGGTATTACTGGCACTGACGTCACTAAAGAAGCCGCTGATATGGTGCTCACCGACGACAACTTCGCCTCAATTGTAGCCGCTGTGGAAGAAGGAAGAGGTATATTCAGTAATATCAAGAAATACTTGATGTATCTACTTTCCTCAAACCTCGGCGAAATATTGCTCATGGCAACAGCTATTCTTTTCGGACCGTTAATCGGATTACCTCCCGGAGCCATACCCCTTATCGCCGTCCAGATTCTGTATGTGAATCTAGCTACTGACGGACTGCCAGCGCTTGCCCTATCAGTAGACCCGCCTGAACGCGATATTATGAGACAGAAGCCACGTCCTCGCCATCAAGGTGTTTTCACGAAGCCAGTCGTGATACTCATGATAATCGGCGGTGTATGGTCAGCTACAGTGAACTTGGCGGTATTCAAGTGGGCGTTGGATATGGGCAAGAGCATGGTGGAGGCACAATGCTTTTGTTTCCTCTGCCTGGTTCTGACTGAGTTTTTTAAGGCATACAATTTCCGTTCCGACAAGAAATCTATATTCACAATTGGCATGTTCAAGAATAGATGGTTAAATCTCGCTATACTTTGGGAAGCTATGCTACTGTACATAATCATTGAAGTGCCTTTCTTTGAGGCGGTCTTTAATACTTATCCTCTGAGCACCTGGGAGTGGCTGGCAATTATCCTACTCGCTGGTAGTATCTTTCCTGTTCTTGAGTTAGCCAAAACTTTCATTCGGTGGCAAGAAAGAAGAACTGGTTCTGTAGATTAGTGCCCTGTTATGAGGGCTGAGTTTATTTTGCAAACTCTGAGGTCTGAATTGAAATCTGGAAACGGTGATAAGCCTTAGAGAATAAATTTACACAGAAACGGATTATTGCTAATCGAGCACATCACATCAAAGCTAAATAAATAACAGCTGCTACCACTATTGCACGATATGAAATTTGCCTAACTGCAGCCTGAGCAGCGTCCTTGGGACGCAGCAGCCAACGCGATGGAAGTCGAAGTATATTTTAAATTCATATTAACCATCGGCTTAATTCTGCTAGTTGCTCGAATAGGCGGTGAACTATTTGAACGCTATCTTAAGCAGCCCCCGGTTATAGGCGAACTAGTCGCCGGAATTATTATTTCGCCATTTGCCTTAGGTGGCTTGATCCACGACCCGATAATTCTGAACTTCGCTACCATTCAAGGAGCTTTCGGGCTTCAAGAGTTCAACGTGATGGAGATTATTTCTCAGATTGCTGTCATCATCCTGCTCTTTGTTGCCGGTGTCGAAACCGATGTCAAAGCTTTTCTCAGACAGGGAATGACTGGCTCGCTTGTGGCTATGGGGGGTGTCATTCTCCCGTTTGTCTTGGGCTATTTCATCACCATGTGGCTGGCCCCTGAGGTTGGACTAGCCGGCTGGCTATTCATGGGCGCTGCATTAACAGCTACCAGCATTGGGCTTACGGTAAGGATATTGATGGAGATGGGTAAACTTCAGACACGGGCGGGGACAACCATACTGGTGGGTGCCGTGATTGATGACATTATTGGTATTGTAATCTTATCGATCGTAGTAAGTATAAGCTCCACAATGAGAGCTGGCAGCGAGATAAATATGGCTCATATTGCGTTGGACGCCATTAAAATAGCCACAATTGGTTTTGCTGTCTGGTTTACCCTATTAGTCATAGGTGTAAAATTGGACAAACATATCTCACGGTTCCTTCTCAACCCGTTTAAGAAGTCAGGGACAATACCAATCTTCGCACTTATCATCGGTTTTATAATAGCCTATCTGGTGACATTAGTCAGGCTACATCCGGTGGTAGGTGCCTATGTCGCAGGGCTAATGTTTGCTGCAACCAACGAAAAAGAAGATATCCTGGATAAAACAAGGCCAGTAATGCTCTTTCTGGCACCTTTCTTCTTTTGTTATCTGGGTATGCAGGTGGATACACGATTATTCTGGGGTGGAGGCATAACAGCATTGCTTCTAATAGTGGTTGCCGTGCTGGGAAAAGTCGTCGGTTGTTATATTCCAGCCCGATTTGCTGGAAAGATGCCACATGTCGACAGCATGATAGTTGGAATAGGGATGGTTCCAAGAGGGGAAGTAGGACTAATTATTGCCGGTGCCGGGCTGCTGGCTGGAGCTGTCGACCGTGAGCTTTTTGGTGCTGCAGTGGCTGTTAGCATAGTCACCACACTTATAGCACCAGCAATGCTAAAACCATTCTTCACCAGACAGCCAGAACAGGCAACAGAGCTAGAGAAACCATCTGAACCAAACGAATGATGTAGTTTGCCCCTCAGTTAGTTTGTCAAAAAAGAACATACTAGGTAAAATAAACCGCAGCCCCTGTAGCTCAGGGGATAGAGCGCCGGCCTCCGGAGCCGGGTGCGAGGGTTCGAGTCCCTCCAGGGGCATTGTGAGTAAATTGAGGGAATTGAGCACAAACGACGATATTCTAGAGATACGCTGGCATGGGAGAGGTGGGCAGGGGGCAGTAACGTCGGCTGAACTATTGGCACTGGCAGCAATAGAAGAAGGTAAATTCGCTCAGGCTTTCCCCAGTTTCGGACCAGAAAGGAGAGGAGCGCCAGTGCTCGTCTTCAATCGGATAAGCAAAGTCAAGCCTATTAGAACCAGATTATCTATAACACAGCCTGACATCGTGGTAGTCCTGGACCCCGGTTTACTTTACATAACAGACGTCACATCGGGACTTAAACGAGATGGTATACTGGTGTTAAATACTCCTAAGACAATATCAGATATAAGATCAGAGCTGAATGGGACATGGAAGTTAGCTGTAGTCAATGCAACTTCTATTGCTCGTGACTTACTTGGCGTTCCAATTGTTAACACCACCATGCTGGGAGCAATGGTCAAAGCTAGCAGGATAATCGAGCTAGAATCTTTAGCAGAACCGATGAGGGAACGCTTTGGTGCTAGAGCTAAAGCTAATTTTGATGCTTGCCGCAGAGCCTATGAAGAGACTGAGATGGGTGAAGTCTGCAGTGTGACTCAAAAACGGCGTGATGCAGCAGAGGGGGAGAAATTGCCCACGTGGCAAGAATTGCTGCCAGGCTGTGTTGTGACAGCTGCTGGCAGTGCTAGGCAATACCGTACTGGGGACTGGAGGTCAGAGCGACCTGTGTGGGATCACCAGAGATGCATTAAATGTGGAATTTGTTACCTTTTTTGCCCCGAGGGGTGCATTGGACAAAACGAGGAAGGCTACTTCGAGGCTAATTTGTATTACTGTAAGGGGTGTGGTATTTGTGCCCGCGAATGCTGGACAGCAGCTATACGCATGGTCGAGGAATAATAGACGATGACAGGAAAACGTATAGGCTTAGAGGGTTCTTTTGCCATAGCTGAGGCTGTGAGAATGGCCCGTGTCGATGCTGTGGCTGCATACCCTATAACACCGCAAACTCACATAGTGGAGCGGCTGGCTGAGTTTGTAGCTAACGGTGAACTAGATGCGGAATACATACCTGTGGAGTCAGAACACTCAGCGATGAGCGCTTGTCTGGGCACCTCAGCTGTGGGTGCTAGGACTTTTACTGCTACTGCAGCCCAGGGATTGGAGCTCATGCACGAGGTGCTCTACGTTGCCTCATCGCTTCGATTGCCAATAGTGATGGTGGTGGCTAACCGAGCGCTTTCCGGACCTTTAAGCATCTGGGGGGACCACTCAGATGTCATGGCAACTCGGGATTGTGGTTGGATCCAATTATTCGCCGAAAATGCCCAACAGGCTTTTGACTTAACCCTGTGTGCCTTCCGTATTGCTGAAGATCCAGCAGTCTTGCTTCCAACAATGGTTCACATTGATGGCTTCCATATCTCCCACACGATCGAACCTGTTCAATTGATTGAGCAAGCGTTAGTAGATAGCTTTCTCCCTGAATATCATTACCCCTATCCCCTCAACCCCGATAGGCCGGTGACTATGGGCGCTTTCGGTCCTCCTTTTATCTACACGGAGGCTAAAAAGGCACAAGAGATCGCTTTAACAGGCTCCAAGAAAGTGATCCTCAAGGTGTGGCAGGAATTCGGCGGGATCTCCGGACGTTATTATTCACCGGTCGAAGAGTACAAAACAGAAGGCGCTGATGTCCTGTTGCTGACTATGGGAAGCTTCAGTGAAACAGCGATGATAGCGATAGACAAAATGCAGGGTGATGGTCAGAAGGTGGGGCTGGTAAGACTAAGATTGTGGCGACCATTCCCCACCAGTGAATTTCGCAAAGCTGTAAGCAAAGCTGAAGTACTTATCGTGCTTGACCGTGCCCTTTCGCTAGGTGGTTCAGCACCTGTATGCTCTGAGGTGCAAGCAGCACTGTACCCGCTAAAAGCAAGACCAAAGATTGTAAGTTTTGTCGGCGGTCTTGGCGGCAGGGAAATTTCAGGCGAAGCTTTTGAGGCTATGATTCGCCATGGGATAGAAAGAGCGAAAAAAGGAATGCTTGACGAATATGAAATGATCGGAGTCAGGGAATAGTGGAAAGCCTAGCCATATATGTCCCCAGACTAGTAACGACCAAGGAATATTTTGCCCCCGGGCACCGTGCTTGTATGGGCTGTGGTGAAGTCCTGGCAGTGAGGCTTGTGTGCAAGGCTTTAGGCAGAGATGTGATTATCGCCAATGCCACTGGTTGCATGGAGATCGTGTCCTCTCAGCTCCCGTATACGTCTTGGGAAGTGCCCTGGATTCATACCCTGTTTGAGAATGCTGCATCTGTTGCTTCCGGGATAGAAGCGGGCATAAAAGTGCTGCGTCGCAAGGGGAAGTATAGCAAAAGAACTAAGGTAGTAGCTATGGCTGGGGATGGTGGCACAGCTGACATCGGTCTTCAAGCTCTGTCAGGTGCTTTGGAAAGAGGTCACAACTTCATATACGTCTGTTTCGATAACGAAGCGTATATGAATACCGGTATCCAGCGTTCAAGTGCAACGCCTTTCGGTGCCTCCACCACCACGGCACCAGCAGGCAAAGTTAGCATCGGCCAGACCACATGGAAGAAAAATATGCCGGCTATTGCCGCAGCTCACGACATACCCTACGTAGCCACCGCTTGTCCCAGTTATCCCTTCGATCTTATGAAAAAAATAAGCAAGGCTATGGAGGTCGATGGTCCGTCTTATATCCATATATTGTCCGTTTGCCCTACCGGCTGGCGCCTTCCCTCTAATCTAACCATCAAAATTGGGCGCTTAGCTGTAGAGACAGGCATTTTCCCTCTTTATGAAGTAATAGACGGTAAGTATACTTTGAATTATGACCCGCCCCAGCTACGTCCAGTGGAAGACTATCTCAAGCTACAAGGGAGATTTCGACACCTTTCCAAAGAGACGATGGCTCGAATTCAGCAAAGGGTAACTGCAGAATACGTCAGACTTAGAGAAAAGACCACCTGCAAAATTAGTCAGCATGGATGAAAAAATCAGCGCTATCATCAATAAATATAACGGAGACAGAAGTCAGCTAGTCTCCATACTCCAGGATATTCAGGCTCAATACTATTATTTGCCAAAAGAAGCTCTGATTCAGGTGAGTGAAAGTATGGGCATCCCGGTAAGTCAGGTGTACAACATGGCTACCTTCTTTAAAGCCTTTAGCCTTGAACCCAGAGGTAGACACCTAATCAACGTTTGCTTGGGCACTGCCTGTCATGTCAGAGGTGCAATTAGGGTGCTGGAAAAGTTTGAACGTAGTTTGGGTATCAGACGAGGTGGAACTACAAAGGACCGCAGATTCACGCTTGGCACAGTCAACTGTATGGGTGCTTGTGCTCTAGGACCTGTGGTGAAAATAGACGGGGAATACTTTGGTCAGATGACTACTGACAAAGTGGACCCAGTATTGGCTCAATTTTAAATATTCGGTCATGGCTAGGATGTTAAATAGGCTACGCTCAAGAAAAGACCTAGAGGCTCTGCGGAGCCAGTTGGCGAAAAAACGACAACCAGACAGACCACGCATCGCTATCTGCGGCGGTACCGGTTGCCATGCCTACGGGTGTGTCAGAGTCGCTGATGCTTTAATGACTGAAGCTGTGAGACAGGGAATAAACGATAAAGTTGACATAAAAACTACTGGCTGCCATGGTTTTTGTGAGAGAGGTCCGATTGTGGTCATCCATCCAGGTGGTATCTTTTATCAGCAAGTAAAACCTGAGGATGTGTCTGAAATACTGGGCGAGACAATTGGCAAGAACAATATCGTGGAAAGGTTACTCTATGCCGACGTGGTTAGCGGCAAGAAATTCATACACTGGAACGAAGTGCCGTTCTACCAGAAACAGGAGAGGTTGATCTTCGGTAGCAATGGCGAGATAGATCCAGCCAGCATTGAAGACTATATCTCAATAGGGGGCTACATGGCACTGGCTAAAGCCCTCTTCGAGATGACTCCAGAACAGATAATTGAGGAGGTTAAGCGCTCCGGGCTGAGGGGACGTGGCGGTGGTGGCTTTCCCACGGGGATAAAATGGGAGTCCTGCCGCAATGCTCCGGGAGATATTAAGTATGTCATTGTCAACGCAGACGAAGGCGATCCCGGTGCCTATGCCGATAGAAGCCTCCTCGAGGGCAATCCACATAGCGTCCTCGAAGGGCTGATTATCGGGGCTTATGCCATTGGTTGCCACGAGGGTTACGTTTACGTCCGCCACGAATATCCGCTAGCGGTAGAGAACACAAGAATAGCTATAGACCAAGCGCAACGATTGGGACTTCTAGGAGATAATATCTTGGGCTCGGGGTTCAACTTTAACGTCAGGATAGTCAAAGGTGGCGGTGCATTTGTCTGTGGTGAATCCACCGCACTTATGGCATCTCTGGAAGGCAAGGTGGGAGAACCAAGGGCTAAATATGTCCACACAGTGGAAAAGGGGCTGTGGAACAGGCCCAGTAACCTGAACAACGTGGAAACTTGGGCAAACGTGCCCCTGATAATAAATAAAGGTGCTGATTGGTACCGGACTTTAGGTACCGAGGGCAGCAAAGGGACAAAGATATTCTCTCTGGTGGGTAAAATTAATAACACAGGCTTGGTAGAAGTGCCCATGGGGATAACCTTAAGGGAAATCATTTATGACATCGGTGGTGGCATCAGGGGTGGAAAGAAATTTAAGGCGGTACAGACTGGTGGTCCCTCGGGTGGCTGCTTGCCCCAAAGCCTACTCGACTTGCCGGTGGACTTCGACAAGCTAACTGAGGCTGGCTCGATGATGGGTTCAGGGGGCATGATTGTTATGGATGAAACCACTTGTATGGTGGATGTAGCCAAATATTTTCTCACCTTTTTGGAAGAGGAGTCTTGTGGTAAATGTGTGCCGTGCCGTGAGGGGATAAAGAGAATGCGGCAAATTTTGGATGATATCACCGAAGGAAACGGCAGTGATAGGGATATCGAATTATTGGAGAAGCTTTCGGCTACCTTGATAGACAGCTCCTTATGTGCACTAGGTGCAACAGCACCAAACCCCGTGCTTACTACCATCCGCTATTTTAGAGATGAGTATGATGCTCATATAAAGGAGAAGAGGTGTCCCGCTGGTGTCTGCAAGGCTTTAATCCACTATTACATAATTGAAGAAAAATGCCCCGGATGTGGTCTTTGTGTCAAGGCTTGCCCCCAGGGGGCTATAACTCTTGTAGCCAAGAAGAAACCGGTAGTTCTTGACGAGTCAAAATGTATCAAATGTGGCGCTTGCTACGATGCCTGCAAATTGGAGGCTGTAGGTATAAGGTGAAATGATAACTCTCAACATTGACGGTCGTGAACTCAAGGCTGAAAAAGGACAAACAATACTGCAAGTAGCCAGAGAAAATGGTATTGACATACCTACTCTGTGCTATAACGAGGCTGTTGAACCATACGGTGCCTGCAGGCTGTGTATTGTGGAGATTTCCAAAGGTGGACGTTCAAGAATAGTGGCTTCTTGCCTTTACCCGGTAGAGGAGGGACTGAGCATAAGCACCACTTCACCCAGGGTGCTAAATAATCGCAAAATGATATTAGAGCTGCTTCTGGCGCGGTGCCCGAAGAATAAAGTAATACAGGGGTTGGCTTCGCAGACAGGTATTAAGCAGTCCTGCTTCAAGGAGGAATATTTAGAAGATAATGATTGTATTGTCTGTGGGCTATGTGTCAGAGTTTGCGAGCAGGTTGTTGGTGTCAGTGCTATAAGCCTGGTCAATCGAGGCATAACAAAGGAGCCTGCCCCACCTTTTCTCGAAGCAGCAAGGGATTGCATCGGCTGTGGCTCCTGTTTCTATATCTGCCCCACAGGTGCCATAAAGATGGAGGACAAAGGGGACAACAGGATTATTCATAACTGGAAAGTGGAGTTTAAGCTCAAGAAGTGCAAGGGTTGCGGAAATTATTGGGCACCGGAAAAACAATTAGACTACATTCAGAAAAAGTGTGGTTTGCCAGCAGACTTCTTTGATCTATGCCCCACCTGCAAATAACAAGCTGGGCTACAAGCCCCATGTTCTTTGACTCCATCTAACTAGTTAAAGTATACTTTTCCCTGCGGGGTGTAGCGCAGCGGCTAGCGCGCATGGTTTGGGACCATGAGGTCGGAGGTTCAAATCCTCTCACCCCGACATCTTTCCCACTTAGCTGACACAGCTAGCCGATACAACAGCGGAGATTACCTCTGTTAATACGTTGTTAATCCGCGACATTTGGGAGCTGAGACGCTGTCAGACTTTGTTGCGTAGGAAGGTATTGACTTTGCCCCAGTGTTAGCTCGCCGAATTTTTGATGGCATCCTTTTGATAGCTCCGCCAAGCTTCCGGTGTCTTTCGTCTTTGTTTGGGGTTGAACTTTGGGAATTCTGTGCAAATCTGGAAGCGATAGCTTCCATCACGTATGGTATAATCGCCGGGAAATGAGCGTAGTGGTAACAGGCGCTAGCGGACATGTCGGCATTAATCTGTTACGTGCGCTGCTTGAACAGGGACGTCCAACTCGTGCCCTGGCACATGTGAACCGCAGAGTACTTGATGAACTTAAGGTTGAAGTTGTTGAAGGCGATGTGCGCAATCTGCAGTCCTTAGTGGCTGCCTTTAAGGGTGCTGAAGTAGTATACCATCTGGCGGCTCATATTTCCATCTGGAAGAGCGATTGGAGCATGCTCCAATCGATCAATATCACCGGCACGCGGAACGTGGTTGAGGCTTGCCTGCGCTGCGGAGTACGGCGGCTGGTCAACTTCAGCACAATCCACGCCATGGCAACACACTTGGTCAAGAGAGCCCCGGTCGATGAATCATGCCCTCTGGTAGATTGCTGGCGCTGCCGAACTTACGATTGCTCCAAGGCAGCTGCCGAGAGAGAGGTGCGCAAGGGTATAGAAAAGGGGCTGGATGCCATTATTGTCAGCCCGACCGCGATTATCGGCCCTTATGATTATGGTCCATCGCTCTTTGGAGAAGCATTATTGAGACTAGCGAACGGAAAATTACCAGCTTTGGTTGCAGGAGGGTTTGACTGGGTGGATGTTCGAGACGTTATCACAGGAGCTATGCGGGCGGAGGAGCGAGCAGCAACCGGAGCCAAATATATCCTTTCGGGTCATTGGGTATCCTTGTCCGACATGGCTATGTTAGTGGAGCAGATAACCGGGGTGCCAGCACCCAGTTTTGTCTGTCCCATGTGGCTTGCTCGAATAAGCGTGCCGGTCATCACCACTCTTGACCGGCACGCTGGAAGGCGACCGCTATACACCAGCGATTCCCTCAGAGCGCTGCAGTTTAATCCGAACATAAGCCACAGAAAAGCGACCATGGAACTCGATTACCACCCACGTCCCTTCCCAGAAACACTTATTGACACACTTCGGTGGTATCAGGAGAGAGGACAACTGTCCCATAGCATAAGGTTGGAGACCTCTGCCACAGCGGTAAAATTCCGGCCCTAGACGACCGTTTAGTAACGCTATTGCTGTCAGTATCCCATCATTCACAGAAGGGACACTTGACGGGAGAGCCAATTACCGTAGCTTTAACGTGTATCTTGCCGTGACGACTGCAGGTAAGTTGGTAGTAGGCCCGTATCACCTTCATGCTAGCGTCTTCGGCAATCGGGTTTGAAAAATAGCTGAGGGCATCAACAGCCTGTTGTTTTACCCCGTTGCCGTTATAGGTGGCACCACATTTAGGGCATTTAGTGGCATCAGGCAGTGCGATGCAGCCACATTTTGAACATTGCCTCGTCTCTTTTACTATCTGTATCATGGGGTGACCCTCCTCCCTGTAGTTAACGCCATTGTCTCCCAGGCTATACCGGTGTATGACCATCCGTCATAAATCAACTTTTCAGTCGCATATTCGACCCAGATACCACAAGTTGGACACAACATCACGATAGATATCGTAGATAAGCCCTTTGCTTGTCCTAACCCTGAAATAATTCCTTGTCACCTCTAGCTCATCTTCCACGTGCCACCGCTGGTATATTCTGGTTACACGCTCCGGCCTGCCATTACGGATAATGGTTAATGGTGTACCTTCAATATTAGCGGTCACTCTTAGTTCTTCCGGTCTCGCAAGCAACTTAGCCATATTTAACCTCCGCTGGTTTTTTCATTCGATTATAAGCAGAATATTTGTCCTCCATTGGTTAAAGAGCCTCGTTATCCTGTGTCACAGCTTTCGGATAACCCCGACAACTCTGCCCTGGATCTCCACGTTTGCCGGGTCCACATAAAGCGGCTCCATTTGAGCATTAGCTGGTTGGAGGCGAATCCTTTGCTGTTCTCTAAACAGCTTCTTCAAAGTTGTTTCCTGTTTGTCTTTAAGCCAGACAGCAACCATATCTCCATCATCGGCAGTGCTTGCTGGCTCCATCAAAACAATATCTCCATCGTCGATCAGGGCATCTATTGCCGATAGCCCCTTAACTCTAAGGGCATAAACCTCCTTTCCTTGAGTCAGTTCCTCGGTCAATTCTAATGTTTCTACAGGCTCCATTTTCCAAGTCTCCGGACTTGGCACAGGTATAGCTGCCCCCGCAGCGATATTGCCCAGTAATGGGACCCGGACAACGTTCTTTCTGTCGACGAGCTGTATGCTTCGGAACACCTCCGGGTCTCTGTGAATATAGCCCTCCCTTTCCAGCACGTTCAGATGATGTTGGACAACTGCGGTCGAGCTTATATTGCAACCTTTAAGGATATCCCTGACGGTTGGCGCGTAACCTCTATCATCAATGAAATCACGAATAAATTTCAGTATACGCTGCCTCGTTGCGCTTATACCTGGTTTCCTCATTCAGCACTCACCACTTCATCAAACACATGTTTTAAAAACTATGGTTCTACAAACCAATGTTCTACAAACAAGAGTACCAAAATATTAGTTGTTTGTCAAGCCCCTGGGAACAGTTTTTTCATAATTTTTGCCGGTGCAAGGGGGCAACATGGAGTTATGCCCCGAAATTAATGATTAAGGGGACTGTTTCCACTAGGAAGCTTTAAGGAGGGCAGTAGTTAGGATAACGACAACCGGGACAGTTCCCGATCATATCTTTAGGCGCTGTCTAGCGATTTTAAGCAGCTCATCAAAGGATGGTACCGCTTCCTTGCCGGCTCTAATTTTTAACACTTTTTCCTTCGCTTTTCTTACTGCTAAACTTCGGGGGTTAATCTTCTCCTTACGCGCTTCGCTAAGTATGTCATGGGTTAACGGGATCAAAAGTTCCCTCAAGGCTTTAAAGACATCCTCGGCATTCCCTCCCAGCACATCGACTATACCGAGCACAGCACCTCCGGCGTTGGAAATAAAGTCAGGAACCGAAAATACTCCGCGCTGGAATAGTATCTCCTCTGCCTCATCGGTAATAGGTATGTTAGCGATGCTGGAAATGATTTTGGCCTGTACATCATTTGCGTTGCTTTTGTCGATCACGTAGGGGCGTGCCCCTGGTACAAGGATGTCGACAGGCAAAAAATATATGGCTCTTCTATCAATATGCTCTGCATCTTTATATTCCTGCACAGCTTTGTCGCCAGATTTCTTGCGCGCTGCCAAAAGTGTGCTAATGTCGAGTCCCTCCTTGTTATATGTTGTACCATATATGTTCGATATAGCCAATACTTTGGCACCTGCTTCCGCCATATAACGTGCCACACCACCACCCACCTTGCCAAAACCCTCGATAGCTACCGTAGCCCCTTTAAGCTCAATGCCAGCGAACTCACAAGCCGCTTTGGCTGCTACCACCACCCCATAGCCAGTCGCATGGTCTTCCAAGGGCTCGCCATCTTTTTCCTGTTGTGCCAGACCACTATACCGAGAGGGAATCCCAGCCCCCTCATAAATAGCAGCCACATCTTTGGCATCGGTGCCCATATCAGCACCCAGAGTTACACCTTGGGCAATCAACGTGCTCACGGCACATCCAAAAGCTTTCAACATTGCTTCACGTGAAGCTCCGCTGATGCCTGGGTCAGCCCATATACCTGCTTTGGCACCACCTATTGGCATATCCAAGGTGGCAAACTTGTATGTCATAACTCGGGCAAGCCAGAATATCTCCTCAGAAGTTATATCCGGAAGCATGCGGATGCCACCTGCTGCCCCACCCAGCGAGGTGGTGTCTACAACAACTATCCCCTTTGTGCCGGTGACGGGGTCATAAACATGAACGATTTTCTCAGGCCCCAGCTCATCGGTAAGTTCAACCCATTCTCTCATATTGAGCACCTCCTTAAAATTCCACCGTCTATGACTCTGAAGTTAGGGGCGATTCAATCCTCTATTCTGCTTCCTGTATAAGTTCAATACCTTTGTAGAAGGCTTTCAAATTAGCTTCGATTTCTTTCGGGAATGTGTCACGTAGCACAGGTTCCACTGACTGCTTATCCAATGGTAGGACACCAGAACCAACAACAGCACCAATAAGGATCGCATTGGCAAACAAGGGATTGCCCATTTTCTGCGCCTCCTCGGTAGCTTTGATCACCCATGCTCTTGCTGACAGCTCCTTCACAATCTGGACCAGCTTATCCAAATCAGGATATTCAGCCTGCCCGCCGGTGACGTCTATAGGGTATATAGGCCTAGGGTTCATTATGGTCTTTACAGCTGCGTTGCCATACCGGCCTAGCATTCGCAATGTCTCTACCGGCTCCATGCCCAGGATAATATCAGCACTGCCATCTGGTATAAATGGACTATATTGGGTGTCTCTGGAGATTCGCACGTGACTCATGACAGGTCCACCCCGCTGAGACGCTCCGTAAGTTTCCCCAATAGTCACAAGGTAGCCCTCTCGCACCAATGCGTTGCCTATAATCAGTGATATCATTACGTTACCTTGTCCACCTACCCCAGTGATAATTAAATTAAGGGGGTCTTTTGCCAATTGTTTAGCTGTCATGCTGCCTCCTTCATAATAGCACCTTGGGGACATATATCCGAACAGACGCCACATCCGGTACAGATAACCTCGTCCACCTTGGACTTCCCAGCTTTCTTATCCCATATCAGGCCTGGGCAGAGAAACACTCGTGTACACAACCTGTCGCAGCCACAAGCTTCACCCACACACCTCTCAGCATCCACCCACACCTTGTACGGGGGCTTTTCCTTCTTGCTGCGCACCAATTCACACTGGCGTCGCATTATAATCACCTTAGCACCGCCGCCTTCAGCCATAAGTTCGAGCAGCGTCCTTGTGGTGTTCTTCAAATCAAAAGGGTCACAGACTTCAACACGTGCGCCTAAAGCGCGGCACAGGTCTTCCATATTAACTACCTTGGTGGGCTCGCCCATGGCTGTCATCCCGGTGCCCGGGTGAGGCTGAAAACCGGTCATGGCTGTAGCACTATTGTCCAAAATAACAAGGATAAAATCTGATTGGTTGTAGATACCGTTTATCAACGCTGGAATAGTTGCATGATAGAAGGTAGAGTCGCCAACAACAGCGACTACTGGCTGGTTGAAGCCGAACCGCCCCAGCTTCCCTAATCCATTAGCCACTCCAGCACCCCCACCCATACAATGCATTGTCCTAATTTGGAAGAACCCAGCAGGTCCCAACGCCATAGTGTAGCAACCAATATCACCTGTGACCACACCACCGCGACCATCTAGCTTAAGCGCATTCTTGATTGACCAGAAAGTAGCACGATGTGGACAGCCAGCACAGAAGGTCATACTCCTTTCAGGAACTGAGCTTTGGACTGCTATTTCAGCTTTGCTGTTGTACTCGGCATCACGAGTCTGATATGTCAGTCCCAATATGTTGGAAAGCGCTTTGATTACCATGTCTGGGTTGAGTTCCCCGAAGGAATTTATATGCCCCGAGCGCTTTCCATAAAAAGTCACCCGAGAAGCAATATGTGGCAGACCAGCAGCTAATTCCATGACGCTCCGTTCGAGGAAGGGGTCTATCTCTTCCACAAACAGGACCTTCTGACATCTAGCTAAATGCTCAGCCACGAGTTTTTCCGGTAAAGGCCAAAGTGTGCCCAATTTCAAGATGCCCACCTTGTTTTCCAGCTTTAACGCTTTTACCGCATCTTGGGAATAGAGCCAGCAACTTCCACAAGTGACAATAAGCAAGTCTGCGCTATCTGGTCCCGAGTATTTATTAAATGCCGATGCCTCAAACTTCTCCCTTGCCTTGTCCATCTTCATATGGAGAAAGAAATGTCGCAGTGGACTTGGTATCGGCATAAAAGTGGTCGGCATGACATTTCTCAAATCATGTATCTGGTCAAAATACGCCTTTCGTTGCTTCTTAGGAAGCTCACCCAGCACCACATTGCCTCTGGCATGAGCAATGCGAGTTACACTGCGTAACATGCATAGAGTGCCTATCTCTTCAGAAAGGTCAAAGAGCCATTTTGTCATATCTTTTGCTTCCTGAAAATTCCCTGGCTCTACTAAAGGGATGTCGAGCCATTTAGCTATAGGTCGAGTATCCTGCTCATTAGAGCTGGATATAGCTGAGGGGTCATCGCAACTCACTAAGACTAAACCGCCCTTGCCTATGCCACTCATAACCAGATTTGCTAAAAAATCGGATACTACATTTATTCCGTTCTGCTTCATCGCAGCAAGGGCGCGAATGCCAGCAAATGAAGCACCGGCAGCGGCTTCCATAGCCACCTTTTCGTTCACTGACCATTCAGCATATATACCCATCTCTTTAGCTACCTGTGCCAAGCTGCCTAAAATCTCTGATGACGGTGTCCCTGGATAGGCAGCAGCAAACCCAATTCCTGCCTCCAGTGCTCCGCGGGCAATAGCTTCATTACCTATAAGTAGCTGACTGATGCCTGGTGCATCCATCTCAATGTTTGCCATATTGTTTACCTCCTTAGCTTCTATCCACGTTTATGATAGCAACCTTTTCGCCACTCCCGATGATAAACCAACGTAGAGTAAGTTTTCTTCGTTGCCACTTCTCTTTACAATTTCTCTCAGCGCGCGCTTCTTTTTCAGCAGTGCTGCTTCCTTCAAATGTGCAAGGTTTTCATCGGGCAGTTTCCCAACCTCGAGTTTCTTTCTGGTCCTAGCCATCTTCATAAGGTTAACACCGACGTCAGTGCGTACGATGACAGTATTCCAGCCTTTGATCCCTTCTACCGAGCCAACCGATATGTCAGCAAATTCAGAGGTCATGTCCAGACAATAAGTGCAGGTTGGCATGGTGAATTTCCTGACCTCATCCAAAGAAAAAGAGATTTCACCTGACGAGGTGTAGACATTGAGCCTGTTCGCTGGAGGTGGAGGGATATCAAATTTTCTAACCCGCGATAGATCAAGATTTTGTTTTAGAAAATTATAGAATCCGTCTGGGGACAATGCCCAGGTGCAGAACAGACCAACAACTAATTTGACATTGCTTATATCAAGTCTATTTACTGGGGGGTCTTTCTTCATCTTGGTTACAGCCAAAACCTGACATGGCATAGCAACGATCCCCAGCTTGCCTCCGTCGGCTTTTGAAATCTGATTATAGCCCATCAACACGGGACAAGCCATATAATTGGAACTAGCACACCCGAGCACCTCAGTCCTGTTCCGTGCCCAAAAGGGACTGACTGTCTTATCCTCAGACGTTTTTGCCAATACTACGCTATCAAGCAGCCCCTCACTCAGCGCCAGCGACAGCAATGTGGTCACCACTCCTCCATATTGTGCTGCCTTTCTAATATGCTTATCTGTTGTCCTTGCCATAAATATCTCCTTCACCGAGCCTATCTCATCATCGCTGTAGGGCACTCCGAAAATGTGCTGACTCAGTGCGTCCATGTCGGTATATGTCCGCGGACAGTATTTGTAGCACTGGCCTTCTGAAAGAAGGCAATTGTCCAGCAGCACTACTCGCCCTTTATGATAAGCAAGGTAAGGACAGGCACCAGTACAGGCACCACATAAGGCGCATAGCCCGGCATCGATCACTTCGTTGAGTAGCTCTCTGCAGCCTTTAGCTTCTGCAATCATGGGTCTCTCCTTTCAGATAATAATTGTAGTCCGCATGTGTCAACAGCCTAGCAGAAGATCTGGATAGTGCCATCAGGAATAACTGCGGTCTTACCACCCTTAGGAAAATCTTGTATTAAGACGTCCATAACTTCTGACCAAGTCTTAACCCATATGATATCTGGTATGGCAAGCCAATCAGTGAGCGATTTCTCAAAATAAGGTGCAAGTACAATTAACCTCCTTACCCATGGTACGGCGCTGGTGATGGGCCTAAATAAGCGACCGCCTATTGACTTGCCAAAACTTCCCCGTAAGTAATGAACCACTTGTCCAGCGGGAAAATCAACTATCAAGACGAGGTCACCACCTTTTTCGGCTAGCAGCATTATGCCAGGTACAAGACCAAGGATCGCTTCGCTCCCTTTACAATACGTGTTCACTACGACTATTTCGGCTCCTTTGGGGGGCTTTGTAGCGTAGTGGCGCGCTGCAAACTTTGCCCCTTGGACAAATTCAGCATGTACATCTCCCGCAAATATGGCACAAGGCTGTCCTTTGCCATTAACTATGCAATCTATCTTAAATACCGGCCCTATCATCTGGACTGCCTCCTCAATATCAAGGCGCTCAGGATTTTCCTCATAATTGCCCATCCCTGTGTGCCTGGGGTCCCCTGATTCCTGAGCCCTCCGCCCCAAGAGATGGTTAGCTTCGATAGTGTCGATGGAGGCTACACCAGGGACTAATATCTTCGCTCCACCCCCGTAGCCGGCAAACAGGTGAGGTACAATCGAACCAATGCCAATCTTCAAATCACAACTCATCACCTCAGCATTGATGGACACTACTGTGCCCCTAGACGTCCGTCCAACATATTTACAGTTCTCATACGGGTTGTGATTGTACACTGGGAATCTAGCCAGGACTTCCTCTCCAAGCTTTTTTGCGAGGTCCTGCCTGTTGAGTGCTCCATGACTTGCAGTTGCGCAGATGAATCTGATAGACGAATCGGGAATGCCAGCTGTCCGCAGCTCTTGCAACACGTGAGGTATTATTTCAGCCACCGGCGTAGGTCGCGACAGGTCGTCAAATATGATTACAACTTCCCTCTTTCCACGTGCTAGCTCCCTTAAAGGCGGACTGCCTATAGGATTACTGAGTTCATATCTTATTTGCTCTGGGGTTACCCGCAAAGCATTATGTCCCTCCATCAGACACATTTCAACCTGCCACGATTCTGGGAATTCCAACACCCTCTCTCCTCCCTCATGCCATATTTGTTTGGGAACGGAAACTGTTTTGGTGCCCATATTCCTTAAGTCAACCATCCAAGTTAGCCAAAGGACGTCCCAGACCTACATTGACCTTACCGTTTATGGACACAGGGATCCCCATCTCTTCAGCTACCTTCTTAGCTGGCACAGTGCCATCTTTCTCCACAACAGAAATAAGATCAACCGCAAAGACACAATCTACAGTAGCGGCAACCTCTTTGAGACATTGCAATACGTCGGGCAAAGCCTCTAGGAGTATGTCAAATTCGATAATGCAAGAAAGCACCTTCTCGTTCAGTATTTCTGGCAACAGTGAACCGGTTGCCGGATCAGCTAATAGATTGTAGAAGGGATTCATCTTTTCGAACTGAACGCCAAGCTTGGCGAGAGCCATGGAAATTTTCTCCACCTCACGAAATCTTGCACCCCCACCCCCTCTACCTACCTCCACAGCAATACCACACCGACCCCGTTTAAACCGACCAGTAACATCATTGTTCTTCATCTCTGCAGTTCCGCGACCCGTGATTAGCAATTCACTGCCCCGGCGGTCAAGCAATGCTTTTCTGTCCAAGGACACAGCACCTTCCTCCCAGTCCTTTTGCCAAATTTTTATTTCCTGACCTAAAAAGATGGGTGACATATAGGGAGCGCTAGGATCACTGAATTCAGCACGCAATGTCCTAGGCCATTTAAGCTCCTGGGGATATATAGCACCCACTGGACATACTCTAGACCTGTAACATACGCCGCACTCAACACATTCATCTTCTATTATGGTAACTACCCCCCTGCTAGCGCGCTCTGTAATAGCTGCAACGGGGCAATAAGGAATACAGAGATTACACCCTATACATATCTCTTCCAAAATAATCATTTATACTAACCCCACTAGTTTGAACTAATACTGTCATCAAGGTGATTTTGAAATATCTCTGTTGTTACACCTGATATCTTCAGCGAGCTTACTCAGAAGGTGCTTGCACCTTGCGGTATTGACAATATCACAGATGCAGCATTTTGCTATCTCATCGGCTGCATCTGCAACCGGTAAGCCTTTGGCAACTCGCTCTGCCATGTAATAGACAAGGTTGGGTGAAATAAGTCCGTGACCACACATGGTGGTAATCTCAGCAATATTCGTTGGCGGGAGCTTAGCTCTATTTCCCCAAAAGCCAAGAGAGTAATTGATATTATGAGGCTTAATTCCCACCGCATTACAGCAATCTTCAACTTTGTCATAGAGACCGGAAACAACTATTGAAAGACCAAGTTGAGCCTCTATTATATCCTTCAGCACACTGGTTACTTTCTCTTCGCTGTCGAAAACATATATCCTCCACGCTACCGAAGATCTGTAGTTAACAGGGTTGTGCTTCAGGCATATTTGGTAGAACCTTTCCATCTTCTCCATAAAATCGGGAAGCTGTGGGTTTGGAAGAGCTATAACGAGATAGTCGTTAGCGAGGTTTTCTGCCGTCCCTTGTCGATGAAGCGTATGGGTCATCTTGCACAAACTCCTCTTCGATCAAACGTGTGCTTAGAGACATGATATTAGCCTCACGTATCGCCTGCTCTAGCTATTTCCTTTAGTAATGGTACGATGCCACCTCTGGCCAGTACGTCTCTCATCTCATTGGGCAAAGGCTGGGCATTGATGGTCATTCTGCGAGTTATATTAGATACTGTAGCTTTGTCAAGGTCGATTTCTATTTCATCACCTTGGGAAAAGGAGTCAGATGCTGCTTGGCAGGTCATAATTGGTAAACCTATAGCTATTGCGTTCCTGAAAAATATACGGGCGAATGATTCAGCTATTACTGCCCCAACCCCCAGAGCTTTAAGAGCCGCTGGAGCTGTTTCCCTGCTCGAACCACAGCCGAAATTCTTTCCTGCAACTATGACATCTCCTGGCTTAACTTCCTGAGAAAACTTGGGGTTAAGAGCCTCAAGAACGTGCCTTTTCATTTCGTCCATGGGGCTAGCGACATATTGTCCAGGCGTTATCACATCTGTATCCACATCGTCGCCGAATTTCCACACTCTTCCTCTTATAATATCCATCAGAACCCTCCTAGTATTTTCTCGGATCTGCTATTCTACCTTCGATGGCTGAAGCGGCTACTGTAGCTGGTGAGGCTAGATATACCTCAGCCTCCGGGCTTCCCATCCTCCCCTTAAAATTTCTATTTATTGAAGCGATACAGACCTCCCCCGGTGCCAAAAGTCCCATGTGAGCACCAAAACAGGGACCACAGCTAGGCGGTCCTATGATAGCTCCTGAGTCAACCAAATTGTATAATATGCCTTCAGCAATTGCTTGCTTATATACCTCGGCAGAGGCTGGAATTACTAAGAAAGTGGTATCAGCGTGGACTCTTTTACCTCGCAGGATATCAGCTGCAATTTTAAGGTCCTCCAACCTTCCATTGGTGCACGAGCCTAGAAATGCCTGGTTGATTTTCACATCGCCTATTTTGGAGACTGGTTTAACATTGTCAATAGCGTGAGGTAAAGCAACCTGGGGCTCCAGACTAGAAACGTCCACTTCATATTCTGTCTCATAGACAGCATCAGCGTCGGAAGTTATAAGTTCAAAACGCGTCTCAGTTCTTGCGCTTAAATATTGTCGCACTTTCTCATCGGGTTCAAAAAAGCCAAATTTGGCTCCTATCTCAACAGACATGTTGCTCATAGCCATTCGGCTAGCAATGCTCATCGTTTGTGCTACAGGTCCGGAAAACTCGATAGCTCTATACTGAGCAACGGTCGTTGAGTATTTCCCGGCTATATATAAAAGGACATCCTTTGACATTACTCTCTTAGGCAAGATACCTACCAGATGGAATCTTATGGTTTTCGGAACCATAAACCACAGCCTACCAGTGGCAAGGACGTACGCCATCTCGGAAATGCCTATGCCAGTGCCAGCTGCACCAAAAGCACCGTAGGTAGTAGTATGTGAATCAGTGCCCACAATCAATTGTCCGGGTAAAGCTAACCCTTTCTCCGACAATACTTGATGGCAGACTCCCGCTTGCTGACCAAAGAAGCACCCGATTTTAAATGATTTTACGGTATTCTCTACTAGTTTACGAATTTCCGCAGCTTGCACTGTAGGCGATGGAGTATAATGGTCGAGTATGCAGACCACCTTGTTAGGGTCCCAAACCTTTTTGATCCCGGCCTCACTCAAGACTAAGGCAACGCCTGCCATTGCTTCATGAACCATAGCCAAGTCCACATTTGCTGTTACATACTCGCCTGGTTTTACTTCACTTTTGCCTGAAGCTCTAGCGAGGATCTTCTCTGCCAAGGTCATTCCCATAATATGTTCTGTCTCCTCTCAATAATGTTATTTGATTTCCCGCAGGATGGCTTGAGCGCATTCCATTGTGGTAGCATTTCCGCCCTGGTCATACGTCAAGTGCTCGCCACTCCTATATACAGATGCTACCGCCTTCTCCAAGCTATCTGCTTCATCACGCATCCCGAGGTATTCCAACATAAGCTTTGCCGAGAGGATTGTGGCAGTGGGATTTATAACATTCTTACCGGCATACTTTGGCGCCGAACCATGCACCGGCTCAAAGTAAGCCACTTTACCACCAATACAACCGCTGCCCGCTAAACCTAATCCCCCTATTAACTCAGACGCCTCATCGGCGAGTATATCACCGAACATATTTGAGGTGACTACCACATCAAACTCCTGAGGGTATCTCAATAACCGCCGTGCCGTGTCATCCACATAGTACTGCTCGTAGCTTATTTCAGGGTATTTTTTGACCTCTTCTTCCACCACTTTTTCGAATAGCCCACAGGTCTGTCGGAGAACATTTGACTTAGTAACACAAGTTATCTTCCCCGGATAGTTTTTTGTCCTCCTGTGTATAGCGTACTCGCAGGCGTATTTTGCTAGTCTCCGTACCCCGCGCTCCGATATTATCCTGATGGCAAACTTGCCTTCACCAAAATCAGCTAAAGACTTGCCAATCAAGTTGCGGTAATCAGGTAACTTCTGCTGCAGCATTGATAGGTCACCTTCAAAAAAACTATAGAGTCCTTCGGTGTTCTCTCTGAGTATCACAAAATCAATACCTGAAGGGTCTTTTAGACAACTCTTGGCTCCAGGGTAATACTTCATGGGTCTTATGTTGACATAATTATCGAGCACCCAACGCAAGTAGGCTAGGATAGCCACACTTTGGGGCCCAGTAGCACCGAAAAGTATGGCATCGGCTGCATCACATAGCTGTCTTGTCTCATCAGGAAAGGCATTTTGATATCGTTCTAAAGCTGCCTCTCCACAAGGGGGGTTAACTATCTCTAGGTCAAAATTGGCATGTCGTAAGACATAACAAGTAGCATCGATCACCTCAGGTCCCACTCCGTCTCCACCTAGTGCCACTATCATCTTTTTCGCCATTCTTCACCTCCTGTTCTAATGGCAGAATTTTTCCAATCTCCTAAATAGAAAGTTGATAACAAGCATAGACCTTCAGCTACTTGTCACTGGTAATAGAACTAAAAGTTGCATCAAGTCTCCTATGTCATCAAGTTTATCCAAATTGAACACAGTCTCGACTACCTTGTCTATTTGCCTAGCTGTCATTAACTTAAAAGGTCTGGTAGCGACAGAACGGAATTTGTAGACGAGCTCATCATCAGTTAGCGGATTTAGTGGGTGACCTTTAGGAAAATCGACACGACACTGATAATTGGCACCCCGTTTGGTCTCGATTTCAACAATCGCTGCTGAAAGCAAGAAACTGTCGAACTCCGGGAATGCTTCTATGTGAACCTTATCTATTATTTGGTTTACCAGCGGATCGTTGTATCGACTAGGAGAAAACTGACTAGGGCCAACTTCTCTTTCCGTTATCGCCATAGCGATAAGGTAAGGGGAGCTATGGTCAGCGCTCTCCTTGTTTTTTGGATGGCGCTTTACAGGATCGTTAGTGTGCTCTTCACACCGAGTAGATACCCACGCTGTCACCCGCTTGACATCCTCGGGTCTGATATCATGCTCAATGACCAGTTTCAGAGTGGCGTCTATGAGTCCTTGGGTGGTCACATCCCCCACATATGCTTTCATCACGATTCCCATAATGCGGAAGGCATCGCTGGTCTCAGTAAGTTTTGAAAGGTCGCATTTGCGGTTCACGGTGCTATACACTAGGCTATTTTCACCCTCTATTACTCTGTGTGGTCCAGTAAATCCCTCTTGCGCCAGAAAAGCAGCCACAATGCCACTCTCAGCAGCGAAGGGATACACGATATTCTTAGTCATATCGTACTCTTCACCCGAAGAATCGACTATGTGAAGAGTTACGTTGTGTGTCCCAGATATGCCCACGGCATTTACAATCTGTTCCACGTTTAACCCCATCAGCTTGCCAACCACTAATGGCACTATATATTGTCCTATTGTGCTATGGTGCCATCCTTTAGTGGCTAAAGGAACCGGGGCGAAAGCGGCACAGAAACGACCTGTCAATTCATAAGCAGCGACAATAGAGGTAAGGATCTCTTCACCCGAGACATGGTTGCGCTCGCCCACGGCAAGGATCGAAGGAATGTTTTCACATGGATGAGCCCCTGATGCTACGGGTGGCGATGGAACCCCATAGGTATCCATGAAATCCAAATAGCGAACCATTACGCCGTTTACCACCGTGGCATGTGTGCATAACACTCTTTTCCCGCAGCCGATGATTGTGGACTCCTCAATATCACCTAACTTAGTCAAGACCTTCAGTGTTATCTGACTTGACTCGCTAAGATAGCCACCTATGGCACAGGCAAGCGTGTCAAGAAGAGCACGCTTCGCCTGATGTATGACATCTTTGGGCAAATCTTGAAACCTAAGGTTCAAGACATATTTTGCCAAATCTCTGGAAATACTAGTGCTCACCTTCGTTAGAGCCTCTCCTCCCTAATCACAGGGGAAATTTTAAATCTTCAGCCGATTTTGAGGCTGTCAGCACATCATCAACAAGTATAGACTGGACCCACATCTGGCTCTCACGATATCTTCGCAGTTTCTTTTAAAATCTACCACCATCTCGCTGATTCTTATAGGACTAACCACAACCACAAAATTATCAGGGCGAAATGAATTTTTCCAACTCACCTATATTTGGTGTGATCTGGACAGGCTTCGCACACATCTGCGCAGCTATCTCTAAAACCTTAAGTCCAGACCCAGTAGTCACACAAACCACGGACTGGTTGCTGCTTATTACTCCTGTATCTAGAAGCTTTTTCAGTCCCGCAATTGTAGTTGCTGAGGACGGCTCAACAAATATACCTTCTTTGGCTGCTAATAATCTTTGCGCCTCCAGAATTTCTCTGTCTGAAACTGCTACCGCATAACCATTAAGCGTATTTATTGGCCATGATCCGAGGACCCTACCGATACACAGAGCATCCGCAATTGTCGCAGGTTCAAACTCTTCGATTTCATAAAATTGCTTCTTTTCCTGAAAAGCCCTAACTAACGGTGCAGCACCTTCTCCTTGAACCCCGATCATGCGAGGAAGACCGTCAATAATTCCCAGAGCATAAAATTCTTTAAACCCCTTCCAAATAGCTCCTAAACTATCGCCACTAGCAACAGGAGTAACTACCCAGTCTGGAACGTGCCAGCTCAACTGCTCACAGATTTCATAAGCCAGAGTCTTATGTCCCTCGGTTTGGTATGGATTAAGAACCTTAGCTGTAGTTATATTAAACCACCCGTATTTAGCGCAGGCTTCTAGGACCAACATTCCGGCATCAATAAGAGAACCTTTTACCGAGAATACCATCGCCCCATAGATGCCCATCTGGACTATTTTAGAATGCACAGCGAACGTCGGAGTGAAAATATAGCAGGCGATTCCAGCCTTGGCACTATATGCTGCTGCCGAAGCGCCGGCATTGCCATCCGAGACAGCTGCCACGCTCTTGGCACCCTTTTCAAGAGCCCTCGAGATGATAACGGTAAAAGCGCGGTCTTTAAAGCTAAATGTTGGATTGACGGTTTCGTTCTTTACATATAAACTCTTAATCCCAAATGCACGTGCCAGAGACTCACAATAAATTAAAGGGGTCCCTCCCTCGTTCAACGAGATTATTTTTGATTCGTCTGAGATTGGTAGAAACTCCTTGTATTTCCAAAGGGACAATTTTCTACCTTCCAAGATATTCCTATTCACCCTCTCGCCAATTCTACCGTAGTCATACACCGGGTCAAGGAGACCAAATCCAAGCCCCTTCTGACCACATTCTGCACAAGCGGCAATTAAACTCTCAGACGGGTATTCCCTTTCACAATCTATGCATTTCAGACTTCTCACAAAGCTCATAGAATCACCTCAGAAGCAGTATTATCTTGCCCTATGACCGGTACCACATGGGCTTCTATTCACGGTTTCACTTTATGGCGATAACTTCTATCTCCAGCGGGAAATTGCCAGGCACTTCCTTTACAGCTACACATGTACGTGCCGGGGGACTTTTAGGGAAGAAAGTCCTATAAACCTCGTTCATACCGTTAAAGTCAGCCATATCTCTGAGGAAAACTGAAGCTTTAACAACCTTATCAAGTCCGCTGCCTGCAGACTCCAGAGCTTTCTTTACATTACTCAGAACGATTTCGGTCGCTTTCTTTATGTCGTCTGTTATCATTAGTTGCTTTTCAATGTCTACCGGAACCATGCCAGATACAAAAAGAAAGCCCCCGGCTTCTACAACGTGAGAATAAGGTCCGCCTTTCAGAAGTCCATCTACATCATAAACGTTTTTCTCCATAATATCTCCTCCAGGATAAATCTTGTGCTGGGGAAAACCTATCTTTAATGCGATGACTCACATCGGAAATAACCATGCAAGGGAAGATACGCTTGTAGTGTATTATAGCACAACATGTCGCCCACTTTAACGGGGTGGAAAACTCAACTGGTGCTAGCACTAGTACAATAAAAATTCTGCTGCCGGTTCAAACGTGTCCTTAGCTTAGTATGTTCGCTTCTGGAGACCGAACCTTTCTTGACACGGCAGTCATGCGGTCTTAAACTGGACTGTAGTAGGTTTATGGGAGGTAAGATAAAATGAAGTCGAGTCTTTACAAAGAAATCATCGCCTTGATAACGGTGCTGATGCTGGTTGTGATAAGTGAACTTACAGCCTGTGCTACTTCAGCCATAAAGCCGGTAATGTTTCCATCAACTCAGCCAACTATCCTAGCTCCCGGCTATGAAGTTAAAGTATTGGTTCCTGGGTCATATTTTCATGGAATACATGGACTAGCGTTTGACAGTAAGGACAATCTTTATGCTGGTAGCGTAGTTGGACAGACTATCTACAAGATACTTATCAAAGGTAACGATGTAAAAGTGTCTGAATACATAGGTCCGCCTGCGGGATTAGCTGATGACTTAGATTTCAGCCCAGAAGGGCAACTGTACTGGACATCTTATATTTCGGGTAAAGTCCGTGCTCAAGCAGGCGAGCAAGTCAAAACTCTGGCTGAAGGCTTTCCGGGTGCCAACTCAATAGCTTTTAAACAGGACGGACGTCTTTTCTTCACTGAGGTTTTTCTAGGTGATGCTCTGTATGAAGTTGACATTACAGGTATAAAAGCACCTCGCCAGATTGCCTTCGGGCTTGGAGGCTTGAATGGATTTGATTTTGGTCCAGATGGTAAGTTGTATGGGCCTCTTTGGTTCAAAGGTCAGATAGTGAGAATTGATGTAGACACTGGGCAGATAGAGACGGTAGCCGAGGGCTTTAGAATCCCGGCTGCTGTCAATTTTGACTCCAAGGGTAATCTCTACGTAGTAGACACTAATACCGGTGAAATCGTCAGAGTAGATATTAAAACGGGAGGGAAAAAAGTCATTGCCAAGGCTCTTCCCTCCATAGACAATTTGGCCTTTAATTCAAAAGATGAACTTTTCATCTCCAACATGTCCACCAATGGGATTTACCGTGTAGATACCGAGACTGGCAAGGTGGATACTCTTGTTGAAGGTAAACTTACATGCCCTGGAGGGATAGGAGTTGCTGGAGAAACAGTGTATCTTGCAGATGTATTCGCTCTGCGGCAAATTGATGGGAATACGGGAGAAGTCACAACTTTAGAGCGCGTGCATGCTGACCACATGGATTATCCATTTGCTGCGTCAGTCAGAGGGGATAAGGTGTATTTAAGTAGCTGGTTCACCGGGTCTATTCAGGAATTTGATCTTAGAAGCAGAAAAATTGTTAAAACTCTCCACGGCTTCGCAGCACCATACGAGGTCTTGCCATTAGATGATGGGAGTGTCTTGGTTGCAGAGCTCGCCAAGGGGAGGATTGTCAAGGTTTCAGTAGCTGAGGGTGACAAGAAAGAAGTTATTGCTGAAGGTCTAGTCACCCCGCTTGGTCTGGCATTGGTAGACAAAGATAATATTTACGTTACGGAAGCCCTAATAGGTAGGGTCACTAAAGTCAATCTTATCGATGGTGGAAAACAGACGGTGGTTTCGGGGCTAGCTGTGCCAAAGGGCATCGCTGTTCAATCAAACGGTAAGATACTAGTAGTGGAGGCTGGACTAAGACAGCTTTCTGAGATCGACCCTATATCAGGCATAAAAACACCGGTCGTTAAGAATCTTGCTGTAGGTCTAATGCCTATTCCTGAAACCAAAAACCCCTTTGGCATTTTCAACGATGTGGCAGTGTCTGCTTCGGGGGTTATTTATGTTACCGGTGACATCGAGAACGTCCTGTACAAGATCACGCGTAAATAGTGATGCACGGATGATGTAGACTAACGAAAAGATTTTGATACCCCTTTGCACAAAACAGCTATAGCAAGCCACGCACACCCATAAAGGGCTTACAGCTCGTCTTTATCCCCACCTAAAAGTGATATGTCTTTGCCAATCTGGTGAAGGTTTAGGGAAATCAATACGGAAATGAGCACCTCGGCTTTCTTCACGGAGCAAAGCTGCCTCGGTCATAAGGCGAGCACTTAATACCATGTTACTCAATTCATAAGATGGACGGTCTGTCGGTTGGGGCAAAAAGTTTTGCCAGGTAGCTAGGATATCGGCAACCTCTGATAGTCCTTCGCCAGAACGGATGATGCCCACCTTGTCCCAAAGAAGAGAACCGAGGTTCGATAAGTTAAGTTGTGGGACGTTGTCTAGACCTTTCCTCTTGGTAAGAAAATAGCAGTCGGTTTGTGGGACTGTAGGCGTGGGAATGGCATCATCTATGTTCCGGGTTCTTTCTATAATTCGCTTACCAAAAACGATAACTTCGAGCAATGAATTTGAAGCCAGCCGATTGGCACCGTGAACACCAGTACAAGCTGTTTCACCAGCAGCAAACAGCCCTGCGATATTGGTTTCTCCCCAAGTATTGACCTTGACGCCACCCATTAGGTAATGCGCTGCAGGAGCCACTGGGATAAGTCCCTTGGTGATGTCCAGTCCATGGTCAAGACAAAAGCGGTAAATATGTGGGAAACGTGTGGTAATATAGCGAGCAGGCAGATGAGTGACATCAAGAAACACGCGATCACTACCCGTCTTTCGCATCTCACTAAGAATGCTTCGTGCGACCACATCTCTGGGTGCTAGCTCAGCTTCGGGTGTATAGTCAGGCATGAAGCGGTAGCCGTCAACATTACGCAGTATGCCACCTTCGCCGCGTACTGCTTCACTGATGAGAAACGGTGGCACACCAGGAAGGCGGAGCGCTGTGGGGTGAAACTGAAAAAACTCCATATCTGTAATTTCAGCACCAGCTTGAAATGCGAGAGCAATGCCATCACCGGTAGCTACGTCTGAGTTTGTAGTGTACTTAAACAGTCGCCCGGCGCCGCCGGTCGCCAGTATGACAAAACGACACTCATAATCTTCAGCCGAGCCAGTGCGGCAATCAAGAGCACGCACACCCCTGACCCTGCCATTTTCCAGCAGAATTCTAGTAGCTAAGCAATATTCAAGTACCTGTATCGATGACATGCGCACTCGCCGCCCCAGGGTGACTTCGATGTGTTCACCAGTAGCATCGCCACCGGCATGGAGAACACGGGGGACACTATGAGCTGCCTCCCTAGTTAAAGCAATCTCACCGTTTATAGTATCGAAGGGGACACCAAATTTTATTAGGTCTGCTATGCGGTCAGCTGCCTCATTGGCTAAAATGCGTACTGCCTCAGGATTGCATAAGCCATCCCCAGCGTTCATTGTATCTTGAAAATGAAGCTCAGGGGAATCATTTTTGCCTATTGGGGCAGCAATCCCACCTTGGGCATGCCTTGTATTGCAATCATCGATGCTACCTTTAGTCAGTATCAGGACACTGCCAACCTCCTTTGCTAACAAGGCGGTATAAAGCCCTGCAATCCCGCTGCCCACTATTATATAGTCATAACGGCTCATTGACTTTTGCACCCCACGTGACATCGCTGGCAAATTAAGGCTTCACCCTGCAATGCCCAAGGACTGGTCTTTGTCACAGTAACGTGAATCAGATGACCGAGATGTTCTCCTTCATCTTCAAAAAAGACCAGTTTGTTGCCTCGGGTGCGCCCGTACCATTTCTCTCCTCTTTTACCCTCCACCAGTACCTCAACCGATTTACCTACGAACATAGAGTTAATCTCACGAGCTATACTGATTTGAAGTACCTCAATTCTGTTCAAGCGTTCTTTTTTGACCCGGGATTGAACATCATCCTGGTATTCGCTAAAGGCGAGAGTGCCAGGGCGGGGTGAATAGCTGGCAACATGGACAGTGTCAAATCTGATTTCCTCAAGAATAGCTAAAGTCCGAGCAAACTGCTCCTCACTTTCACCCGGGAAACCGACAATCAGGTCGGTGCTAAGAGCCACTTCAGGGATCTCAGCACGCAGGGCATGAACGAGCTGTCTATATTGTTCTACAGTGTAGCCGCGCCCCATAGCCTTTAATATACCATCGTCTCCAGACTGGAGAGGAAGGTTTATGTGCTCACAGACCTTATCTAGGCGGGCAATAGTTCTGATAAGCTTCTGGCTCACGTCCTTAGGATGATTGGTTAGAAAACGGATCCTTTCCAGCCCGCTAATGTCATGTAGTTCTGTAAGAAGGTCGCTGAGGTCAGGCTTCGATGGTAGGTCACGTCCATACGAGTTTACATTCTGTCCCAATAGGACGACTTCCTTTGTGCCACCTGCTACTAATCTGTTCACCTCGCAGATTATTTCTGTTATCGGTCTGCTTCTTTCTCTGCCTCTCCGGTAAGGTACAATGCAATAGGAACAGAAATTATTGCAACCTTGAACAATGGGAATAAGAGCACTGACAGGTGCATTTCTAGTTGCACACGATCTCGATTCAGTCTTGTGTGGCATCATACCCCGCTTCTCAGTCCAGTTGACCAGTTCTGCAAAGTCACCAGGCTTGAAGAAAAGGTCAACTTGAGGAAAGCTTTCTTTCAGGCGGTTTACATTTGAATCCACGAAGCAGCCTGTCACCAAAACGGCTAAATCTGGATTGGAGTTTTTTATGCCCTTCAGGTAGCCGAGGGTACCCAGAACTTTGTCCTCAGCGCTCTGCCTAACCACGCAGGTATTAAGTATTACTAGGTTAGCATTTCGAAGCACCTGAGTGGCTTCGTAGCCCAGCAGTTCCAGATAATCAGCCATCTGCTGTGACTCAGCCTTATTCATTTGACAGCCTATTGTCCAGATATAATATCGAAGCATATCTTAATCCAGGTTTTCTAGGTCACATCCGACACAGCAGTGAGGCTTGGCAGCATCGTCAATCCTCCATCAATAACCTGAATTTCACCGGCTTGCCAAGTTCCCTAACCGTAGGGGACATAAGACTACCTCCCTGATAACTGCGGTGCACGTCATTCAGCACTGCTATCGCTCTTGAAGCTCTGTTTATCATTTCTGAAGCTGAGCTTTCTACTTGTGATGTGCTTCGAGCAGCAGCTACCCTGGAGTCAGCCGAACTCAGCGCTATAGCTTTAGCTATACCTCCACTGGCACTAGTAACAATCGCCACCATGTCTACCAGGTTGAAGTGGCTTAAACTCATTTCCGCCTCCCGCCTCCTTCACAGGAGAGAGGTCAAAAAACTGGCTGTTGCCTATGCTAACCTAAACTGATAGATTGTGTCAATGGGGAAAGAATTAGGTCAAAGGCTTAAAAGCGCTTATTTGTCATTGCGTGCTACAAAAACGACCTGCGGATCAGATCACACCCTCAGCCTTAAGTCGGGTTATCTCTTCATCAGAATAGCCACCGATTTGCTTCAATACATATTCTGTATGCTCTCCCAGTTCTGGAGCAGCACTTTTAGTCCCAGCATATGCCTTACTGAAATGAATAGGATAGCCAGGGATCTTTATCCTTCCCAGCCTGGGATGATGAAAATCCACTATGTAGTCATTTTGCGTTATCTGAGGATCGTTGACAAGATCACATAGTCTATTAACGGGACTTGCCGGTAAATCATACCTGGCAAGAAGCTCAAGCCACTCGTCTCTAGGTCGAGTGGCGAAGATCTGATCTAAAAGAGCGACAAACTGCTCCGAATTCACATGCAATTTCTCGTCCGAGCAAAACCTTTCATCATGTTCCAATTCAGGATGGCCAATCGCCTTACATAGCGCTGGCCAATACCTGTCAAAAAGAGTGGCGGTCAAGATGAGCCAGCGACCATCACCACATTGGTAATAATTCCTCAGCGGGTACTCCTTTGACCGCCGATGACGAGGAACCTCAAAATTGCAGACCAGAGCGATTAGAACGTTGCAGTACAACATATAAAGAGCGGTGCTCAAAATTGAAACATGTACTTCCTGACCAATGCCGAAACGTTCACGCATCAGCAAAGCAGTGATTATCTCGTGGCTGGCCATAATGGATGTAGCCTGGTCAATAATCCCAAACTGGGACACAAGCGGGGGCATGTCAGGCTCCCCGACGCAAAACATCATTCCTGACCTTCCCTGTCCCTGATAATCAAAAGCACCTAAATCACGGTCTGGTCCCTTAGGTCCGTAACCCGAAACCCAAGCATAAATAAGCTTCGGGTTAATTTTAGACAGCACCTCATATCCCATTTCTAGTTTCTCCACAGCCGGTCTGCGTAGGCTGGTAATGAAAACATCCGACTCTCTTACCAAGCGATAGGCGACCTCTCTTCCACTCTCTTTACTTAAATCTATGGTAACACTTTTCTTATTGCGGTTTGCAGCCTCATGCCAAATGCTACCGCCACCTTGAATACTCAAAGGAACACTGCCTATCATCTTCGCGTGTCGCATTGGGTCTCCTATACCTGGCTGTTCTATCTTGATCACCTCTGCGCCTAGGTCACCCAAGATAGCGGAACCACCTGGCCCCGCGTGGAACATCCCAAGTTCCAGCACGCGGATCCCTTCTAAGGGTTGCTTCATGAATTCACCTCCTGAAGACTACAAAATGAATATTCGATCGCCCCTGCTTACTTAAAAGTCCACGCGTATTACAGGTTAGTCTTTGAGGCGCTGACTGGACATACTTTTGTAGTTTCTTTGCTGTGCTAGTGTACTCAAAGCTCTATTCCGCTGTTCAATCACATGAGGCAGCCTCAAACAGGCCTACCCATACAAAGTCTGTCCAGATTGGATTTAACCCAAAAATGGCGGAGGGAATGGGATTCGAACCCATGACCCCGATTTCTCGGGGTAACAGCTTAGCAGGCGGCCGCACTAGACCACTATGCGATCCCTCCGCCCGATTGTAAATATACCACAGTAGTTTCAGTGGTTCAACCGAGATAAAAAGCTGTAGGCTTTATCAAAACGAGCCGTTCTGGTATGATGCCATGGTGAAATCGGATATGGCTTTGGCAGAAATAAATATATCTATAAAATCAAGATTTAAGTTCGCCCTAGATGAAAGTTGGCTGATGAAAATAGTCCTTGAGGTCCGGAAAATCGAAGGAATTCATACATCGGTGGAAATAGGACTGGTCATCACCGACAATGCGATGGTAAAACGCCTAAACAGAACATATCGGGGTGTAGATGAACCTACGGATGTGCTTGCCTTCTATACATACCTTTCTGGTGGACAGGCAGCACAGCCATGTTTCGCAAACCCTCCAGATGGTGTTATTCATCTCGGTGAGATAGTGGTTTCGTACGATAAGGCAGTGAAACAAGCCCAGGAATACAATCACAGCGTAACACGAGAGCTAGCGCTATTAGTTGTCCATGGTGTACTTCATCTTTTGGGCTATGAGCATGAACAACCTGACGAGAAACAGCGCATGCGAGCCAAAGAAAGGGCAATTTTGAGAAATTTGAAAGCTATCATAGAGTGAAAATGGCACGACCTCACCAAATTTGTAAAGACGTGTACATTGTTGGCAGCGCTGAACTGTCCCATCCCTATGACTGCTCCGTATACTTAATCGATGCGGGAGAGCTTGTTCTCATTGACTCAGGTGCTGGAAAGGGCTTCGAGCGGCTGGTAGACAATATTCTTACCCTGGGTTTCAACCCAGAAAAACTGGATTCAATAATTGCCACCCACTGCCATATTGACCATGTGGGAGCTTTGGCGCAATTCAAGCAGCAATACGGTGTCAAGATAATAGCTCACGTAATGGATGCTCCAGCTATTGAGTCTGGTAAATCAGTGGGGGCAGAACTTTATGGCGTGGATTATCAGCCCTGCCTCGTAGATACAAAATTGGACAAGGCTGAACATATTCTCCGCTTCAGCAAACACGAGATGAAAGCAATTCACATCCCTGGTCATACTGATGGCAGCATTGCCGTGTGCATGGATATTGACGGCAAGAGAATACTTTTCGGGCAGGACATACATGGCCCCTACGAGACCTCCTGGGGTGGAAATCCAAACCTTGCCATTGTCTCCCTTCAAAAGCTCATTGATCTCCGAGCTGATATACTATGTGAGGGTCACTATGGCATCTACCGACCAGCAAGTGAAGTCAAAAGATATATACAGGACTATCTTTATCAACTTAAACGAGATATTAGACAGAAAGGCTAGGCATTGCCTACAACTTTACCACTCTTGGTTTGAGACGACATTTCTCAGCGGTAACTATGGCTGTTATCTGGGAAACAGCGAAATCTAGTTTGTCCTCTTGGCTTAACACGATATAATCAAACAGCGGCAAGCTTTCTAGCTCTTCACTGACTTTGTGCAAGCGCACATTCAAGTCATCTGAGGTCTCAGTGTTTCGTTGCCTTAGACGGTTAACCAGCTCTTCTATTGATGGAGACATTACAAAGATAAGTACGGCATCCGGCAAGAGCCGCTTGATGGTGGCTGCCCCCTGCACGTCCACCTTGACAATAACATCCTGTCCTCGGTCCAAAGCGTTTTTAACCTCCTGCAACGGCACACCGTAGTAGTTGTTATATACCTTTGCCCATTCCAAAAATTGATTCTCCCTTATCCTTCGCTTAAACTCCTCCTCTGAAAGGAAGTAGTAGTGTATGCCATCTTCCTCCCCTGGTCGTTTTGGGCGGGTTGTGGCAGTTACAACATGATGCAAGGGAAATCCTGACTGTTTTATCCTAGCAAGAATGGCATCCTTACCTACTCCAGATGGTCCAGAAACAACAATGAGGAGAGGAGATCCAGATGGCGTGAAGCTTGTTCCACGGTTACTCACTTCTCTCCCTCATCGATACTCGATTGGAGACCAGTCTCACCTCGACCAACCGCTAGCCTTCTGGCAATGGCTTCTGGCGAGATAGCAGCTAATAGTATGTATCTGCTATCAGTAATTATAGCCGCCTTGGCTTTTCTGGCATGAGTGGCATCAATAAGCATGCCTTTGTTTCTAGCCTCCCTGACTAGGCGCCTTGTCGGCTGTTGATTAGGAGACAGTAAGGCAACTACTCTGTTCATAGCAACAATATTCTCAAAAAACTATATGAATTAGTTTGGTACCCATGTCTTCAATCTTCGGTTGAAATTTTCAACTTAATGTCTGGTGTCCGGAAAGTTCTCCAAGGACTTCCCAGAAATCTGGGTAAGATACGTCGGCTACTTGAGCACCTTGAATAATAGTTTCCCCTTCTGCCACCAAGCCAGCTATAGCTAAACTCATGGCTAAACGGTGGTCAGAATGGCTTTCTACAACTGTCCCCAAGAGGCGGCTACCCCCATAAATGACCATCCCATCAGGCAGCTCTTCAATCGTGACACCAAGTCGGGAAAGTTCACGGACTGTGCTGGCAATACGATCGGACTCTTTAACTCTTAACTCGCTGGCATCTCGGATTATAGTTTTACCTCTGGCCACGCTAGCCGCCACAGCCAGCAGTGGTATTTCATCGATAAGCCGTGGGACTATATCACCCCCAACTTCAACGGCTTTCAGTTCACTGGACTCCACAACCAAGTTAGCCACAGGCTCGTTGCCCTCCAAGCGTCGGTTTTCCTCTTTAATTTTAGCTCCCATAGCTAATAGAACATCTATAATCCCGATTCGTGTTGGATTGACACCGCAATTCATTATTCTGATCTTGGCATTGGGATGGATAGCTCCAGCAACCAACCAGTAAGCCGCCGAGCTGATATCGCCGGGCACACAGTGGTCAATGGGAAGTAGTTGTGCCTTTACAGGTTCTAGAATTATACGACCATTATCTCTTCTAATTTCAACCCCCATCCGCATCAACAGTCGTTCAGTATGGTCACGAGACGGCTGCTTTTCCTCTACGGTGGTCTTACCTGCAGCAAAAAGACCAGCTAACAAAACAGCCGATTTAACTTGAGCGCTAGGAACACGTAAGGAAAAATCTATACCACGTAGCTCCCTACCTCTGATAACCAATGGAGCAAAAGAGTCGTTGCCACGCCCATAAATTTCAGCGCCCATTAGCCTAAGAGGCTCAATTAGCCGGTCCATAGGGCGGGAACGGAGGGAAACATCGCCAGTAAGGATAGAAAGGAAGGGCTGTGCCACAAGCACACCGCTGAGAAGCCGCAGGGTAGTAGCACTGTTTCCGGCATTCAATACATTCTTAGCTTCAGTTAAGCCCGTGATCCCGACGCCGTGAACGAACGTAACAGGCACCTTATCTCTGCGCTTTACGATGTTTACACCTAGTGCCTTCAAGCAATTAATGGTTGATTGGCAATCCCTTCCGCCAGAAAGGTTGCTGATTTTACTAGTGCCCTGTGCCAAACTGCTGAGAATGAGAGCCCGATGCGAAATGGATTTGTCACCTGGAGGTGTGACTTTGCCATACAATCGCCTGGGAGATATGATCCTTCTTAGCAACGACCTTCCAACCATTTCCGCCTTGCCTCATGGGCACAAGCTAAAACATCCGCTATCTCACTCTCATTACCAGCTATCAACCCGCGCAATTCCTGGAGCTCTTCAATAAACGCATCAATCCAAGAAATAATGGCTGTTTGATTACTGAGGCATATGTGTGCATTAACTTCTGGATTCCCTGAAGCCAAACGAGTTACATCTCGATATCCACTAGCCGCCAGCTTTGACATTTTTTGCCAAGAAGGATTCTTGGTAGTTACTGAAATCAGTGCTACGGATAATAACAGAGGCAGATGACTTACACCAGCTACTAAAATATCATGTTCTTCAGGATCAATGGTTACAGGGATAGCTCCCAATTTCCTGACCATATCGATCATAGTGTGCACTGCTGCTTGCTTCGCCCATGGTGCAGGCGTGAGGCAATATGCACAATTGTGGAACAAGTCCGCCTCAGCAGCTTCTATACCAGATATCTCTTTACCTGCCATAGGATGCCCACCAATAAAATTTATTGCTGGCGGCAGTAACTCCTCCGCCCACCGCATAAGTTGTAGTTTAGTGCTGGCGGTATCTGTGACAATGGAGTTTGCAGGGAGGTCTGAGGCTATTTGCGAGAGGATTTCCCTTACTGCCAAAACCGGAGTAGCTACAATAACGATGTCAGCACCTCTGACTGTGTCTCGCAGGTTTAACTCAAATTTGTCTACAGCACCCAATTTCAGAGCTAAATCTCCCACTTCCTGGCGACGAACATAGCCTACAATCTCTGCTTCACGCCAATTGGCTTTCTTCAGAGCCAGTCCTATGGAACCGCCAATAAGCCCCAGCCCAATGATTGCTACACGCACTCTCCTATTATAACATCGCCTTGCTGGGCTTGAGAATCTACGCAAAGGAAAGCGCCTTGATTTTTGCCTCTAATATCAGATAATATACTCCTGCTTGATTTACCAATATGATAGTCCCACAATCACAAATAACCTGTAGGCAGATTTGCCGTATCTAACATTCTGCGACATGATATGAAATTAGCTATTACCGGTAAGGGTGGCGTAGGTAAGACCACGTTGGCAAGTCTTCTAGCTTGGGTATATTCGGCTGAAGGCAATGAAGTTATAGCCATTGATGCCAACCCTGATGCTAATTTAGCTACAGCTCTAGGCTTCAGCGCAAATGAAGTTCAGAGTATAACCCCCATTGCCGAGCTTAAGGAAATCATTGAGGAACGCACCGGAGCCAGGTCAGGTAGCTTCGGCGCCTTTTTCAAACTGAACCCGAAGGTAGATGACATCCCGGAACAGTTTTCTCGCCGGAAAGATGGAATAAAACTCCTAGTCATGGGCACGGTGAGAAAAGGGGGCGGAGGTTGCTTATGCCCTGAAGGAGCCCTGATTAGGAACTTGGTAAGCCATCTGGTATTAAGTAGGTCAGAAGTGGTCATTATGGATATGGATGCTGGTGTGGAGAACCTAGGTCGAGGCACAGCCAAGGGGGTAGATATCTTCATCATAGTCGTTGAACCTGGACAGCGGAGTTTTCAGACAGCCCGGGCTATCCGAGAACTGGCCAAAGACCTAGGGATTAAAAATTGCTATATAGTCGGCTCAAAGACGCACGATGACAGCGAGCGTCAGTTCATAATTCATAGCTTACCTGATTTTGAAGTGCTGGGTTTTATTAATTACCATCCGGAACTTGCTGAAGCTGATCGAGCGGGCAAGAGCGTGTTTGAGACGGCGCCAAGAGCATTAGCTGAAGCCAAGGAACTAAAGGAAAAACTACACCAAATAATACCGCGGAGATGAGTTGCTAAAGAAAAGTATACGAGACGTTGACGTCCAAGGGAAGAGAGTCCTGGTAAGGGTTGATTTCAATGTACCCCTTGATATTAAGACTGGTGCCATCACCGATGACAGCCGTATTCGGGCTGCCCTACCCACTATAACCTACCTAGTGGAACATAAGTCAAAGGTAATTCTGTGCTCTCACCTCGGACGCCCGGACGGTAAAATAGTTGAGGCACTACGCATGTGGCCAATAGCACAACGGCTCTCACAGCTCATAGGTTTGCCGGTACTAACCACTTCCGACTGTATTGGTAACGGTGTGGAGACGGCAGTTAACAACCTTAAAGACGGTGACATCATCCTACTGGAGAACGTTCGCTTCCACGCTGAAGAGGAAGCCAATGACTCATCATTCGCGCTAGCTCTAGCTAAACTGGCTGACATCTACGTGAATGATGCCTTCGGCACTGCCCATCGAGCACATGCGTCAACAGTAGGAGTTGCCCAATATCTTCCAGCAGTTGCCGGACTTCTAATGGAAAAGGAGTTGGAGGCGCTCGGCAACTTGTTGACCAATCCTGAACATCCATTCGCTGCATTGCTCGGAGGCGCCAAGGTTAGCGACAAAATAAATCTTATCCAAAACATTCTGGGCAAGATTGACCTCCTGCTTATCGGCGGTGGCATGGCAATTACTTTCTTAAAGGCTAAGGGCTGCGAAGTTGGAGCCTCTCCGGTGGAAACCAGCAAGCTCTCTGTGGCTCGTCAGTTAATAGCCAGCGCGAAGCAAAACAAAGCAGCTTTGTTTCTCCCTGTGGATGTTGTGGCTGCAGACAGTATTAGTGCCGAAGCAAAAGGTCAAGAGATAACACTGGACAACCTAGCCCCAAACAAGTATATCGTCGATATCGGGGCTCAGACAATTGAACTTTTCTCTCATCAATTAAGAGAGTGCAGAACAGTTTTCTGGAATGGTCCGATGGGGGTTTATGAGATACCTCAATTTTCTCAGGGCACTAAGGCGATGGCTAAACTCTTGGCTAGCCTGAAAGCAACAACTATAGTTGGTGGCGGCTCGACAGCTGAAATCGTTGAGGAAATGAAACTGACCGACAAAATGACTCATATCTCTACAGGTGGTGGTGCCAGCTTGGCATTACTGGAAGGAAGAACTCTTCCAGGCATAGCTGTATTGTTGGACAAAAACTGATGGTTCCACTGGAAGAAATAAGGCAAATCAGTGTAACTTCGCCCTCCAAGATAGTAATATTAATCATTGACGGATTGGGGGGACTACCAGATCCAAAGACGGGCAGGACAGAACTAGAGACAGCTTTCACTCCACACCTTGACCAATTGGCAAAAGATGGCATTTGCGGACTGGTTGACCCTGTAAGCCCGGGCATTACACCTGGAAGTGGCCCAAGCCACCTAGCACTTTTTGGCTATGACCCGTTCAAGTTCACCATTGGGCGAGGAGTTCTTGAGGCACTGGGAATTGGCTTTGAGCTCGGAAAGAATGATATTGCTGTCCGAGGCAATTTCTGCACTGTTGACGACGATGGAGTTATCACTGATCGGAGAGCTGGTCGCATAACCACAGAGCAATGCACTCTACTTTGCCAGCTATTGGGCAAGATCAAATTGGAAGGAGTGAAACTATCTATATTACCAGTAAAAGAACACCGGTTTGTGCTTGTGCTCCAAGGTGAAGGATTGGCAGCCGAAGTCACTGATACTGATCCCCAGAGAGCTGGAGTTTCCCCTGACCCAGCACTAGCTAAGCAGCCACAAGCGAAACATACAGCTAATCTTGTTAACGCATTCGTTAATGCGGCTAAGGAAATTCTGGTGGGACGGTATCCGGCTAATATGATTCTCCTCCGTGGTTTTTCCAAATTACCTGATATCCCATCCATGACTGAGATATACAAGCTAAAGCCAGCAGCTATAGCGCGTTATCCAATGTACAGAGGGCTTGCCCGCCTGATAGGAATGAAGGTATTTGACGCTCATGACGATATTGAGAATGGACTAAAGATTCTGGCTGACCACTACAGCGAGCACGATTTCTTTTACGTTCATGTCAAGGAAACTGACAGCGCCGGAGAAGATGGCGACTTCAATAGAAAGGTTAAGATCATTGAAGAAATAGATTCAGCTTTGCCGGAACTATTGAAGCTAGAGCCGGAGGTTATTGTCGTTACTGGTGACCATTCAACCCCAGCTCAGTTAAGAGGGCACAGCTGGCATCCAGTGCCTATCTTGTTATATTCACAGTGGTGCCGACGTGATAAGACCGTCGAATTCTCAGAGTCAGCCTGCGTCACAGGTGGGCTTGGCAGAATCTGTGCTAATGATATCATGCCTTTGGCTATGGCTAATGCACTCAAATTGAGCAAATTTTGGGCTTGACGATGCGGAAACCTTTGATCGTCGGAAATTGGAAGATGAATACCAGACTCAATGAGGCTGTAAATCTAGTCCAAGCCATGCTGGTCGAGTTGGACAGCATAGCCGGCGTAGAAAAGGTGCTATGCCCACCTTTCGTGTCTATTGCTCCCTTAAAGGAGCTAATCAAAGGCACATCCCTCAAGCTTGGTGCCCAAAATATGCACTTTGAAGACAAAGGTGCCTTTACTGGTGAAATCTCACCGCTCATGCTTACTGACCTATGCCATTTTGTCATCTTGGGGCACTCTGAGCGCAGACAGTATTTCGGCGAAACAGACGAGATTATCAACAGAAAGGTCAAGAAAGCATTGGAATTCGGGCTGACCCCTATTTTGTGCGTTGGGGAGAATTTGGAAGAAAATGAAGCTGGCAGAACAGAGCAAGTAATTACCAGACAGGTAAGAGAAGGATTAGCAGGCGTAAATACCACCAGCCAAATTGTTGTCGCTTATGAGCCAGTCTGGGCTATCGGCACGGGTAAAGCTGCCACTGGTAAGCAAGCCAGCACCGCAATAGCTCTCATCCGCAATACCATCGCCAGATCCTGGGACAATGATACTGCTCAGGCAATTCGCATACTGTATGGGGGCAGTGTCACCGGGGATAATATTGCTGAATTTGTCACCGAAAACGAGATTGATGGCGCCCTGGTTGGGGGAGCCAGTCTCAAAGCCAGTGAGTTCATTAGCATCGTCAGCCAGACGGCTACCGTTAAATCAGCCCGATGAAATGCCTTGTTGCCATCGTCGGACCCACCGCAGCAGGTAAAAGTAAGATTGCTCTGCATCTGGCACAAGATTTTGATGGCGAAATCATAAATGCCGATAGTCGCCAAGTTTACCGCTATATGGATATCGGCACAGCTAAGCCCAGTAGAGCCGAACAGTCTTTGATTCGGCACCACCTAATTGACATAATTGACCCCGATGAATCTTTTAGCTTAGCCGTATACCAGAAGCTGGCTATGGATGCAATCGCTGATATTCATCACAGACACAAGTTTCCCCTTTTGGTTGGTGGCAGCGGACTTTATGTTTGGTCAATAATAGAGGGTTGGGAAATACCACCTGTGGCTCCGAATTTTGAACTTAGGCAGAGCCTTGAAATTAGGGCTAAAAGGGAAGGCGTGTATGCTCTTTATCAAGAGCTGCGGAAGGTTGACCCTGTGGCCGCAATCAAGATCATGCCTAATAATCTCCGGAGGATAATCAGGGCTCTGGAGGTATATCAAACTACGGGAAGACCGGTTTCTCAATTATGGCAGAAGAAATCTCCACCTTTCTCAGTACTAATCATCGGTCTGACTTTGCGCCGGGACGTTCTATACCATAGGATTGACTCGCGTGTAGATGACATGATAAAACAAGGTCTAGTTGATGAGGTGTCACAGTTAGTTGCGCGAGGCTACAGCTTAGATTTGCCGTCCATGTCTGGCATAGGATATAAGCAGATAGGTATGTTTCTGAAAGGGATGTTTAGCCTCGCCATGGCTGTCCAGCAGATTAAGTATGAGACGCACCGCCTTGCCCGCCATCAATATTCCTGGTTTCGTCTCAATGATGGCAGAATTCACTGGATCGATGTATCTGATGATGCTGAAAAAGAAGCAAGTAATGTGCTGGCAGCCTTCCTTGCAGGACAAAGGGGGAATGATAGTTGTGAAATTCGCTAAGCTTCAGGCTGCAGGGAATGACTTCATTTTGGTGGATGCCAGGGATAAAGAGCAGAACTGGTCCACATTAGCTCGAGCCATGTGCCACCGCCAACTAGGAATAGGTGCTGATGGCTTGGTACTGGTAACAGAGTCAAATACTGGCGACCTAAAGATGAGGCTATTCAATCCTGATGGGACGGAAGCCGAGGTCAGTGGAAACGGCTTGAGATGCTTCGCCAAATACGTCATCGAAAGAAAAATAGCCATGGGGCCAAGCCTAAGCGTAGAGACACTAGCTGGCATTAGAACCGTCCACGCTTTTACATCCCAAGGTAAGGTCACCCGGGCTAAGGTGGATATGGGTATACCCAAGTTCAAGCCCGAAGAAATACCGGCTTTAATAACCCACCCCAAGAGGGGTGGAGATAAAGTTGACATAATGTCAATGACGACGTGCACGCTAAATATCGATGGTAAAAAGCTGGACCTGTCGCTTGTGTCCATGGGTAATCCTCATGCCGTAAGCTTTCTGTCCCACCAGGTGGCTGATTTCCCCCTGTCTAGGACAGGGCCCAAGATAGAGAACCATCCTATTTTTCCCGAGCGAGTGAATTTCGAGATAGCTAGAGTTATAGACCGGAAGAATGTAGAGGCAAGGGTATGGGAGAGGGGGGTAGGGGAGACCCTCTCCTGCGGCAGCGGTGCTTGTGCCGTAGCTGTAGCAGCTATTATGAGGGGCTACACCGATAGAGAAGTTGACATAATATTACCGGGAGGCGTTTTGACAGTAGACTGGGAAATGGCAGGGAGGGTTTATCTCAGCGGACCGGTAGAGGAAGTTTTCGTTGGAGAGTGGTTAAAATGAAGTTCTCATGTCGCCTAGACAAGCTGCCACCGTACTTGTTTGTGGAAATCAATCGCATGATAGCTGAAAAGCGAGCCCAAGGAGAGGATATAATCAGCTTTGCCATCGGTGACCCCGACATACCAACGCCCGAACATATCATTGACAGTCTATGCCTAGCAGCACGGGACCCAGCCAATCACCGCTACCCAGAGACCGCCGGGCTACCTGAGCTCTGCCGAGCTATCGCTCAATGGTACCACAAACGCTTTGACGTCACTCTTGACCCGGATAAGGAAGTATTGCCGCTTATCGGATCCAAAGAAGGGATTGGACATATATCTTTTTGCTTCATTGACCCTGGCGACATAGCTCTAGTACCTGACCCTGGCTATCCCGTATACTCCATGAGCACACTGCTAGCTGGCGGGCAGCCCTACTTTATGCCACTCACCGAGGATAACGACTTCCTGCCTAATCTGGAGACTATACCTGAAAAGATAGCCAAAAAAGCCAAGCTGCTGTGGTTAAATTACCCCAATAACCCCACCGGAGCCGTAGCTGAACTGGAGTTTTTTCAGAAAGCGATTCACTTTGCCATGAAGCATAACCTAGCTATATGCCATGATGCGCCTTATACTGAGGTCACCTTCGATGGCTATCGCCCCATTAGCTTCTTACAGGTGCCTAGAGCTAGAGAGGTAGGCATTGAATTCCATTCCTTGTCCAAGACATACAATATGACCGGCTGGCGAATCGGTATGGCTGTAGGCAACAGACAGATGATAGATGCCTTGTTTCGGTTCAAGTCTAACCTTGACTCGGGCATTCCCCAGGCAATCCAGCAAGCAGCAATTAGCGCCCTGACTGGGCCACAAGACTGTATCAACCAGCATAACACCGTCTATCAGCAGCGTCGAGATAAATTGGTCAAAGCACTCAATGAAATCGGTTTGAAAGCTAGATTGCCAAAGGCAAGCTTTTATATCTGGGCTAGGATACCTGACGGGTACACGTCAGTAGAGTTTGCAGCTGAATTATTGGACAGAGCAAACGTTGCGGTTACCCCAGGTGTCGGCTATGGTAGTGCTGGCGAAGGCTATATCCGTCTCTCCCTAACCCTCCCCGATGAGCGCCTTGATGAGGGTATTGCCCGGCTGCTGAAATGGCACAAAGCAAGACAAATTTAACAGGTACTCATAACACATGCGGCAGACTGTGCTCAGCACTAAAGCAGAAGAGGAGAAGGCTTTCCTAGTTGGAGTCCAAGCCAAAACCAGCATCAATAGTTGGTCCATAGAGAGCTCTATGGAGGAACTGTCATATTTGGCTCAGGCAGCCGGCGCTAAAGTGCTCGGCACGTTAACCCAAAAACTAGAGAAGCCCTCAGCTACCCATTACCTAGGCAAAGGAAAGCTAAAGGAGCTAATTAAACTGAAGCAAGAGCACCCATATACTGTGGTCATTTTCAATGACGAGCTCTCGCCGCGGCAACAAAGAAATCTAGAAGATGCACTTAAAGTTAAAGTTATTGACCGCACCGCACTGATATTGGATATCTTCGCCCGGCGAGCACAGACTCGCGAAGGTCAGCTCCAGGTGGAACTTGCCCAGCACCAGTACCTTTTACCACGTCTTGCTGGGCAATGGAGCCATCTTGAGCGGTTGGGTGGAGGGATCGGTACCAGAGGACCTGGGGAGTCCCAGCTGGAGACTGATCGCAGGCTGATCCGGAGGCGTATTCACCGCCTCCAGTCTCAGATAGAAAGGGTGAGACGCCACCGAGAACTTTACAGGCAGAAACGCAGGAGAAGCCTTATCCCGGTTGTCGCTTTGGTAGGCTATACTAATGCTGGGAAAAGCACCTTACTCAACGCCTTGAGTCAGGCAAACGTCTTGGTAGAGGACAAGCTTTTCTCAACCCTCGACCCAGTAACCCGCCGCTTAGTCTTGCCCAACCGCCAGCAAATTTTGTTGACTGATACCGTCGGTTTCATCCACAAGTTACCACCATCCATAGTGGCTGCTTTCCGAGCTACACTGGAGGAGCTAGCTGAGGCTGATCTCCTATTACATGTAGTTGACATAACACACCGCAACGCCGCTGAACAGTCACAGACAGTAGAGGAAATTCTTGCCGAGCTTGACCTTGATGAAAAACCGCGGATCACAGTTCTTAACAAAATGGATCTAGTGTTAAATGACCCAGCGGAATTAGCCACACTAGAAACACCAGCGGAGCTTGGTGGTGATGTCACAGTGGCGATTTCAGCTTTGAAGAGTTGGGGCTTGGACAGGCTGTTGGACAAGATTTCCAGGCTCCTAAATCAGGAACTCAGGACAAGAAACCTAGGAGGCAGTTGACATCAGAGGGCGGTAATGTTAACATAAAGTTGGTTCTAATAATGGCAGTTTTGCGAACCAAAGATATATCTGACACGACCTGAAGACGAGAAGATGAGCTTAGAGCCACTAATCGATGACTTCCTAGAACACCTTGAGGTTGAAAAGGGTCGCGCGGTCCTTACTATCCGCGAGTACAGGCATTACCTCAACCGCTTCCTGCAATGGGTCAAAGAAAATACATCGATCACCAACCCCTCTGAGATAACTCTGGAACTCGTAAGAAGGTACCGGCTTTACCTAGCACATTTGCGTGACAACAGAGGTGCACCACTCAAGCGCGTGACCCAGTATTATCACATTATCGCCTTGAGAGCTTTTCTACGCTATCTCTTGGTTCAACGTGACATTACTACCCTATCGCCTGATAAGATTGAGCTTCCGAAGCTTGGCTCGCGCTCGGTCAACTTCCTAAATTCAGAGCAGATAGAGGCATTGATGAATAGCCCAAAAATATCGAACGAGATAGGACTACGAGACAAGGCTATCCTAGAAACCCTGTTCAGCACCGGGTTAAGGGTATCAGAACTGGTCATGTTAAATCGGGATCAGGTAAACTTAGAACGAAAAGAGTTCGGCGTAAGAGGCAAGGGTGACAAGACAAGGGTGGTTTTTCTGTCAAATACAGCGGCACACTGGCTTGAGCGATACCTGAGAAGCAGAAAAGACAACTTTAAACCGCTGTTCATTAGATACAGTGGTGCAGTAGACAATAGCAAGGATGGCGAAAAGATGCGGCTTACAGTGAGGTCTGTGGAGAAGATCGTCGCCAAATATGCCAAGAAATCTGGCTTGCCGTTCGAAGTGACACCTCACACATTAAGACATTCTTTTGCTACAGACCTTCTAATTAGCGGCGCTGACCTGCGCTCCGTCCAAGAAATGCTAGGCCACCAGAGCATCAGAACAACCCAGGTGTATACCCACGTAACCGACAGACACCTAAAAGAAGTGCACCAGATATATCACAGCAGAAACAGAGTTTGAGTCCATATATTATGTCAACCAGCTTCTCTGTTATACCATTGTGCTGTCTTCTCAACCAGTGTGTGAGCATAGAATAACTTAAGCAGGGGCGGCTTCACGGAAGCTTTTGATGCACAGCAAATAGTCCCACCACCTGCTATAATTGAAAGCGAATAATGCGATACAGACAATAAAGGGATGAACAAACACGAGGTAATCATCATCGGTGGCGGTCCAGCTGGACTTACTGCTGGATTATACACGTCCCGAGCCGGTCTCAAGACCCTGCTCGTGGAACGTAATATTTTCGGTGGACAGATAGTTAATGCGCGGCAAGTAGATAACTATCCTGGCTTTCCTAATGGTATACCAGGTTTCGAACTTGCCATGCTCATGCACAAACAGGCTATAAAATACGGGCTGGAAACCATTATCACTGAGGTCACAACAATCAAGCCGGGAAATGGCTACACCGTGGTCAGCACAAAGGGCGATTTCGAAGCTGACGCAGTGATAATCGCAGCTGGCTCAGAGCACCGCAAGATGGACGTCCCAGGTGAGGAGAAGCTCTTGGGCCATGGTGTTTCCTACTGTGCAACCTGTGACGGTTTCTTTTTCCGTGGTCAAGATGTAGCTGTAGTCGGTGGTGGCGATACTGCAATCACTGATGCTCTGGAGCTAAGTCAACATGCCAGCAGTGTCTATGTAATACATCGGCGAGACCAGCTCCGAGCTGGGCAGGTTTTACAGCAACAAGCTTTTGCTCAACCAAAGTTAAAGTTCATCTGGAATACAGTGGTTGATGAGGTTACCGGCGATGATAAAGTGACTGGACTCAAATTGCGTAACGTGAAGACAGCCGAGGTTTGCACCCTGTCAGTGTCTGGCGTCTTTGTCGCCATAGGTCTTAAGCCCAACAGTCAATGCTTTGCTGGTATTGTAGAGCTTGATGAAACTGGACACATCATAACTGACGAGTTAATGGCAACCTCAACACCGGGTATCTTCGCCATCGGTGACATCCGTAAGAACTCGGCTCGTCAAATAGCTAGCGCTGTAGGCGACGGTGCCACAGCCGCAAAAGCGGTTTTTAAATACCTTCGCGAAAGAAGCTAAACTCTCCGCTTAAGACCAGCCGTCATATTGGTCACATAGTTCGCCCACGATCCACTTACCTCTGTCACTGCTACCCCAAGTAGCGTATGTTGTACGAGGAGCGCCATATTTCTTTATCAGCGTCCGCACTGCTTCCCGAAAGGCACCTTCATCATCCGCAGACACCGTAACTACAGTCTGAGTAATATCCTCGATGGAACTATTCATAGTCTCCTCCCTTATAACATCAGCAACCTCCTGGTAGTTTTTGCCCACTACCTTCTCCATTGAGATATCAACCTTGTGTTTCCTTGCTATACCGTTTAGGTCAGACTCCGTTATAGGCTCGAACGGACCAGCAGTGGGTCCTAGAGGATACCATCTTATTCTGGCCATGATTTCCGGCATGGTCTTACCCCCTTTCCTCAGGAACTACAGGCTCGCGCTCAATATGCAAGTAGTCTCGATATTTCCTTCGCTTTTCCTTCAGCAGCGGCCATGTCTTAACAAAGTAGTCCTTCGATGGCTTTATCTCATAGGTGAAATGGCGATATATATTCTCCGCTGAGAAGCGGTGCCATTTAATCTGTTCCTCAGGAAAATGAATGCTTATTTTGCCATTCTTAATGCTGAGTTTACCCCTGATGCCACAGAGACCACATTCGACTGTGCTGTTATCTTTTAGAATATGAATATTGCGGTCATGGCAAACAGGACATATCCCCGGTTCGCCCCTATAACTAACGTCTCCGGTCTTAATTGCTTGAGCCACTGCAACCCCAATTCGATGTGCCCTGTCCAGCGCCCTTTGGTCGCCAGCCGCTTCGCTCATGCCCTGAATATGAATAAGCGCCCGATCTATCACTGCCATTCCCAACTGAAGCAGCATCAAGTTTGGTTGCAGTAAGGCGTATGATGTCCATCCCCTCGTCGCGTAGGGAATGATTATGGCTGCTGGCTTCTGTCTCATTGTAGCTGGAGGCGGTGAGCTCATCAGCACGAACAAACGGTCTATGAACTGCTTAACGATTGCTGGGACTTCCAATAAGTAACAAGGTGCACCGAAGATGAGACCATCGCACTGATAAATTTTCTCCAGCAAGTAGTTGTGGTCATCTTTGTCCCTGAGCTTGCACCCCGTGCCACCAAAGAGACACGTTGCCAGTCCCTCACAAGGCAGTATGCGATAGTCTGTCCACCGCATAATCTCAACTTCAGCCCCTTGCTCTTCAGCCCCCATTAGTGCTTCCTTAACCAGTATTTCTGTGTTGCCTAGCCGCCTATGACTTGCCACAATGCCTAAGACCTTCATCGTTATGTCAACCTCCTTTCATTTCCTATCGCCTGTGAAATTCGAAATCGGCTCTGAGCAAAAGTGCGCTCATCCCAGTCTTTGTCCTTACTGTTGCCAAAAGGCATTCCATTTCTTGAAGAAGTATGCAGTGACAATACCTGCAAAGCCTCCACCGACAACAGCCACATCGCATCTCCAATCTCCCACTAACGGTGGACATTCCTGCTTAGGTCCGGAGTTAGCAAGCCAAAAGCGCTTGCCTCACAGTCTGTAGACATTTCCTTCCCTCTGGCTTGCCCCATTTTATAGGACTATATTCACGACGTAATAGCAGCAGGGACCTGCTGGGCAAAAAGGAGCTCTTTCTCAACCTTCCGCCTTGCCACCTAGCCCATTGCACGAATTATTGTAACGGCACCATTAGCCAAATGCAACTTGACCTCTTTGATCCTAGTTAGCGAAGTGTACCAGTGGGATGTAAGACCAGGGGAAAAAAGCATTAGGTGTACGACGCAATATAGATTATCAGTGGTAACGTTTCAGGTGGTGAAGAAACAGAGTACAGATATACGGCTGAAGTTCCTGTCTTGCCGAAGGCTGTTGAAGAATCCGCCTTATTCGAAAACTTTTGAAGCCTAGGCTGTGTATTTGACTGGCAGGTCAAAGAAAGCCGCGAGTTCTGGCTCAATGTGAGAAACCGGCACGCGAACCACAATCCCCAAGTGGAGATAGGGGGATTCGAACCCCCGACCTCCGCGATGCGAACGCGGCGCTCTCCCAATTGAGCTATATCCCCTCTGCGGTGTCATACTACAAAGATTTGAAATTCCTGTCAAGTTGCCCGCATCGTGCTTAGAGGATTTTTTGAACCAGGCTCAAGAAGGTTCTTTCAACGTTGCATATCTTTACCGGACCAGTAGTACATCTTGTTGCATGCCCGAGATAACAATGGTAGAATCTTGCTGTTCCCAATGCCAAGGGCTTTTAGCCGAAGTGGCGGAATGGTAGACGCGGCAGTCTCAAAAACTGTTGAGGGGCAACCCTCGTGTCGGTTCGAATCCGACCTTCGGCACTAGGTTAAAGATTTGGGCTGGCGCAATGCCGAGTTGTGTAGCGGTAGCACAGGGGACTTTGGATCCCTTAGCCCAGGTTCGAATCCTGGCTCGGCAGCCACTTTCGTAGAAACAGGTTTTTTCTTTCGAGACGCCCTAGTTCTTCCCCTTTAACCAGCACACGTCAGTAGCCAAAGTTTAATATTTGCGCTGTATCCAGACAAATTGCACAGCTGTTCGGTCTTGTCTACGGCTGCCTCCTTTGACAAAAAACAGCGGATGTAATAAGCTACTGTGGAATTAAGGCTGGGACAAAATACAAACAACTGTGACACAATGCCGGAGCGGACCGGTTCTTCGTGGACAAAGGTTCAGAAATTGTTCCCAGTCTCAGCCAAAAATCTGTGTGGCGCATTCGTCTAGGGGTTTAGGACACCTCCCTCTCAAGGAGGAGATCACGGGTTCGAATCCCGTATGCGCTACCAAAACGTTACAAAGGGAAACAAGTCAATTATCTAGCTGACTCTTCGTGTGCGACTATTCACTATTCCACCGCACTGACCGCCGGCGAGGAGGTCTATTTCAACAAAGGCACCAAATGCAAGGTGAAGCCTATAGCACCACGGGCAGTAGACTCTGTGTCGGTCCTAGTGTGATCTTATCTGAGGCTGACGGCGGTCCTCCAGACCTATAGCCCGAAGTATAAATACCATAGTGTAACTAACAGGCTCCAACCACGGTTGACTGCCGGTCGAAGATTTTCGGATATTTTAACCGCAGCGAATTATTTCCTAATGGCAGGCTCGAGAATCCTTAGAATCCCTCAAGCCTGTGGGATACTCGCTCCTCTGTTATCCCCAACCTAGCCGCAATCTCTTTATTATCCAGCCCTTCTTCTTTCAGCCTGAATATGTCTTTTGTCTGCTTCCCCTTCTCTCTCTTCCTGTCAGCTATTTGCTTTATGTCAACCAATTCCCGTACAGCCATTCCTTCCACAAGTCCTGCCTCTACCATTCCGGAGAAAACACTCCCTCCCACCTCCGTCCTTATGACAACGGTTGAATACCGCTCCTGGGAGCCGTCACTGCCAACTGCGATATCAGCCAATTCGCAAGCGAAGTCCTCGCAGACGAGGCAATGCTTTGGGACACAGCCCTTGACCTCAGTTATGGGAAAAGACAGTCTCCTGCCATCGGTCAATACTTCGAACTCCCGCGAAACATTAAACCTCCTTATCTCGTCGATGCTCAGCCCCTTGCCACGAGCTTTCTCAATGATACAAGAGTAATGGTAATTCTCGCGGCAGAACAAGCCCACAGTAAGCTTCACAGCCGAAGCCAACGGTAACCCTTTGTGTTTTAGATATCTAACTGATTGAACATGGCATGGTGAGCCTACAACGCAGATCTTGCTCAGACCATGCTCTACAACAGCAGACCTCAATTCCTTCAACACAGGGACTACTCCGTATTTAGTACCAGCGGCTGATATAATCTCATCTTTGGTCTTTGCCACAGAGGCTACAGGCATCCAACCGTCTTTACTAACCACCAGAGCACCATCAATCATACCCCGCTCCAAAGCATATACCAGCAGCGCGGTTACTATGCCGCCATCTTGACACACCTTTCCTATATCCTTGTCTCTTGCCCTTGCCGTCAGGATTTGCCTATATACCCCGATGCTTTCACCCTTCCCCCAACCCAGGATAGCAGCTTCTATGTCCCTTATTAAACCATGCCTCAGCATGTAGCACGCATCGTAACATATGCTGCAGCCCACGCAATCCATTGTTCTTTTGGGTCGAGTAGGTTTTCCTTTGACGAATTTGATGTGAGAATTGGGGCATGCCACAATACATGCCCCACAAACTGTACATATCCCTGTATTTATTACCTTAGCCTCTAGATCTTCATAACTAGGCATCTACAGGATTTCCCGAAATCACTCTACTTTGGCTTTCATCTTGGCTATTTCTTCTTCCCTCAGTTGTCTCTTAAAGAGCTTCAGCGTAACAGTAAGAGGTAACTCTTCCCTGAACTCAACAAACTTAGGCACCGCATAAGGTGGAAGCTTTTCACGGCAGTGAGCGATCATGTCTTCGGCTGTCACCTTACCCTCATATTCCTTTTTCAGCCTTATGAACGCCTTTATTCTCTCGCTGCCCGGACGTTCCGGATCCGGAATCCCAATCGCCACAGCATCACCTACCGCCGGGTGTTCATAGAGCACATCATCGACCAGCCTAGTGTAGACTTTTAGGCCCGACACATTCGCCATATCTTTAACCCTATCGGTAATATAGAAATAGCCATCGTCGTCCATTTTCACCACATCACCTGTAGGCAGCCAGCCATCGGTTAACCCCTTGCCTGGCTCAGGCCAATAACCCATCATAACCTGCGGTCCTCGTACCCATAGTTCTCCCTCTTTTCCAGGAGCTGCCTCCTCACCCGTATCCAAATCCACGATCTTGATATCTGTATCTGGCAATGGTACACCTATCGAGCCGAACTTTTCGAATGGCGTGAAGCCTGTGATTTTGGCAAAAGATGAAAGGTTTATGTGTGTGCCGCCGCCAGTTTCGGTTAGACCATAGGCTTCAGTTATAGGCACACCAGTTTCCTTCCTGAACTTCTGGGCGATCTCGGGAGCTAAGGCGGCTGTCGTGGATACAAACATGGTGTTGATCCTTCCAAGTCCCCTGGCAACAAGCCGCGAGTATTGAGTAGGCACACAGCCACAGAAAAAGGGGCGATATTTCATCAGCATTTCTACCAGCGTATCAGTATCCCTCGGGTCGGGAATCAAGTACCCCTTAAGTCCCCAGTAAATGCCAAAGTGCATCATCAAATGACCGTATTGGTGAAAGAGTGGGATAGGTAGCATTCCCGAGGTCTTCCCTCTGATCCCAACCTTCAATGGCTCGTATGCCCACGCAGTCTGTATCACTGCTGCTACCCGATTGTAATGAGTGAGCATAACACCTTTAGGCAACCCGGTAGCACCGCCTGTAAATGGCAAGACAGCCAGGTCTTTCATTGGGTCAATTTCAACATCGGGAGGCTTGGGCTCATGAACAGCTATCAAATCACGAAGTTGATACGCATCCGGCACTTGTTTCAATGCCGGCTCTTCTGCCGAATAATCCATAACGGAGGTGACTATTACGTTCTTAATCTTTGTTTTATTTTTTATGGAATTGACCAGCTCCAGAGATGTCTCAGAGCAAATCACTGTTTCAGCCCCTGAATCGCCTATCTCATATATCAAATCAGCAGCTTTGTGCATCACGCTACATGGGACATGCGCAGCCCCAGCTTTCATTATGCCAAAATCACTTATCATGTACTGGGGGCAATTCGGCAAAATGGTGGCTACCTTATCACCTTTTCTAACGCCTAAATCTGCAAGTGCAGCAGCCAGCCTATCGGTAAGAAGCTTCATCTCACTATAAGAGATCTCTCTTCCCATATAGAAGCAGGCAGCCCTATCAGGAAACTCAGCTGCTGAAGCATCCAGAAGACTATGGACAGTTATCTTTGGATAGGGCTCTTTCGTCTGAGGGAGCTTGTATGGCCCTAACCTGTATTGCTTGAGCCAAGGTTTTTCCGCTACAGTAACCATGATTTTAGCCCCTACATCTTATTAATTACATACTCCAGACCCAGTTCCTTGAGTTTCTCTGGAGTTGGTCTGCCACTCTTCCTATCCCAACCTCTTGCCTCATAATATGCGTCCAGCATTTGGTCTAACTGCTCTACCCTATGTCCTTCAGCAGCACCTTCAGGCAACGGTTCCTCCAAAAGACGCTGGGGCAGTGTATCATCAGCCCTGGTTAGACCCTCCCTTACGTTAAAAGCTCTAGCCAGATTATAAATCCTTTCGCCTAGCTTCCTGTAATCGCTAACGTCAAATTTCCAGCCGACGCAGTTGGCAATCATATCAACCCAGTCTTGAGCCGCCAGTGCCATGCCCATAAATTTGCATGTCCCCATAGCGTCAAAAACGGTATTAGCATCTTCCAGATCTTTGACCACTTTAGCCTCAGCCGGATTTTCCACAAGCGGGTCTTCAATTTTGCTATCCTCGACACAAAGGAAAGGAATATCTATAAAGCTGGGACCTTCGACATAGGCTGTAATATGGTCGCCACCCCGATTGGCTGTGACGTATGCCAACCCACATATCTTGGCTGCCCTAGGATCATAAGCTGGAAGTTCCAGACCCTTCACGTGCATAGCGAATCTCTCCGCCCCCCTGTCCAGCCTCTGTGCCATCCTTTTTGTACCCTCGGCAAGCAAATCACCAATGCCTTCCCTCTTGGCGATCTTATGTATCAGCTGAATAGCAATATCAGGGTCACCAAACTTCAGTTCCAGCCCACCGGTATCTGGGCTTGTCAATATTCCTTTCTCGTAACACTCTATAGCGAAAGCTATTACACTTCCAGTTGAAATAGTATCCAGACCATAATCATCGCACAAATTATGTGCTAGTGTTATCGCCTCTAGGTTCTCAATCGCGCACATAGCCCCAAAAGCTCCGATGGTCTCGAACTCCGGACCTTCACCCTTACAGGCATAGGGACCACTCTTCACCACACTCACCCTGCCGCAGCTGATTGGGCAGGCATAACAGTGCTTCCTGTCTATGAGAAGTGTCTCTGCCAGCGTGATCCCGCTTATTTTCTCGATATTGGGAAAAACGCCAGTCTGCCAGTTCCTTGTGGGAAACCCACCCCTGACGTTTATTAGGTCGGTAGCCATCGCCGTCCCATAGGTCTCAAGCGTGATCTTCAGCATACTTTCGTTAACCAAGTCATAGTTGCGCTTTGAAATCTCAGCGAAGATTTCCCTATTCGCCGCTTTGATCTCCTTGGTTCCCTTGGCAGCCACAGCTTTCAAACGTTTCGAACCCATCACAGCCCCCAAACCACATCTGCCGGCTGCTCGATGAACATCGTTTACAACATTAGCATACCTAACCAGCTTCTCCCCGGCAATCCCTATGCAGGCAATATTGAAATCATCACCCAATTCTTCTTTAATCAGTCTATTGGTCTCAGTAACACCTTTGCCCCAGATATGCTCGGCATCTTTAAGCTCGACTTTGCCATCGTCAATCACCAAATATACCGGCTTTGGAGAGATGCCCCTGAAAATAATCCCATCAAACCCTGAACTTTTTAGATAAACTGCCCAGTTGCCACCAGAGTTCGCCTCTCCCCAAAAGCCAGTGAGAGGGGATTTGGAGACTAGGCAATATCTTCCAGCGCTGGGAGATTCTGTCCCAGTGAGAGGGCCTGTCATGAATATGAGCAAGTTGTCTGGCCCTAGAGGGTCAGCACCTTTTGGTACTTCATCGAAGAGATACTTGGTTGCCAACCCGCTGCCGCCCAAGAACATCCTGCAGTCTTCCTCTTTCAGACTTTCTTCCACAACCGTACCACTTGACAAGTCAACCCTTAAGATTTTACCCATATAACCGAACATTTTTGCCTCCTTCTTGCTTTTACTCCTGCCCAGTCACAACCACAATGCGAACAGCTTGTTCTAAACCTACTCAAAAGTCGACTGGTTTACCCTCATAGGCATAGAGAAACAACTTCTCGGTTTCCTTCTCATCAGGTACTCTGGCAGAAACGATCAGCGAGCCATCCGCCATAGCGTTTTCTATCAGTTTCGGCATAGAACTATTTAACCTGTCCAATGGTATACCCAGCTCCTTAAGGTTCAGTGGCTCATTGATAGTCCGAGCAAGCTCACGTATAGCGTGAGCTAAAACCGAGGCTGCTTTCTTCCCCTTAGGTACATCCAGCTTCACAGAATAGGCTATCTCCGCCCAGAGTTCCTCACGAGCCTCTCCGATAAACTCAATAGTATAGGGCAAGAATAGCCCCACTGCTCTGCCATGAGGCGCATGGAACACGGCTCCAAGAGAATGACCGGCGGCATGCGCCAGTGATGCTAGCGAATTAATGAACCCGATGCCTGCAATACAGGCAGCATTGTGCATCTTCTCCCTGGCTTCCATGTCAGTGCCATCTTTTACAGCCCTTGGAAGGTACTGGAAGATAAGCTGTATAGCCCTTATGCAAAGTCCATCGGTGAAATCGTTTTTCCACGTACAGGTAAATCCCTCGACTGCATGGGTCAGCGCATCCATGCCTGTACTGGATGTGATCCCAGGGGGCATTGCCCGTGCCAGCTCCGGGTCTACAATAGCGATGTCAGGAACGATCTCACGGTTAATCAGGCTCAACTTCCTTTGATCAGCCGTATCGGTCAATACCACAGCAAACGTTGCCTCAGCGCCTGTGCCCGAAGTTGTGCTAACACAGACAAGTTTGCACTTAGCACCCAAGCCCAAGTCTGAAATAAACGGGTTTATTTCGTCAGCCTTTATATCTGGTCTCTCATATTCCACCCGCATCGCCTTAGCCGCATCCATTACTGAGCCTCCACCCACCGCCACCACCCAATCTGGCTCAAACTGATGCATTAAAGACACCCCTTTCCTTATTGTCTGTAACGAGGGATCAGGTTCCACTTCATCAAATACCTTACTCGTCGTTATCCCCGCTTGAGACAGGTGTTCTTTAACCTTCTCAATAAAGCCTAGGCTTTCTATGTTCTTGTCGGTCACTATAAAGGCTGTCCTGCCCTTCAGTTCTGCCAGACGACTTAGTGCATCTTGTCCAAAAACCACTTCAGGGACTACAAAGTACCACATAGAGCCACCCCCTCTACTTAATCTAATGTCTCCGCATTTTATGTCAAGTGTCTTATATCCAGTCGGACTTGCCCTTGATAGAAAATGGCAGTTTACTCCGGGAACACAGTCTCGAATTGAGTCATACAATTCACCAGCTCAACAGCCGCCCGTGGCATTCTCATAATTTGTGCCATATCCCCTTTGACCTTGACCTTTCCCGTCATCATTGCTTGGACAGGGTCGACCTTCTTGTCCAATATTTGCTTCATTATGGTAAACGGACCTGATATGCGGTATTTTGGGGTTTTTTCACTTTCATCTTTCACCACGCTAGCCGCACGGCACTCACCGTGCCAAAGGTCAAGATATACAATATTTTTGTACTTATACGCTGCATCAGGTTCAACAATAATGTAGAGGTCCCCCTCCCACTTCTTAGCCGCTTCCTGATAGGACTGACTGCTTTCAACTGCCTTGCGTAAGGCGTCCGCCCACTCCTGAGTTCCAAACAAGATAGCCATTTTTTGAACCTCCTCCTGCTAAATTTAGCTTCTCAATAATACAGCCTTTCCCATTTTCTACAACATGACCTTCTATACGAGCATTTTCACCCCCTAAAATTTCCACTCGAAAACAAGTGCACCTATCCGATCTTGGCTAGTATATGAATCACCTACTTAAGCACCGTTATTTTTGAGATCTTGAGCAATAACAAAGGGTTACCTCGTGCCTTAAGCTTGCCAGTAAGCATAGCCACTATTGGGCTGAGCTGGCCAGAACTGATATAAGCCAGGTTCTCAAACCCAGCTTCCATATATGCAGTAGGCTTATCTATGGCATCATTTTGTATCTCCACTTTGCCCTGCCCAAAATTAAGAGTAACAGCCACACCTGTACTCGCCTCCCTTATAACTACGCTACCTTTCAATTTCTCAACACTCTTATACTTCTTATGGTCTCTGAGATTCGTGTCCATTATCTCCTTAAGCATTACACCAAGCCCATTAAGCTCTTCCCCTTTCTTAATTTCCACCTCTGACATTTTTGCTACCTCCGTGCTTGTTCCAAGCCGTTAAAATTGACTTACAATCTAATACACAGGTCTTCCAAAGGATAACTCATGCAGGGGTGGATATAGCTTGATTTTTCATCCACCCAACGCCTATGTACCCTAGCTGGAGCAAAGACCTTGCCTGAGATAAGCCGAGTCCTACAAGCGGTGCATTCTCCTGACCGACAGACAGCAGGAACTACCAGTCCCGCACGTTCCAGCGATATCAACAGCGGCTCCCCCGCCTTGGCTTTCACACTTCGACCAGACCTCTGTTCAACAACTTCAAATTCCATATTTGGCGATAGCCCTGGCCATCCAGGTTCCGATGTAATATCTGCTGGTGGACCATAAGCCTCTTTTTTTATGCGCCTTGAAGGTACGCCTAGCGTTCCCAGCGCCCCTTCGCACAGGATGTGCATCTGGGCTGGACCGCATACGAAAAACTTTTTACCTTCAACCTTTCCAACTAATGATGAAATCATCTTCGCATCCAGCAAACCACAAAGCCCTGACCATCCCTTCGGCGGTTCGCTGATGACAAAGTCTACTCTTATATTCCCGTGTTTTCTGGCGATCCTCTTTAGTTCATCCCCAAAAATTATATCCTCAGGACTCCTGCTACCGTAGAGCAAATGGATATTTATAGGCAATTGCCGTCGCGAAACCTCTCTTATCATAGACATGAATGGGGTTATACCGCTTCCTCCAGCCAGGAAAACCAGGTCGGGGGAATCAATCAACGGTTCATAATAGAAACTCCCACTAGGTGGGGTGGATTCAAAGATATCCCCGGGTCGTACACGGTCTAAAAGATAATGAGAGACAAA
>FWPV01001162.1_pt1 | contig 75616 bp, 59 predicted proteins | sample 2228371 | NCBI WGS metagenome assembly FWPV01 (sample SAMEA103939776, study PRJEB20133) | metagenome
TATGCTTTTGTTAAATCGATTAATTCCCCAGGCCTCGAAAAGTCGTTTACATACTCCGAATGGACTTGTGATTCTTGCAAGTAATTCTTCTTATAATTGAACAAACATTCAATAGCGTCGAATTTGAAGACTTTCCCCTTATGTGTGATTAATTCAGCTGCAAACTTATTGTCGGTAATATTCATTTTACAAAAGTCACAGACATCCTTCCCATAATCAATTGGTTCAGGCTTCGGTGTACAAGACACCAACATAATCAAAAGCAAAAAAACAATGTTATACTTCATTTTATTTACCATTGTTTTTACTCTTTTTATCTAAAATTATAGCAATGACTGAAAGAATAATAGAAATTGAAATAAAAATAAAGGAAATTCCAGGATAAGAAATAGCAGTAATGTTCAAAAGTTGTTTCGAACCAATCAGTGGGGGTTGGTAGGTCATTCCTGGAACTTTTATCGGTGCGTTGGGGTTAAGATTATGTCCATAATCATATTCCCAAAGGTAAAAATCATATAATCCAGCAGCTCCGACAAGAAGAAATAATATTATCCAAACTATAACGGTTGTTTTATTTCCTTTGAAAGCATTAAAAAGATTAAACGCCATTAAAAAAGCAACGATGAAGGGCATAAATTTAAGTTCGGGAATCTCATCGGGGTTAATTTCCTTCATTCCAATGTAATGATTTAAGGCATTCAAATTTCGCAAATCATTTTCTTTTCTTCCTTCGAGCTTGTTAACCGATATTCTAAGCCCTAATCCTTCGGGATATTGTGGTGCTTCGAGGTCAATATTCCATAACGGAAAAAAATATACACCAATAAGTAACAAAGAGGATATGACCAGCAATATTTTCGATTTACTATTCATTTTATACCTCAATTAATTTAAAAAATAATTGAGGAAGGAGAAACCCCTCCTCCCTCAAATTCTTTCCTTTTTGATAGTTTTTTCCATAAGATTCTCGCAAAACTTCAGAGAATCTATTATTCACCTAACTAACCAGTTAGGTTAGTTAGGATTTGCTTATTTTGCAGCTTGGGCATCTTCTGGTTTACCAGTATAATATTTTAAAGCGACATTTGCATTTGCAGGCGAAACACGAACATAGCCCTGCATTTCTTGATGCAAAGCCGAGCAGAAATCCGTGCAATAGAATGGATATACTCCCGGTTTTGTTGGTTTCCAGAGAATAGTTTTTGTTTGACCTGGCATTACTAAAATTTCTGCATTATTCATTCCCTTGATTGTAAATCCATGGGGTATATCCCAGTCTTGTTCAAGATTTGTTACATGGAAATAAACATTATCACCGACTTTGATACCTTCGATATTATCGGGAGCAAAATGACTTCTTATTGCTGTCATATAGACGTGAACATTATTGCCTTCTCGTACAACCTTTGCATCTTTTTCGCTTTTTGTAACATAAGGATGTTCGTTTTCTTCGATTTTATAAATTTTAACATTGTTTTTCATTAAAATTTCGGCAGGAATAGCCTGAGCATAGTGAGGTTCACCAACGGTTGGGAAATCGAGCAACATTTTCATTTTCTCGCCAGTTATATCAATCAACTGAGCAGATTGAGTAAGCTCGGGCCCAGTTGGTAAATACCTATCTTTTGTAATTTTATTCAATGCAACAACATATTTGCCCCAAGGTTTTTTCGAATCACCACCCGGAATGCAAAGGTGCCCAATGGAGTAATAAGCAGGGATTCTATCGACAACTTCCCAGGTTCCTAATTTCCATTTTACAATTTCAGAAGAAACAAAGCACGAGGTATATGCATACCCTTTACCATCGAATTCAGTATGAAGCGGACCGAGACCAGGATTTTGAACTTCACCGGCAACAACTGCATCGTACTTCAAAATTGGGATTCCGTCGATTTCACCTTCGAATTCCTTATTTTCTATTGCTTTCAGCATTTTAGAAAAAGAATGAACAGGAATAACAGTTGCAAGTTTTCCACCACCAACAATGTATTCACCTGTTGGGTCAACATCAACGCCGTGTGGCGATTTTGGAGTTGGGAGATAATAAATCATTCCTGGGCAATCCTTGGGGTCAAGTACTAACACTTCTTTCAAAACTTCGCTATAAGCTCGATGTTGCTTCTCATCGTAAACATTATGGTAATATTCAGCGCTCATCTTTTTGGCTTTCCCTTCCTTCACATACTTTTCTGCTAGTTTCCAGTTAACAGCTGCAATAAAGTCTTTGTCATTTTTCGAAGCTTCGATTTCGAGCAAAGTATTGGCTTGCTCGGTATTATAACAAGTGAAAAACGCCCAATCATGAGATGGTCCTTTACCTGCATGAGCAAGGTCGTAATTAAAGCCAGGAACAATTATCTGAAACGCCAAATTCATTTTTTCTGTCTTTGGGTCAAGTGCAATAAATGAGATTGTACCTTTGAAATTCTCTTTGTAAGTAGATATTGGTATATCTGCTTGGGGAATTGGAACACTAAATCTCGTTGAAGCAACTATGTATTCAGTATTTTCTGTAACGAACGGAGATGCGTGGTTTCCCGCCGAGTTAGGTATTTCAATGATTTCTGTCGTTTCGAATGTTCTTAAATCAATTTTTGCAATGCGAGGGGTATTATTTGCATTAATAAACAAGAAGCGACCATCGGGAACACCGTCAGTCATCGATAATTCAGGATGATGTGAATCGTCCCAGGGAATAAAACCGTAAGATGTCATCAACATTGGCTTTGTGTCTTCGGTGTAACCATAACCAGTTTCAGGGTTCTGCGAAAAAACAGAAATTGTTTTGAAATGTCTTCCCGAAGGGAGCCCATAAACACCAACCTGTCCGTTGAAACCACCAGATGTGAAGAGATAAAATTCATCGTAACTACCTGGTGCAACATAAACTGCTTGCGCGACATCACCACTTACAACATCTTTGGATGACTTGCACCCAAAGTAGAGTAATACGAACGCAGCGAATGAAAGACTTAAAACAATCAAACCTTTGGTTTTGAAGATTTTCATAAAACCTCCTTTTGTTGTTAATGAAATATTCATAGAACCTCCCTCTTATGGGGAAAAAACATATATTTCTTATTTTTCAGCATTTCTTAAGAACTCCAAAACTGCACGAGCATCTTCGTACGACAAATTCTGATTTGTCATTTTTGTAAGATATTCAGCCACAAGTTGTTTGACTACGGGGTGTTTTTGTTGCATTTCCTCGGGGTTAAGCATCATATTCATAATAAATTCAGGTGTCCTTCGCTTTGTAACATCTTTCAAAGCTGGACCAACATATCGGGTTTCAATTTTGTGGCACGCTACACATTTTGTGTTGAAAACCTCCTCGCCTTTCTTGACAAGATTTTGGTCGATATCTCCCAACCTGAGCTTCTCTTTGACAGGTCCAATCCCATTTTCAAGTTCAAAATCGGATAGTTCATTTTTCGAAGAGCAGGAAATAAACACTAAAACAAGAAAAGCAAGTAGACTTCGATGCAAGTAATCAAAATGAGACTTTTTCATCTGTTTTTCTCCTTTTTTAAAAAAAGAAAAAAAATTCTGAAAAAATTTAAACCGAAACTCTTATTAAACTTTATTTATTAATTAGTTATTTTCTGGGTCCAAAAATTGCTGTGCCTATTCTGACAATTGTTGCACCTTCTTCGATTGCAATGAGATAATCATTTGTCATACCCATCGAAAGCTCACGTATTGGCAGATTTGGGAACTTCTGTCGAACTTGTTCGAAAAGCTTGCGAAGAAGCTTAAATTCCGAACGAATTATTTTCTCATCATCCGAAAACGAGCCAATTGTCATCAAGCCAATAATATTGATATTTTGCAGCATTGAAATTTGTTCAACGATTGGCAATAATTCTTCGGGCCTGCAACCAAATTTGGAACGCTCCCCCGAAGTATTTACTTGAATTAAAATATCAATTTGTCGATTAACCTTTTTTGCTTGTTTATCGATTTCATCTGCTAAATGGACAGAATCGACCGAATGTATCAAATGCACAAACGGAACAATATACTTTACTTTATTGGTTTGCAAATGACCAATAAAATGCCAACGAGGTTCGGGCAAACCTGTTAGCAAAAATTCTTCCCTTTTGGATTTAAGTTCTTGAACATAGTTTTCGCCAATATCGAGTATACCAGCTTCAACTGCTTTTACAATTGAATCGACTGGCTGACTTTTCGTAACCGCAACGACACGTATCTTTCTGTAAATTCCTTTTTCCTTTTTGAATTTTTCAATCGACTCAATGATTTTTCGATAATTCTCTTCTATCATCTCAAATCCAATTGCAAATTTTTATACTAAAAACATAATTATTTCAAAATTAGAATTTAAAATTCAAATATTTTCTTTATCTTGAATTTTTTTATTAACGAAAGGGCATATGGATTTATCGCAAGTTCCATTGTATTCCATAACACCATTTGTTTTAATGTTGCTTTCGATTGCAGTGCTGCCTGTCGCTTCCCCACATTTTTGGGAAAGCAATCGCAATAAGCTTATTATAAGCTTAATCCTGGGTTTGCCAACTGCTGTTTGGCTTCTATCAATGAAATTAACACCTGCATTAATCCATGCAATCTTTTTCGATTATATACCATTTATTATACTCCTTGGTTCTCTTTTCATTATTACAGGAGGAATATTTCTCGATGGCGACATTGAGGCAAATCCTCGGAACAATCTACTCTTTCTCGCATTAGGTTCTGTCCTTGCTTCGTTTATGGGAACGACAGGAGCTTCGATGTTACTTATCAGACCTTTGCTTAAAACTAATAAGAGAAGGAAATACAAAACCCACATTATTTTGTTTTTCATCGCAACAGTTGCAAATTGCGGCGGTCTTTTGACACCGCTGGGCGACCCACCCTTGTTTATACTTTACTTACGTGGTGTGCCTTTTTTCTGGTTTTTCGAGTTAATTAAAGAATGGGCTGTTTTGAATCTTTTCATTTTAACAATATTTTACTTTGTCGACAAACATTACTATAAAAAAGAAAGGAAAGAAGATTTACTACTCGATTTGGAAGAATATCAAAAGCTTCGCCTACGAGGGAGATTCAATTTTCTACTTCTTCTTGGTGTCGTTCTTTCCGTTGCATTCATTAACCCACTTTATTTTTCATTTATTAAGCCACATCACATAAGCTCATACGTTCGTGAATTCTTCATAGCGTTAATGGCTGTAATTTCTTTGATTGTAACACCAAAACAAATCCGCCAAAGCAATAATTTCAATTGGCATCCAATTAACGAAGTGGCAGCTTTGTTCTTAGGCATTTTCATTACAATGGTTCCTGCTTTGCTTTATCTTGAGCACCACGCAAAAGAATTCGGGCTAACAACAATCCAAGCATTCTATTATGCTGCCGGTGCATTAAGTTCCTTTTTGGATAATACTCCAACTGCTGTAACATTCTATTCTTTAGCAAAAGGTTTAGTCACACAGCAACCACATCTTTTCAACGACCCCGTTATTGTTGGTGGTATCCCTGAACACCTCCTCGAAGGTATTGCAACTGCTTGTGTCTTTTTCGGTGCTATGACTTACATCGGTAATGGTCCCAATTTTATGGTAAAAGCCATTGCCGAGCAGGAAAAAATTCCAATGCCACACTTTTTTGCTTATATGTACAAATTTTCTCTAATTATACTTCTTCCAATATTCATTCTGATTCAATTGCTGTTTATTCATTAATCATAAATACTTATGGGCGAAAATTCAATCAAGCAGTTCAAAGCACACAGGTATATTTTTATCGATGTGCTTCGTGGAATAGCAGTACTTTGGATGATTGAAACGCACGTCGTCGATGTAGTTTTGAACTCTGTTTATAAAAAAGGATTTCTCTACGAACTACTCAATATTTCCAATGGTTTCGTTGCTGTTACGTTTCTTTTCTGTGCGGGTGCTGGGTTTTGGATTGCTGCCACCCGAAAAGCCGAAGCTTATCGACGATTCGAACCACCCCTTTGGCAATACTTACGAAGGTTGGGTTTTATCCTTATTATCGCCTACTGGCTACATTTTCCAACTCTTTCTGTTCGTGGCTTACCTTATGTAACATACGAACGTATTGTAGTTGCTCTTCAATGCGACATTCTACAAACCATCGTTTATTCTTCGCTCATTGCTCTTATACTTTTGCTTACCATCAAAAATCTCAATACATTAAAATGGATATTTGGACTCTTGGCACTTACAGTTTTCTTTTTAGCCCCAATAATTCTTAACCTCGACCCGTTTTCGTTCCTGCCGACATTTTTTGCTACTCTTTTTGCCAAATATCCTGTTTCAAGGTTCCCACTTTTCCCTTGGTCGGGTTACTTCTTCGCTGGTGCTTTCTTTACTGCATTATTTTTCCAATACAACGATAAAGAAAAACTTTCCAAACTGTTATTTTTTGGTGGAACAATATTTTTAATTCTATTCTACATTACAAAGGATTTTGATTTCCTGAATTATGGTTATTCGAAGTGGTGGTTTGCCTCTCCTTTCCATTCGCTTTTCCGAATTTCGGGAACAGTTATGGCTTTTTCTTTTCTCTTCCTGACCGAAAAATATTATAAAGATTCAAAAATCGGTCGTGCATTGCAGCTTTGTGGACAGGAATCGCTGCTTATCTATGCCGGACACTTGTTAATAACTTATAGCAAGGTACCAAATTTTAGTCTAAAAGCTTTAGTTGGTTCTACTTTGAATCCTTTTTCGACCACAATAACAATATTTTTAATGTCATTGGTTTTTTATATTATTGCATTTTATTGGCATAAAATCAAAGCAATTAATATTTCCTTAGCACGATTGATTATTGCAACGTTTGCATTAATTATTATTATTTTCTTCTTTTTTATTCCAATTAGCTAATCAAGGTAAAGTATCACTTTGAAAAATTATAATAATATCGAAGCTTTCAAAGGTTTTTAAGAAAATTTGGAAAATTTAGGAATCCTAATTAATTTTGCATTTCATATTGTTAGGTATCCTAACAATATGAACTATAAAAAAATTATGTTTCACAATATTAATGGAGGTTTTATGGAACAACAAAAAATTAAAGGCTATGATTATGGGGCCTCAACAGTACAAATGGCTCCAATTAACTTAGAGGATTTGCACAAAATACAACAGGCGCTGCTATGGAGCGAAGAGGACGAGCGATATAGGAAGCTTGCAGGGGAGGTGCTTCGTGACCAAATAGAAGAAATCCTAGACCTTTGGTATGGTTTCGTTGGAAGTCACGAACATCTTCTTTACTACTTCACTACGAACGGAGAGCCAAATAATGAATACCTGATGGCTGTTCGTTCACGCTTCGGTAAATGGATTGAAGATTTATGCTTTCGCGAATTCGATCAAGACTGGCTTAATTACCAATTCGAGATAGGATTACGTCATCATAGCACAAAAAAGAATAAAACCGATAATGTTTCGTCCGTTCCATTTGTTAACTTCAGGTATATGATAGCATTTATTTATCCTATCGTTTTTACAATTAAGCCCTTCCTTGCAAAAAAAGGGCATAGTAACGAAGAAGTTGAAAAAATGTACAATGCATGGTTTAAAAGTGTTGTTCTCAGTGTTGCTTTGTGGTGTTATCCATATGTAAATCCAAATGAATTCTAAGCTTAAAAGATATTTTAAAAAAATTGGAATAGCCGGATTTCTCTTCTTCCTTTTGAAGGGATTTATCTGGCTATTCCTCATTTATTTTATTGGCAAGAAACTTTGATCATCAAATTGAAAGATGACTTGGATTTAAAAATAGTTTATGCTTTAGAAAGGATTTCCGAAATTATCAGAAATTTAAGGATTAATCGTGGTAAATTACTTGGATTAAGTCCAATTCAAATTCAAATTCTAAAGCAATTATATAATAATAAACTTAAAGAATTGACTCTCACAACTCTTTCCGAATACTTTCAAATCAGCAAACCATCACTAAGCGAAAGTATAAGTAATTTAGAAAAAAAAGGATACATCCAAAAAATTCAGAGCAATATAGATAAAAGAAACGACATAATTACTCTAACCAATGAAGGGAATAAAATTTATCGTAAATTACAAAACCATTTAATGCCACTTTATAAAGCACTCAAAAATATGTATCCGGGGAACAAAGAAAAAACATTTTCGACCCTTTTAGAAATCATATTCTATCTTTACAATTCTGGTGTAATTAAAATTCAAAACATGTGTTATGCTTGTAAATTTTTCGTTTCACCGGTGAATTCGGAACTTCCTTTTTGCACTTTGTTGGAAAAGCATTTAGAACCACAAGAAATTCGTCTAGATTGCGAGGATTTTGTTTCGAGAAAGGACATAAATGATAACAAAAGTCATTTCTAATCCTAAGCCGAATTTGAATTCAAATTCTAAAATCTAAAAATAAAAGAAAGGTAATCCCAAAAATTACACTTCCAAAAAGTTTTGGTATTAACAATTAAAAAATACTACAAGAACTACCTTATTTCTGGGGAACATATGTATTATCGAGATTTTGTATAATCAAATAATAATAATAAGGTGCACGCTGAATTTATTCAATGTGCTCCTTTTGAATTTGTTTAAAAGAATTCAAATTTAAATAGAGACTGCAACAATCAAATTTCATTAAACAATTGCCGATGGTGGTGCAGGTTCATCGGGTGAACCAGCATTTCGATATGGAACACGAACCAAAACGAACGCCACAACCACGAAGACTAAAAGACTCAACCAAAATGTTGGATGTTCGAAAACAATGAGCGATTTTAAAAAGTCGTAATTTATCACGGCAATAAAGGCGAAAATCAGACCTGTTAGAGCTTCGCCTGCAATTAGTCCAGAAGCAAGTAGCACTCCTGTATTTTCAATTCTCGATTTCTGAGCCTCATTGAAATTCTTTGGAGCGATAACCTTATCCAAAATTCCTCGAATTAGACCACCAATAAAGATTGCAAACGATGTTTCCAAAGGAAGATACATACCAACACAAACAAGCATAGGACTTTTAACTTTTAGTAAAATGAATCCGAAAGCCATTAGCATTCCAACAATTATCAAGGGCCAAGCCATATCGCCGCCAACTATACCTTTTGCCAGAATAGCCATCAATGAAGCTTGGGGTGCAGGATATGCTTTTCCACCTAAACCTGTTCCACCAGATATAATATCGCTTTGATGCAAATAATACAAAGGAATAAACATAACAAATGCAGAAAGCAATACTCCAAAGATATCGCCCAATTGCATTTTCCAAGGTGTTCCACCAAGAATATGTCCAACTTTTAAATCTTGTAGCATTTCGCCCGCAACAGCAGCAGCAACACAGATGACAGCTGCAACACCCAAAACAGCTGCAACACCCGACTGCCCTTTTACACCAAGAATTACCATCAACAGAGCAGCAACAATCAAGGTCGAAATTGTCAATCCACTAATTGGATTATTACTTGAACCAATTAAACCAACGAGATAACCCGAAACAGCAGCAAAGAAAAATCCTGCAATAATCATTACCACGGTGGCAACCAAAGCAGCAACGAAATCACCCGAGAAGTAATAATAAATAATAAATGTAGCAACAGATGCAAGTAATATCCCAAGGAAAACCCAGGTAAAAGGAAGGTCGCGTTCGGTTCGAATTTCTTCGTGACCACCTTTCGAAGCTTTTTTAACATCGCTAATAGCACGAGAAAGTCCAGCTAAAAGGCTCTTGCGCATTCTGTAAAGAGTGTACCCCGCACTCATCAACATTCCACCAATTGCAACGGGACGGACAAATTTCTTCCAAACTTCGAAAGAAATTGCAATCCATTGTTCGTCGCTGGTTATTGGAGTACCAATGGCTTCCATTGATTTTATAATTTCAGGTCCTAAAAAGTAAAGTAACAATGGTACAAATAACCCCCAAGCAAGAAGGCCACCCGTAAAGTTCAAAGCTGCCAACGAAGGACCAATAATGAAGCCTACACCCATATATGCAGGGCTAACACCAGGGGTAGTAAATAAGGCACCACCGCCTGCTTCGACTCCAGGAGTTTTCCAAAATTGCAACTTTTGAGAAGCAAATGGAATAAATTTTTCCCAAGAACTTGCAAAAAATTGAATTTGTTTCAGAAGCTGAATTAAACCACCAAGGCCCATTGCCCAGAACAAAAATTTTGCACCACTGCCTCCTTTTTGCCCAGCCTTATGAATTTCGGCAGCAGCAACTGATTCTGGAAATGGCAATTCTTGGTCCTGTACCATCACTCTTCGTAAGATTGCAACGAAAAGAATTCCAATTATACCTCCAATAAGCATAATAAAGCTAGCTTCGAGGTAGTGAGTAATTGATGAAAAATCGCTCCAAATCCCAGCAATTAAAAATGCAGGAATAGTAAAGATTGCTCCAGCAGCAACGGATTCGCCGATTGAACCAACTGTTCGTGCAAAGTTTTCCTCCAAGATTGTCCCATTTCGAAAAAGCCGCAAAAATGCCATTCCAATCACTGCTGCGGGATATGTTGCTGCAATGGTCATTCCTGCTTTCAATCCTAAATATGCATTTGCTGCTCCCAACACAACAGCCATAATCAAGCCTAAAATCAAAGCTCGAACTGTAAATTCCTTCATTACCATTGTGTAGGGAACAAACGGGGTAAAAGATTTTTCGTTTGCCATATTACCTCAATTATTTTTAAACAAAAAGACAAATTTCGAAAAAACTTTATTCATTTTCAAATATCACAAAATAATTTTTGTATTAAAATGTAATTTATTCTGCTCCAAGTAAATCGTAATAAATTGCAATTGCACGAATTCCACCAAAAAAGTTATCCAAATCTAAATTTTCGTTCGGTGAATGAATGTTATCGGTTGGTAAACCAAAACCTAAAAGGATTGGTGGAATGCCAAGCACCGACTGGAAAGTTTCGCAAATCGGTATTGAACCACCTTCACGAATAAATGCGGGTTCTTTGCCGAAAGCCAAACGCAATGCTTGTTGAGCTTTACGAATCCAAATGCTATCTATTGGAACAAATACAGGTTTACCCCCGTGAAGTTGCCGAAGTTCTATTTTTACAGTTGGAGGGGCAATTTCTTTAACGAATGCATTCAATTTTGCAAAAATTTCGTCGGGTTGTTGGTTTGGAACAAGCCGCATAGAAATTTTGGCTGAAGCAACACTTGGAATGATGGTTTTCGCACCTTCGCCAATGTAACCACTGACAATACCATTTATTTCGAAAGATGGACGTACCCAGATTCTCTCCAAAACAGAATAGCCAAATTCACCATATAAGGCAGGGACACCAATCGAATTGGCAAATTCCACTTCCGTAAATGGCAGAGCCCGGAAGCTAAGTTTTTCTTCTTCGGAAATTTCCGAAACATTTTCGTAAAAACCGGGTATTGCAACTCTACCATAATTATCTTTCATCCCTGCAAGAATATTTACAAGGACTTGGGCAGGGTTATCGACAGCACCGCCGTAGCTTCCGGAATGAAGGTCTCGGTTTGGTCCATAAACATAAATTTCGGCGAAACATATCCCTCGCAAAGAATAACAAATCGACGGAACACCTTCGGCAAACCATTCAGTATCGGAAATTACAGCAACATCACTCTTTAATAGTTCTATGTTATTTACAATAAAATCTTCTAAATGGCTGCTTCCGGCTTCTTCTTCACCTTCGAAAAGAAACTTAACATTAATCCTCAATCGATTAGAATTTTTGAGCAATTCGAAAGCTTTTAAATGAATAAATAGTTGCCCTTTGTCATCCGATGCACCCCGAGCATAAATCTTATTGCCAACAATTTTTGGTTCGAAAGGCTGCGAATTCCAAAGTTCCATAGGCTCGACTGGTTGAACATCGTAATGGCCATAAATTAAAACTGTAGGCTTTTTGGGGTCAACTACATATTCGCCGAAAACGATGGGATTGCCTGCTGTTTCGAACAAGTTAACGTTATTAACACCTAAATTTTGCAAATGATTGGAAAGCCAGCGAGCACAATTTCGAACGTCTTCTTTATGTTCGCTTTTACTACTAACGGAAGGAAATCGAAGGAAGTCGAACAACTCCGAGATAACCTTTTCTTTGTAAGCAATATCGATAGAAATATTTTGATTCATCAGCACCTCGCAATTATTAATACTACGAAAATAAATTGCAATTTAAAACATAAATTTCGCTAAAAAAAATTTAAAAAGTAATTAAAGTTTTTTGGAAAAATGACGATAATACAATTGAGGATATAAGAAAAGGATTAATCGGCAGGATGCCACTTTTTAATAATTAATTTATTATTAACAAAAACAGGGAGGTTCAAATGCCAACTGCAATCGCACAGGGATCGCGAATCCGAACAAACACGCCTGCCGAAAATGCGTATAACGCACTGCAGGCAGCAAGCAATCAGATTGCTCTGCGTCAACTTCGACTCTCGACAGGTAAAAGAATCAACAGCGCTGCGGACGACGTCGCGGGATTTATCACTTCGCGCGCTCTGCAAGCAAGGGTAGGTGCTTTAAAGAAAGCACTATTAGCTGCTGGCGAAGCAATCAACGTAACATCTATCTCTCAGGACGCTTTGGATAACATCCAAGGCTTACTCACTCAAATTAAAGATATGGCCGCACAAGCATCGACGGGTGCTTTGGGTACAAACGAAAAAGTTGCTTTGGCGAAAGCTGCCTACCGTTTAGCTCAACAGATTCAATTCGTTGTCGATGCTACTGAATTCGGTGGGAAACAGCTGCTATGGGGTAACTATTCCGGTACTTGGGCAATCGGCTTCTACGCAGATAACACAATTCTTTCTATTGGGGTGGATTTAACTACTAGTAACACTGATTTCAACATCGCAAGCAACAACTTTAACCTTAACGCCACAACTGCTGCAATATCCCCCGCAGGATTCACTACCAACTTTGCTGGTGTCACCGGGCTTAGCTTGCAAAGTTTAAACGATGTCACTGCAACCGACCTTGGTATTTTCAGCACAACTCAAATCAGCGCCACTCTCACCAGCTTAGCTTTAGCTATCGATAATGTCAACAAAGTTGCATCGTATCTTGGTGGTATCCAAGGTCGTATTGCTGCCCACGAAGAACTGTTGAAGTCCCAGATTACAAACTACAATGCAGCAGTATCGCGAATTGAAGATGCCGATGTCGCCCAGGAGCAATTGGAACTAATTAAACAGCAATTCTTGCTCCAAACATCGTTGATTTCGCTGACACAAGCGAATCAACAACCACAGGCTTTCTTACAACTTTTTAGGTAATAGCGGCCGCTAATATGCTTTACCTTAAAGCCACATATTTCAAGAACAAGGTAGTGTCAGAGGCACTACCTTGTTCCCTTGGTATAAAAATTGATAGTCAAATATTTTTAGGGTGAATTATGCAAAAACCAAATTATAAACCAGCTGTTGCAAAAGCTTACGGAACTGCTACACCAGGGCAAATACCACAATATTTGGAGCAAGAAGTACTATCCTGGTCGAAAGAAAAAGTAATTTTGAAAATGTACGACCTATTCATCGTTAGCGCCAAAAAGGGCGACATTCGAAAAATGAACAGAGTGCTAATTGAACTAATGGGTGCACTCAATTTTGAATACGAAGAAACTTCAACCCGTTTGTATAGACTATATGAATATGTACAACGTCTAGTATTTCAGAAACGTTTCGACGAAGCTATTTATATAATAAAAGAATTGAGAGATGCTTGGAATAAAGCTTTTAAAATAGAAGAAGTTTAAAGGAGGTATTATGGCAGACTTAACGTCCAGTTTAGATTCATTAAGTAATGCTCTAAGCTCATTACTTTCGACTTCAAATACTGGACAAACTCAGGTCGATATGCTTGTCGAAGCATACAAAAAGACACAATCTTCGAAAGTCGACAAGCTGAAAGAAAAGAAGTCTGCTTTAGAAAAGAAAAGTACTTTTTTCACCAATTTAAGTACAAAGATAGCCACTCTTGCAAGTCAAATCGATAAATTCCTACTTTCAAACTCTAATGAATTGTTTATTACAAGAACTGTATCCTCATCGGATTCATCTGTTGTTTCGGCTACTGCCAATCAGGATGCATTGCTCGGTATCAACTCAATTAAAGTTAACCGTCTTGCATCCAACGACATCTTGATTTCGAATAGAATGATCCGAACGAATACTTTTTCGATTTCTGGCCAAAACCTAACTTTTAAAATTAATGGGAAGGACGTAACTGTTTCAATCGATGCAGGTTCGACTAACGAACAAGCAATACAAAAAATCGTACAAGCAATAAATAGCACAAGCGATATCAATGCAACTGCTTCGATTGTAAAAGATACTTCTACAACTGTTCGATTGACAATCACTGCCAAAAATACAGGATACGATAATCGTATTATATTCGACGATAACGGAAGCGGCGTTTTAAATGCTTTGGGATTTAATAATGTCGACCCAAATGCAACAGTTCGAACTCCTACGATGAGCGGTAATGAATATGCCCATTATAAAATTGCCGATTCGACCCAACTCGATTCTGAAGCCGAAATTAATGGAATTACCGTTACAAATAGCTCGAATACATTATCGGATGTGATCCAAGGGCTAACGATTAATTTACTTAAGGCTCAAACTCCCGATGCTCAACCTGTTACTTTGACAACAGAAAGCGATGCCAATGCTGTTAAAAATTTGTTAACTCCCCTTATCGATGCATTTAATGATGTGGTTAATTTCTTAAACTCCAACAGGAATATTCTCCGTGAAGAACCACTCCTTCAAAATATGGCAACTTCGCTAAAAACTCTAATCACTCAGCCAGTAACAACCGTAGCCCAAGGAAATCCAAAGTTCCTTTACGAAATAGGTTTTAATTCTTCGTCGAACGGAACAATTTCTCTGTCCGATATCACAAAGCTAAAAGATGCTTTAGTTTCCGACCCACAAAAAGTTTCCGATTTATTCACAAGTAGCGACGGCTTTGTTGCAAAATTAAACCAAACTATTGCAACACTAAAAGGCGAAACTGGTTATGTCACCTCCAAAACCCAAAGCGTAAAATCCCAAATCAACTCGGTAAATGAACAAATTAACAAAATTCAACAAAAAATAGATTTACAAGCCGAAAACTATAAGAAAGAGTATATTCGTATGCTCGAAAATTATCTTAAAATGCAGAGCCAATATAATTATCTCTCTTCGGCAAGCATTTCGTTCTCTAATTCGATTTATTTTAGTGGTGGGCTTTAAAATAAATTTTATTAAATTATATTTTAAAACATATATGTAATACAACGGGGAGGGAAAAATGATAACACCAATTGAAGGAACCCCGATTAACGAGTTACAAACTAATTTCCCCGAATATAGAATTAATGTTGTCACTCAAAGGAATGTCGCTAACGAAAAGGAATCCAAAGGAAACTTCCAACAAAGCTTGGAAAATTTTTCCAACTTTGTCAACGATGTTCAAAAAAAAGAGACAGAAACCAATAAAAACCAAAAGCTGGTGGATTTGGACAAAATAGCACGAAGGCTAAAAGAAATTCTAAATGATGAAAATCTTATGATTGAATTCACAAAAGATGATATTACCAATAAACTTATCTTCAAGTTAATAAACGCACAAACCAAAGAAGTAATTCAACAAATTCCACCAGAAGTTGCACTAAGAATCGCTCGTTACGTTGCATCAACTTTGGAAGACCAAAATGTCGCAAACGCAAGAATTTAATCGCAACATAATTGAAAAAGTTTTCTCCCAACTCGAGAACATTAATTTTCGAATATCAACTATTTTGGACAAAGACACCTCGATTGGCGGCGAACAAGAAACACTTACTAAACTTCTTATCGAAAAAGAACAAGTTTTGAACTATTACGTCCAAATTCTCGAAAGCCCGCAAATGCGAACTTTATTCAACTCGAATCCTGACTTTTGGAGAAATCGTATAAATCAAATTCTTTCGGTCGACGAAAGCAATCTCGATAAGATGAAAACAAAATTTGATGCATTAACCGAAAAAATGAAAAATTTTAACAAACAGAAATCGTTAATGATTTATTTAAAAGGTGAGCAATAATGGATATTAAATCAATTAATTCGAGGAATCTTAACAAAGTTTCTAACATTGAATTCAAATCGCCAAACAATCTCGAAGACAAAGAAAGAATCGAAAAAGGAACAAAACAAAACACTGCTGTCGACCAACTCCAAATTTCACCCGATGCTCGGAAGTTACAAGTCATCAGACAAAGAATCGAAAACAATTTCTACGAACAACCCCAAGTCCAAAATAAAGTTGCTCAGAAAATTTACCAAAAATACTTTAAGCCCTAACAACTTTTCCCTCTTTTAAAAAATTACTCTTCTTTTTCACTTCAAAAGTAACATTTCTTGTTTTTTTTCGTTTATTATTTTTCTTAATTAACAATTTTTATGAAAGTTGTCCTACTGACGATAAATTTGGTTTTATTTTCTGTAATTAATCTTTGTGCAAACAACGAAGCCTCTACACTTGCAGAAATGTGCACAATAAACGGATTCGTTTACGATTCGACTAACAAAGAAATACTAATTGGTGCCACCGTCAAATTGGAAGGAACAACAATTGGAACCCTTACAAACAAACAAGGTTTCTTTACGTTGAATAACATAGCTCCCGGAAATTACACCTTGTCGGTTAGTTACATTGGCTACAAAAAGCATTCACAATTGCTTTCGCTCAAAAAGGGACAAACTATTCGTTTGAACATATATCTTCAACCGACCGAAATCGAAACAAAAGAAGTAGCTGTCGTTGCCGAACGTGAAATTGAAAAAAGAGAAATTACAATAAGCAAAATCAACATTCCCGTTCCCCAAATCAAGAAAATTCGTATTGGTGGCGAAACCGATTTGTTCCGTTCTTTGCAATACTTACCAGGAATTTTGGCTTCGTCGCAGTTGTCTTCGGGTTTATTCGTTCGAGGTGGTTCGCCCGACCAGAATTTAGTTCTATTGGACAATATGACTGTATATAATCCCTCGCATTTTTTCGGGTTCATTTCTACATTTAATACCGAGGCAATCAAAGATGTGGAACTTCTCAAAGGTGGGTTCCCTGCCGAATTTGGTGGCAGAATCTCATCGGTTTTGAATGTTACACAAAAAGATGGAAATCGAAATAAAATTACCGGTGGTGCAGGAATTGGTCTAATTACTTCGAAAGCTATGCTCGAAGGACCGATTTTCAATGGCTCGTGGTTCATTAGTGGACGCAGAACCTACATCGATTTACTTAAACCTTTAATTCCAACCGGTTCGGAAACTCCACTCCCCGATTTCTGGTTTTACGACATCAATGCCAAAATTACTCAACAACTTTCGCAAAACGATAAACTTTCTCTCAGCGGATTTATGAGTAAAGACCTGCTTGCATACGAAGGCTTTGGAATAGATTTCGATGTTTTTGTGATGAACCGTGCTATTGGTTCTCGGTGGGACAAAGTAATTTCCGACAATATTTTCTCAACGATTGGAATAAGTTATAACTCATACGAAAATCAATTTGCTGGAGATGCAGCAGGTTATTTGGTCAAAATCATCAATTCAATCGAAGATATTAATGCAAAACTTAATTTCGATTGGTTCCAGTCCGACAAACTTACTTTAAAATTTGGCTACGAAGTTTCTCGCTTTTATTTCAAATATATACAAAATCTAAGTGGAACAGAAACAGATACTGCCAACAAGACAGGTGTTACCCCAGCAGGCATTTTGGATTTAAAAGTTAACGATTGGAACCATAGTGTTTTTTCGCAAATCAATTGGAACCTAACTCAAATGCTGTCTCTTCAATTTGGAGTACGAGCAAATTACTGGACTTTAAGCAATACATTTACTATCGACCCACGTTTTGCCACAAGATGGCGAGCAAGCGACAAAATTGCAATAAAATTGGCGTGGGGAATATATCATCAAAACATCCGTCTCGCATCGCAACCCGATTTTACTCTGTTCGATACTTGGTTGCCAACCGACACAACAGTAGTTCCAATCAAATCCAATCATTATATCCTTTCGGTCGAAACTGAACCATTTGCCGATATTACTTTGAACTTCGACGTCTACTACAAAACCTTAAACAATATTAATGAAATTAACACGAACGCTATTCAGACTCGAAATGTTAGCGATGTTCTCTACCAAGGAAATGGAAAATCATATGGTGCTGAAATATTTTTCCAAAAAAAATATGGCAGGTTCGTCGGTTGGTTTGGCTATGCACTTGGATTTATCTATGCCCGATTCGATAGTATTAATGCGGGACGCACTTTTCGGCCAAAATACGACCGAAGGCACGATTTCAAAATCGTCGCTCAATACAATTTAAATCAAAATTGGGAATTCTCTGCATCATTTGTTTTCCAATCGGGTCAATCCTATACAGGGGCTACTTCTGTCCTTCTAACAAGATTGCCCGAACAAAATGCAGGTCGTGGGAAAGTAATTCCTTCGGAAAGATACGGTCTTCGGCTTCCACCTTCACACCAGTTAAATCTAACAATTGTTTACAATTTCACTACTTTTAAATTGCCTTCGAAACTCGTTTTGGACATTTACAATGTTTATAGCCGTCGGGATATTTGGTTCCGCTATTACGATACACGAGGAAGTCTACCCAAGGTCGAAGATGTAAGATTATTACCAATAATACCAACCCTGTCGTATGAAGTTAAATTTTAAAAATATTGTTGCTGTTCTCTTTTCTTTTGCTGTTGCTCTATTGACCTCTTGCGAGGATAAGCCACCAAGCGAATACATCCCTCAATACTACGTCGAAGCCTACCTGATTGTCGATGAGCCAATCGATGGAATTAAACTTCTTCTTACCCAACCCGTGCAAGACTCATTTAAATTGGAAAAAGCCCTTGTAAAAGACGCAACAGTGCGAATAATTGGCGATAGCCAAGAATTTACACTAGTCTTCCGCGATACGGGGAACATAGACAATCGTGCTTACTATTTTCCTGATACATCATACAAAATTAAGCCAAACACACAATATAAATTAGAAATTACTACCCGAGATGGCGTTTTTATCACAGGCGAAACAACAACACCGATGCGATTCGATTGGGTTGAACCTCCACCCGAGTTCATCTATTACCCCAAAGATACAATTAACTTCAAAGACAGTGAACCTTCGGTCATTCGTTGGACAAGTGTGCCAAATGTTCTTTACTACATTATTATGGTTAAATGCCTCGATACACTCGAATATGGAAAATACTTGCCTGCATCAAACGATGAAAAAAACAGAAGAATCTACAATCCTTTCGGAGAGCGTGACCGCGACTACAACGACCTCACAAATTGGGATGCCGTACCGAACACTATGTATCCTTTGTATTGGCTGATTTTCAAATGGTTTGGCAAACAACAAGTTACAGTTTATGTAACGGATTTCAATATGTTGCGTTGGATTTTGCAATATTTTCGGGGCAGTCAAATTAATCCGCTACTGACGAGTGTCACAAATGCAATAGGTGTATTCGGTTCGGCAAGTAAAATTAGCGCCGAAACATTTGTAATTAAGAATCAGCCTTAATGACTACTGTTCTCGAACCAGAGGTATGTTCTTCCTGATTCTTTCCAGCATTTCTGTTTCCAAAATCCCATTGGATTCCCAAAAATGCACCTGATGAGTCACAAATTCTTCGAATCCACTTAATCGACCTTTGAACGAAAGAAAAGTCTTCCCATCTTCCTGTTCTCTGATTCGAAAAGTATATTGAATTCGTCCATTAATCCAGATTCCGCCTCGAATTAAGGGCATTTCTACACTGAACTTTTTCAACACTTTAAATGTTGTGTCCTTGCCCATCGAAAAAACACAAAAATCGGATTTAATTGTCCCCGAAAACAAGCCATTTTCGTCCTGCTGATAACGTTCATTTTGAATCATACAACTGATTTCTTCAATAGATTTCTTCACTGCTCGCCAGACAACATCGAAAGGTTCGGCGAAAGTTTCTTCGTATCGTTCCTTGTAAAACTTCAATCGCTCAGTTTTGTCTTCGGGCTGAACCTCTTCTTGAAATTTCAGTTCTTCCTCTTCTTCCTGACAGTAAATTCTGAAATTTGCAACCAACAAAAAGGAGAAGATTAGCCAAACCAAAAAACCAAACTTTTTAATAGTTATCCCTCATAAATCCACCTTTCAAAATTAACAAATAATTGCTTTCATTATAAACTTATTCAGAAATTTCGAAAAAATGTTGTTGAAGGTGGAAATATAATTTTGGAGGAAATTCATATCGTTTTTCAAAATAAATCGGAAGCTGACCCCGAGCCAGCTTCCGAAAATAAACTGTTTTTAGTAAAGGCAATTATTTTCTATTTTGCAATGATTATCTTTTTGTATTCAACGAAATTATCGTATTCTAATACCAAGAAGTATATTCCATTATCCAAATATTTAGCATCGAAAACAAGCTCAGTATATGCACCCGATATAAAATCATCGATAAGGGAGGCGACTTCCCGGTTGAAAACGTCGAAAAGTTTCACTTGTATTTTATCAGGCTTACCACTATGTTCTGGTAAAGAAAACCTTACTTTGGCTTTGGAATTTATAGGTATAGGATAGATTTCTAAAATCTCTTTTCGGCTAGAATCGAAAGCACCAACGGAAGAGGGTTCAAAGCCAATACCCACAAGTTGAATTGTTATGGTATCAGAGTTTTTCTTGCCAGAAAAGGCTATATATAAGTTGGAACTATATTCTTTTGGTTCCATTGGAGTGAAACGAACTACAATATTTAATGAGGAATTTGAGCTTAATACGAATGGGATATTTGGTGTAGAGCCTAGCTCGAAGCCTTCGCCTTCGACCAATAACCCTGTAATTTGCAAATCCAATGGTAAATTATTTCGAATTTCGATTTCTTTTATGCTAACACTGTTCAAATTAATTGAGCCGAAATTCAAATTTGTTGCAGAAACTTCTAGTGTAGGCATAACACCAAACCCTTTCAATTGAAGCACTGGGGTATTACTTACATTAGCAGTGAAATTAATCGAGGCCAAATGAAGCCCCTCCTTTTTTGGTAAAAATTTAACTACTAATGTATGTTCTTGATTGGGAGAAAGCTTAAATGGAGCATTTCCCGAAACTATTTCGAAGCTTTCAAAATGTTCACCTTCAATTTTCATTTCCGAGACAACTAAGGTATCGTCGCCTGAATTGAAAATTATGCCCTCTAAATCAATTTTTTTGTCATCCATTACTTCAACATAATCAAAGTCAACTAAATCTTGTTTCAAAGAAAGCATTGGTTCCCCGACTTTTGTTACAGTAAGTTGAACAATTTGGCTTAAAACCTCACCACAAACATTGGTAACTTTGCAATCATAATAACCTGCATCGGTAAGCTTTGCCGATTGAATAGTGAATACAGAATCATTTGCATCTGGAATATCATCGCCGTTTTTCCTCCACTGGAATATCAAAGGTTGGCTTCCCGTTGCACTCAAAGAGAAAGTCACCACTTCTCCAACTTTTACATTCGCTGGTTTAGGTTGAAGTGTAATCCGAGGCGGTATGTTTACGGTAACATTAACAGATTCGCTGGTTACAGTTCCACATTCATTACGAACTTCACAAGAATAAGCACCAGCACCCGATGGGGTTGCAGAAAATTGGTATGTTGGTTGTGTTGCACCCTGAATATTATTTCCATCCTTTTTCCATTGATAGCTTAAACCTGAACCTTGTGCTGTTAAGCTAAGAGTTACAAGTTCTCCTTCGCAAACAGTTACCGAAGATGGTTGCTTTGTTATTTTGGGTAGCTCTTTAACTAATACAGTTGCTAACTCGCTCGTAACAGAACCACAATTATTACTTACTACACACGAATAAGCTCCGCCCGACGAAGTCGTTGCATTGAAGGTGTATGTAGCTTGTGTTGCACCCGGAACATTGCTCCCATCTTTTCTCCACTGATAACTTAGACCAGTTCCTTGTGCCGAAACTCTAAGAGTTACAGTTTGACCTTCGCAAACAGTTACCGAAGATGGTTGCTGAGTAATTTGAGGTGGAGTTGCAATAGAAAAATTTGCATTACTTTCATCAGTAAATGTTGTATCGCTTACGTCAACAATCTTTACCTTATATTGTGAACCCTGAACCAAAGTATTGGGGATATTCCAAGTCCAACTACCCAAAGAAGCAGCAACATTATCAGCAAGAGTTGACCAATTCTGGCCTCCATCACTCGAAATGAGTATCCTTATGTTTTGAACACCCGAGCTATTCCACCTAATCGTTTGCGAAGAGCCTAAACACCAAACTTCACCTCCATTAGGAGCAACAACGACAAGGTCAGCAACGGTCATTGTTACAGGTGTTAAATAATTCCAAGCATCGCCACTGGTACTACCATTGCCATTTACTGCATTACCAACAGCTCGTAAAATGTAATCACCTCCTGTGTTTGGTGCTGTCCATCGGAAACTGAAACTTGCTTGCCCATTGCTCATATTTTTTGGCGAAGAATGTGTAAGCTCATTGCTTGAAGCTTGCAAGCCCGAACCTGTCTCCGGAGCCAATGTTCCAGCGTTCTGCCCATTTTGGTTCTGAACTGCTATGTTTATACCAGCTGCCTGCAATATATTATTTGCAACTGTTACAGTAATGTTTAATGTCTGACCGGGACGGGTTCGAAACACACCCGAGGATGACTCTGCCGAGAGTGAAGTTGTACTACTTGGCGAATTTCCATGACAGGTACAACCAACCTGAGTTCTGCCCGTAATCCCATTTCTATAACCATAAAGAGGCAACGCTAATATAATGAGTATAAGAACGAAGAGAAGAAGGATTCTATGATTCATAGCAACACCTATTTTTTATTTAACAAAAAGACTGTATTGAATTCAAATTTTAACCATTCTTCAGTTGGAATAAACAGCAGTTTTGGTCGTTCGATGTTGTGTTGGTCTAAACTAATTGCAAAATTACCTGTTATCTCAATTTTATCGTTTAAAACTTTCTTTTTGGCGTTGATGGTAATATTCCGTGTTACATTATGAAAAGTCAAATCACCGTAAATAATTAAATCGTCTCCATTATTAACAATTTTCGTACTCCTGAATTTAGCAAATGGATATTTGTCTGCTTCAATTAGCTCCATTGCATGGGAGTCCCGATTCGAGTTCCCGCTATTGAAAGATTTTACTCTAACCTGTGCTATAGCCTTTGTTACCTCGTTGGTTTGAAAATTATATTCAATTTTGATTTGAAGTTCGTTGCTCTTCCCAACAGTAGTATGTGCCGGATGCCCCAAACGAAAAGTTATACTTGTTGATTTAAAATCATTAGTTAGTTGTACATTATTTTGTGCGAAAAGTCTTGTTGCTACGAAAAACACAATGCAAAAAAATATAATTTTTCTCATTCCGTATCCTCGAAATTATTCAAACAAAAGAATTGTCAGCATAGCAATTGTGTAAATTCCAGTTGTAACATATGCAAATGTTTGATGTGTTCGTGCCGATTTATAATAATCGGAGCTTTCCCTCGTTAATTTCCCAAGAATTGGAGTAGCAACCATACCAGCAAAGTGTAACCAAGCAAGTGTCTTGTGAACTGATATCGTGGAAAATTCATCACGGCGAATAATTGGCGGTGGTGCGATTATTGAACTAATTCCAGTTAATGCATAACTTCCAATAGTAAAACGAACTAATACTCGGTGCAATTCTGGAGAATCCATCTTGCCATCGAGCCACAATTGACCTGCAATTGCAGAAGAGACCATTAAACCCCAAGTTATTAGCCCAAGTGTTTGGTGGAAAGTAATTAGATTCCTTCGAAATTTTAACTCTTTTTGTCTAGTTTCAAAAGTTAAAGGAGAAGCCAGCCCAATTTTACGCAAAAAACCATCATTCGACCATAGGAAACGCTCCATAAAACTCATTTTTTCGGGTAAGAGATTGTCCCCAGTTGTTTGTATTTCATTAAAATCAAATTGCAAATCGTTTTCGCTTGTATCTTGGGTTAAATGTAAATTAAAGTTGCTTACTAAGTAAAGATTTCTTGTGTAACATTTATCTACACAAAACAAAATTGCTATTCCAACAAAAAATAACAAAGTTACTTTTAACATAACCCACCCTATGAATAAACTCTTAATAAATCGCCATTTAATTCAACATTATATCTTTTTAAAGATTTTTTTGCTGGTCCTTTCTGAACAGAGCCGTCCTTTTTGAACAATGAACCGTGATTTGGGCAATAGAAAATATCATCAACAACATCGTATTCAATTATTGTGCCTTCGTGTGTACATTTTGCCGATAAAGCTACATATTCCCCAGTACTAGTATGAGCTATAATAATATTATCCTTAATAACAAAATTGCCTTTTACCTTTAGGTTCGAAAAAGCGGGGTCATTTAAATCGATTGTAAAATCCACATCCTGGGGTGCTGTCGGCGAGTCGGTGCTACATGAATTTAATACCTTAAGAGAAATAAAAGTTGTTGCACTCAATCCAATGATTTTCAGAAATTCATTTCTTGTCATATACCCTCCTTAGCTAATTAAAAATTTAAATTTAAGCAAAACTAAATAACAAAATCAATAGTAAAAAGTTACATTTTTAATTTATTAATTTTTTAGATGAAAATAAACTATCTTATTTTGTTTTCAACCAAAATTCAAAGATTGCCTTCAAATGCCTTTTCAGCTCATCCTTCCAAAATGGGATTTCTACACCAAGTTCTCGGCGTATCTTGCTGTTGTCCAATGCAGAAAACTTTGGGCGGGTTACTTTTGATTGAAAATCATCTAATCTTGCGGGCTGAATTTCTATCCCCAAATCCAATTCCTCTACGATAGCCCGAGCCCAATCAAATCGGGAAGCATAGCCCGAACAAGTAAGATGGAACAAACCCCGAAGTTGCTTTTTTAAAGCCCGCATTACAAGTTCGGCGACCAAATAAGTCGATGTAGGAATCGAAATTTCATCGTTAACTACCTTTATGCTTTTCTTACCTTCACTCCAAGATAAGAACTTATAAATAAAGTTACTTTTGCCAAGTCCATAGAGCCAACTCAATCGAAAAATTAAAAAATCGTTACAATTTTCACGTATTTTTATCTCTCCAAGCAGTTTGGACTTACCATAATGGTTTAAAGGAATGGGTGTATCCATTTCGGTGTAAGGTTCATTCTTGTTGCCATCGAAAACATAATCAGTGCTGAAATGCAAAAGGGTTGTTCTTCGATGGTTACAAACTCTTGCTAAGTTTTCCACTGCATAAACATTGACTTCCGAACAAGGTTCAGGGCTGATTTCACATTGTTCTACATCCGTAAAAGCTGCTGAATTTATGCATACGAGAGGTTTATTCAAAGCAAAGATTCTTTGAACCTGCTCATAATCGGTAATATCTAAATCGGGAAGGTCGAGTGCAATAAATTTTTCCTTTTGCCTTTTTAAAAGCTCGCAAAAAGCACGCCCAAGCTGTCCATTGGCTCCCAAAAGCAAAATCATTTATCTATTTCGATAATTTGTATCAATCCACTTGCGATATTCTCCCGAAGTAACTTTCTGAATCCATTCAGGGTTCGATAAATACCAATCGACTGTCCTTTGCAAGCCTTCGGCGAAATCCACCGAATGCTTCCAACCTAATTCATCTTTAATCTTCGAACAATCAATCGCATATCGTCTGTCGTGTCCGGGTCGGTCTTTGACAAACTTTATCGTCTTTAAATATTTTTCGGGGTCGGTATTCGTTTTCGAAGCAACGATAGTACACAAGTAACGAACCAAGTCAATATTGAACCACTCGTTTTCGCCGCCTATGTTGAATGTTTCTCCTTCAACTTCTGCACGCAACACCAGCCAAATTGCGCGACAATGGTCTTCGACATACAACCAATCGCGAACATAAAGCCCATCGCCATAGACTGGCAACTCCTTCCCTTCGAGCATATTAATTATCATCAAAGGAATAAGTTTTTCGGGAAACTGAAAGGGCCCATAGTTATTCGAACAAATCGAAATAGTAACGGGAAGTTTGTAGGTATTGAAATATGCACGAACAAGGTGGTCAGCCGCTGCTTTGGATGCAGAGTATGGACTTCGAGGGTCGTATGGGGTAGTTTCGGTAAAGTATCCTGTCGAACCAAGTGCACCGTAGACCTCGTCGGTGCTTATTTGATGGAATCGTTTTAATTGACCTTTTTCGTGAAACATCCGAGCAACTTCTAAAAGAACAAAAGTACCATAAACATTAGTTTGAATAAAATCCTGCGGCAAAAGAATCGAGCGGTCGACGTGGGTTTCGGCTGCAAAATTGACTATACAATCTATTTCGTAACGCTCAAAAATTTTTCGAACTAAATCGAAATCGCAAATATCTCCCTGAACAAATATGTATCGCTCGGGGAAACGGAGGGCAATATCATCTAAATCTTCGGGATTCGCCGAATAAGTAAGTTTATCCAGATTGACGACCCTACCAACAAAATCAGTTTGTTCGAAAAGAAATCGGATGAAATTTGTTCCAATAAATCCACAGCCGCCGGTAACAAGAATATTTTGATACATTTTTTTTAAAACAAATCGTTATCGAAATCTTTTAAAAAAGGTGCATTAAGGTCTTTTTCGGAAATAATGTAATCATCGGTAATTTTTAGCCATTGGATACCAATCGTTGGGTCATTCCAACGAATACTGCGGTCGAGTTCCTTCGAGTAGAATTCATCGACAAAATACATTACAGAAGTGCTATCGGAAAGTGAAAGAACGCCGTGAGCAAAGCCCTTTGGTATACAAATGAGCTGATTGTATTGCAAAATGTAATCGGCAGAAAATTGTTGAAGTACTTCAATTTCGCGGCTTTCGAGCCCATTGCCGAAAATTATAAAGGTAATGTATTTACCAAATGTCGGCGAAGAAGTTCGCAAATCTACAACTACATCGAACAAAGCGCCATTGGGGCATGCGACGATTTTACTTTGAGCCTTCGGCGGAAGTTGGAAATGCAAGCCACGAAGAGTCCCTTTTTTGAAATTAAATGCATAATTTACTTGCTTGATTGTAAAGGGGAAGTTCAATTCGATATATCTTTGAACATTGTAAAATTCGATGAAATTCCCACGATTGTCTTCGTAAGAGATAAGTGAAAGTATTTTTACGTCAGGTATTTTACAATCAACAATTTCCATAATAAAAGCAAAATTACAAAATTATGGTGGAAAAAAAATAATTCAACCTTCAACCACAAAATACTCAAACTTCCTAATTCAACTCTCTTAGTAGGGGAAAAAATTTTTTGCTCCTACATATTGATGGCAACAACAAAATAAATTTTTCTCAAAAATTTTTTTAAAAATCTCTTGCATATTTCAAAAAAGTTTTTTAATTTTTTAACACAAAATCTTTGCAAAGTGAAATGAAATTATTTGGCAAAATATTTTGTTTCAATTTGCCGACGGGAATTGAAAGCCGAATTTGTGCCTTGTTTAACTCACCCTTCGTAACCCTTTGCAATTCAATGACTTACGAGGGGGGGAGAGAAACTTCTTGCCAATTCGATAGATTTAAGTCATTCATCGATATGGTTTTGTTCCAAATGCCGAGGACCACCTAAGAGGGAAAGATGCTGAATAATTTTCTCTTTGTTTGTGTTGGCTTGTCGCTCTTTGAAAGTAACTTTTTTAAATATAAATTGTTTATTAAAATTTAGGAGGTTTTTATGAAAAATTTATTATTCACAGTTTTACTATTAGCGAATTTATTTTTCGGTTTCGCATTCGAAGAAAACGAATTCACACAAAATCTCGAATTAAATAGGATTGGTGTAAACTTCAATGGCTCGGCTTCCAACGGAAATAGTCTTCTTGTTTATGGCGAAGGGGGAACCATAATGCGGAGTATCGATGGCGGGACTACCTGGAAAAAGATTGTTCTTGCCGATTCATTCGATATTGTTGGAATCGTGAACAAAGAGTTACAATACTTGGGTTTGACCTCACATCGTTGGGGGATTCGTTCGATGGATAATGGCAAAACTTGGAATTTTGTTGACCTTGGAAATTACAATTTTTATCAAATATTACCGTATGGCGGAAACTTTGTTGCTTTAACAGAGAATAAGATTATCGTTTTCGATGATTCTTTCAACAAAATCAAAGAATATTCCTACAACACAGACGCTAACTATTATCGAGCAACAATTTCGGGTAATAAGATTTTTTGCTCTTCTGGATACGGCAAAATCACAATGCTCGACCTCGAAAATGGTAATAACCAAACTCTATCCTTATCCGATTTTGGAATTTGTTCAAATTGCCCAATTGTAATGAATTTAATTTCCGATTCAAAAGGTAAAGTCTTTTTTTCCCTCGATAAATACCTTTTCGTTTTCGACCCTAAGAATTCAACTGTCGATACCCTTGTCTTCCTTCAAAGGAATTTATCATATTCTACGTTTAGTATTTCTAACGATGAAATATATTACATTTTTTCAAGGAAAATTTTAAGTTCCAAGGATACCTTGTTTTTTGTTAAAATTGACCAGAACAATAAAGAATATATAAAAATTAATCAAGGTAGTGCCGATAGATACATTTCCGACCTTGCCTTTGTAAAATTAAATTTCTTCGATAACAAAATAGTTGCTGTAGGAAAAAACAACCTGATTTATATTTCCAACGATGGAGGGATTCATTGGGATTTAAAATCATTTTTAGGAAAATATGATTTCGTAAATCTTTTCGAAGGCACCGAATGGCGAGCAATTGGACCTTATGCAACTTTCTATTACTCATCGGATAACGGGGTAACATGGCTTCCTACCAAAAGTTATTATAATGATTTTTACACAAATTATAAATTTGAAAATATTATTAATAACAGAGGTTTATATTTCTTTAAGGACAAAAATAATGGCATAATATTCTACCCCACTGGTTATGAAAACGAAAAAAACACTGTTTTTACAACCGACGGTGGCACAACTTTAAAATTCCAATCTTTAACAAAAAACTTTAATGAAGAATTTCAAACCTTTGCAATAGAGAATAATAATAAGTATTTATTCTTTCAGTGGGGTTGTTTGAATTGGGGTCTTGGCTGTTGGTCAACTTTTCGCTCTATGGACGATACACTTGGACTTGAATGGGATAATGCAATTCGGGGCACACAAATGTTTTTCGCTACTAAATTCAACCAAAGAATATATTCAATTGCCAAGGACAGCTCCGAACCCAACGATGTATATTCGATATATTACACCGAAGACAATGGAAACAATTGGACAAAAGACTTTACTTTCAAAATCGATTTGCCAATTCAATTGAGATGCGATAAAGCAACTTTAATTGAAAGCGAAAATTCTATTTTTGCCACCTGGAGCAAGCCTTATTTTCCCGATAAAGATACATTTTTAATTCAATCCTGCTACAGAATCGATTTAAAGAATAAAACAGCCCGAAAATTAATAGAAACCCGAGGTGAAAGTATCTCCGACTTTATAAAAATCAAAGATAGATACTTTTTTAGAACTGCCTACTTTGTTTTTCAAAATAATCAGTTATCGGTAATCTCGAATATGTTCTCTACTAATGATATCGATAGTGAAAACATAATCTGGGATACAGTAAAGTTCGATAGATTTTCGGTAGCAAGAATTGACAATGTCATTGGCGATTCGGTAATAATATTTACAGCTTACGATAGATTGACAAATAATAGCTTTCTTTATTTTGCTAAGGTAAAGAATGTTACCGATGTAGAGGAGATGGTAGAATACGAGCCTATTAATCCAATTTACATTTCGCAGCCAATTCCAAATCCAGCAAAAGAAGTAGTTAAGTTCAATATCTATTGGGACCAGAGGTATGACATTGACAGAAGCCAGATAAGGGTATATAATCTTCTTGGTGAGGTCGTTTCGAAAGATACAGATTTTGAACTGAGCAAAAAGAATAATTATTCGGGCGAGTTAAAATGGAAGATAAACGGAATACCTTCGGGCGTTTATTATTTGTTGATAACAAACGGTGTGCATCATAGTTCAACCAAAGTAGTTATTCAAGAATAAGTTTTGCGAATTGTGTAAAGAGCGTACAAATAGAATTAAAGAAGGAAGAGGAATTAAGTAATTAGCAACTAATTTTGTGCTCGGAGCGGGACTCGAACCCGCACGGGCTTGTGAGCCCACAGGATTTTAAGTCCTGTGCGTCTACCATTTCCGCCATCCGAGCTTCCATACAAAATTAATAAAAATTTTTCAAAATTATCTTCTTATTTTTCAATTAATTTTTAATAATTTTACAACGAACCAGATATTTGTTTTATAAAAAATGGGGAAAGTGAAAGTTAAAATTCAAGGCAATGAATATACTCTGAAAGGACCCGACGAAGGTTTAATCGTCGAGGCTGCAAAAGAAGTTGATTTACAAATCAACACTGTCGCCGAAAAATACAAGGAACAACCAATTAAAACAATTTACACTTTGGCAGCATTGAACTTAGCCGAAAAATTAAAACAATGCGAACGACAAAGTTCCGTCGATATAGATTTCGTAGTCCAAGAAATCAAGAAAATCACTCTATTTTTAATAGAAAACACCAATAGTTAACATTGGTCTTTGAAAAGATTGAGCCGCATCGACTCCCTGCTTAAAGCGAGCGAAAGAACCGTTAGTGAGAAAAATAGGGAATCAGGCTCTGGCTATAAATTGCAGGCCTCGACCATCTTCGGGTGGTGATTCCAAAGGGAATCCAGTGGACGCAAAATATAGTCAGGCTGATACCCACTGTGTCGAGTTGGGTTCTTTACGTCTCCCAAGTCGGCAAGACAGCGGGGAGTTATGCGGCGTTTTTATTATTTTTGTAGTTTTCGTTTTTTAGAACAAACAAGAGGTTGAAATGAACGAAGTTATTATCGTAGGTTTGGGCTTATTGGGCTTGCTACTTGGCTTTGCTGTTTCTTATTTTATAAGTCATAAAGCAATTTCTTCCAAAATACAAGAGGCCGAACAAAAAGCTACTAACATTATCAAGGAAGCCGAAAAAGAAGCTAACAACATCAAAAAAGAAAAGCTTATCGAGGTAAAAGAAGAATGGCACCGACGCAAACAAGAATTTGAAAATGAATATCAACAGAAACGTGCCCAAATTCAAGCTTCCGAAAAGTTAATAAAAGCACGCGAAGATACACTCAACCAGAAGGCTGAACTTATTAACAAGCGCGAAAAGCAACTCGAACAACTTGAAAACGAGATTAAGAAACAGAAAGAACAACTTTCCGCTAAACTCGAAGAACTAAAACGGCTCGAAGGCGAACATCTTCGCAAATTGGAAGAAATTAGTGGCTTAACACAAGAAGAAGCGAAAAAAATTCTAATGGATAACCTTATCAACGAAGCCAAAGCCGAAGCAGCCCAAATGATTAAACAAATTCGCGATGAAGCAAAAATTAATGCACAAAAGGAAGCCAAAAATATCATTATCGAAGCAATCCAACGAACAGCGTCCGACCACAGTATAGAAAGCACCGTTTCGGTCGTTACTTTGGAAAATGACGAGATGAAGGGAAGGATTATCGGACGCGAAGGCCGAAACATCCGCGCATTCGAATCGGCTACTGGTGTCGATTTAATAATTGACGATACACCCGAAGCAGTTGTAATTTCCGGGTTCGACCCCTTCCGACGCGAAGTAGCAAAAATCGCCCTCGAACGATTAATGGCAGATGGGCGTATCCATCCCGCTCGTATCGAAGAAGTAGTCGAAAAAGTAAAAGCCGAATTGGAAGACGAGATAATGAAAGTTGGCGAGCAAGCTATTTTAGATTTGGGTATCCATAATATGCACCGGGACCTTGTCCGATTGGTTGGCAAGATGAAGTATCGTTCAAGTTATGGGCAGAATCTTCTAAGCCATTCAATCGAAGTTGCTTATCTATGCGGAATTATGGCTGCCGAACTCGGCTTAGACCCCAACATTGCAAAGCGGGCTGGCTTGTTGCACGACATCGGCAAATGTGTTGATCAAAACACCGAAGGACCACACGCTTTAATTGGTTACGAACTGGCTAAAAAATATAAAGAACATCCCGCTGTTGCAAATGCAATCGGCGCACACCACGAAGATATAGAAATGGAAACACCTTATGCTGTTTTAGTCCAAGCAGCCGATAGCATCAGTGGTGCCCGTCCAGGTGCTCGACGCGAATCTTTGGAAAACTATGTCAAAAGGTTGGAAAAATTGGAAACATTAGCCCAAAGTTTCGAAGGCGTCCAAAAAACTTTCGCTATTCAGGCTGGACGCGAAGTCCGTGTTATTGTCGAACCCGATAAAATCGATGATCTTACTGCCGACCAACTTGCTCACGATATTGCCAAGAAAATCGAACAAGAAATGGAATACCCAGGACAAATCAAAGTTACCGTTATTCGCGAACGAAGAAGCGTAGCTTTGGCAAAATAAAATTAATCCAATTCCAAAAGATCCAAAGGACGCACATTTTGTGCGTCCTTTTTTTCATTTCGACAATTAAAAAACTACTATTGACTTGCGACATTTTAAAAATAAAAAGGGGCTGACGAAAATCGGCAGCCCCAAAATGTTTAGAAAAAAAACTTTATTGCTGTTCCAAATCGATTTTTTGTCCACCGGAAAGTTCAATATATGTTGGGCGCCAGGCAACAAAGACAGAAGCAGGATTTTGTTTCAAAGCATTAACAAGGAAGTTTTCGTTTTGATTAGTAGTATCGTGAATAAAAGTAGATTGAAATTGTGTGAACTTGCCTCCTTCGATTGTTTGGTCAACATTAATTCTATACGCTCGTATCAGTTGGTTATTCGAAGTCAAGAATTGCAAATAGCCCGAAATCCGTCGGATGTTTTCCTTGGAGACATTGAAAACTGTGTAAGTGAACACATTATACTTTGTTCCGTTTATTTCCGCAGGTTTCCAGCCATCGTAACGGAAGCGCGAAAAGCCCGAAATTGCATTTGTTACAAGATTTAATCCAAATTGATTGCGTCGGATGCGTTCTTCGGTCTTGATAACATCTTGAGGTGTTTTTCCATATAAAGAATCCATTACATTGCTATATCGAGCAATCCCCGAAGCGAGCAAATCCAAGTCAGTTAGCTCAATCGTGGAGTCCTTTCGAATTTGTTCGACTAAAGAAAATACATTTTCTTTGGTGAACTTTTCTTTGAATAGTTTAGGCGTCGTTTTTTTCTTTTCGCAACTCGTTGCGAAGATTAATGTAAAAGCTAAAACCGTAAGAGCAAATAATTTGAAGAACTTCATAGATCCTCCTTTAATATGATTAAAATTGTTGGGAAACTCGTAAATCATTTAAATACAAAAGGCGAATGTCATCGATTCCTGTAAGAAGCATAGCAACACGTTCGATTCCTAAACCGAAAGCGAAGCCCGTGTATTCTTCGGGGTCTATTCCCCCAGCTTTCAAAACGTTAGGGTGAACCATACCGCAGCCGGCGATTTCCAGCCAACCGGAATATTTGCATACACGGCAACCTTGTCCATTGCAAAGGAAGCAAGTAATGTCCAATTCGGCACTTGGTTCCGTGAAAGGAAAAAATGAAGGGCGAAAGCGATATTTGATTGATTGTCCATACATACGGCGAGCAAATTCAATCATTGTGCCTTTAAGTTGTGCAAAAGACACCTTTCTGTCGATATACAAGCCTTCGATTTGATGGAATTCTGCAAGCGAGCGAGAAGAAATTTCTTCATTTCGGTAGACTCGTCCTGGCATTATGGTCCTAATTGGTGGCTTTTGGGCGTGCATTACCCGAATTTGCACTGGCGATGTATGAGTTCGTAGCAAAAGGTTCCCCTCGCCTTTCAAGAAGAAAGTATCTTGCATATCGCGTGCGGGGTGGTCAGGTGGAAAGTTCAAAGCATCGAAATTATGGTATTCATCTTCTATATCGGGACCTTCGGCAACCGAAAAGCCAAGGGAAATAAAGATATTTACCATTCTTTCCATTGTCTGGTAAACAATGTGTCGGCGGCCTACTTGGTAATGTCTTCCGGGAAGTGTGATATCGATTTTGGGCCTTTCGGCAACTACTTCCTCTATTCTTTGCGAAAGTTCCTTGAACTGCTGTTCAGCTAGATTTTTGATTTCGTTGATTAGCTTTCCAAACGCAGGTTTTTCTTCGCGAGGAACTTCCCGCAACTTGTCGAAATAAAATTGTATCTTGCCTTTTTTGACAAGATACTTCAAACGAAAGTTTTCTAAATCCTGCCTTGTTTGAATTCGACTTAAATCAGCTTTTAGTTCTTCTTCGAGTTGCCTAAGTTCATCGAACAACATTTTGCTATATAATTAATTCATTGCGTATTCAACGATTTTCGCAAAGTATTCTGGTTTATTCATTGCGAAATCGGCAAGAATCTTTCGGTTAATCAGCACATTTTTTTGTTTTAGGGCGTGAATCAGTCGGGAATATGTCGTTCCATTCATCCGTGCTGCAGCATTGATTCGGACAACCCAAAGGCGTCGAAAGTTCCGCTTCTTTAACCTACGGTCACGGTAAGCATATTGTAAGCCCTTTTCGATGTGGTGCTTTGCTATTGTCCAGACGTTTTTACGCCGTCCCCAATAGCCTTTTGCTAACTTGATAAATCTTCTTCTTTTGCGATGCGAAGCTACTTTGTTCTTTGCTCTTGGCATTTTTCTTTCCTCCTTTCTTAATTATACTTGCGAAGCAGTGGGAGAGCTCGCATACCCCACTTGCTTTCTATTATGCTAAGCCTAACATTTTTTTAATTCTTGGCGTGTCCGCTGGGTCGACCAATGTCTTTTGAAGTAAGTTTCTCTTTCTCTTTCTACTTTTCTTTGTCAAAATATGACTATGATAAGCTTTTTCTCGAACAAGCTTACCAGTTGCAGTCAAACGAAATCTTTTCTTCGCCGATGATTTTGCTTTTAACTTTGGCATCGCTTCTCCTCTTAAAAAGATTACAAAATTAAAACAAAAAAATGTAATTACCAAAAAATTATGTGAACTTCGAAAGATTTATTCTTGCTCGAAGGAATATTTCCTTTCGTGCATCTCGTAAAAATACACATCTTCGATTCGAACCTTGGAACGAATTGGCTCTACATAAATATATTCGCTCAAAGGAAGCCGACTTCGTCCTTGGCAAACAGTATCTATTCCAACAATTAAATGGAAAACCTCGCCTTCGTTTTGGATAAACACCCTTTGAGTCCTATTATTAATTAATTTTACTGAATCTACTTTCAGTAAAAGTTTGTTCTTTTCGTAAAGATAACTGCCGTTGGTTGTAAAATCGAACCGTAAATAAGGTGATATTTTGAAATCTACCCCTGCTGCTCGGAAATAAAAGCGCACACCTTCGCCATAAGGAACATTGATATAAAAATCCGCATCCATTTGTGTAATACCTTCAACTTTCAACGAGACCAAATTTCCACCGGCAATTATCAATTGGTTATTTTCGACTACAACAGAATCGGGATTGCCAAAGATTTCCCCAAAAATTCTGTTTGGATACCGACAATTCAAAAGAAAATATTCGGGTGCTTTGCCAATGTAGCCCCGAAAATTGGTCGAAAGAATTGGTATTCCCTGCTCGGCTCGGGGAGAACAACAGGCATACAAAATTACCAAAATCAAAAAAATGTATTTCCCTTTCATTTTCTTTGCCTATTGTATCGAATCTCTTCTGGTTGAAAAATTCTATCCAACAGTCCAAGCGAAATCCCTACATAATATCGAGAAAAAGAGGTATACGGTGTAAAATCGATAAAATCGTTGTTTGTATTTTCTTCAACAAACCGATTATTGTTACCCGAAACATAGCCAAGAATCAACGAAATGTTAAAGGTTTCGCTTATTTTTAAATTTAATCGACCGCCAAAATGAACAAAAGTTGAAGGATAGTAATTATATTCGATAAATGGTTCAACAGAGAGTTCATCGGGCAAAATAACTTGCCAATATCCAAAGCGGAAAGGAAGAACACCCATACCAAGGTCTCGCAAACCGAAAACGATAAGGTTGAACAAGGAAGTTCCAACGTAAAAACCATTATTCAAAACAGGCAGAACAATTTTTGTTGGAAACAAATTCAGATATAAACCTCGGACGAAACTTGTTGTGCTTTCGCCAATAGAAGTATCGGCATTTGTATGCAACAAACCAAGTTGCAAAAGACCAATGTTCCAAGACGAATGGGGATGGTCTTTCCATTCAATATACAATTCGGGGACTTTATTTACGAAATCCAAGAAGGAAATGCCCAAACCAACGTAAGGCTGAGAAATTGTAACACTTTTATCAGCATCGATGTTTCGCATATAGAACGACGACTTAAGGTTTTGTCCGAAAAGATACCCACCCACAACACGAAAGTTAAAGCCACCCAAAGACCCTACTTCCAACGCGAGATTTAAATTCACATATTGCGATGGAAAGAACGAAAAGCCAAAACTTGGCGAAACCGTAACGTATGGTATTTCTTCGAACAAAAAGAAACGCTTCTTGACGTAAATTGGAACAAAACCAATCATTGTCTCTTCGGCGTAATTATTGCGTGCAAAAACTTCGGCAACACAAGTGCCTAAAGACCAGTTCTTTGCATCACGAAACCAACGCAAACGCCACTCCATTATACCAAAACGGTAATATCCACCACTGAAAAGCTTATCCTTGTAGCCTCTTTGCCCTTGTGGATATTTAGAAATTTCGGGGAAGACTCCGAACAAACCAGCTCCGAGCTGATTTTCCTTACTTGTACCAATTAATCCGACGCTTTCGAAAACACCAAGGCGAATGAAATTTGGATAAAAACGTTCCACAATGCTGTCCCGCGTTGTAATTTCGCGACTAAAATGAAGAACCTTTGACGATGGATAAACAATGCCAAGGTCCCGACTCCCAGGGGCATTCTTCTGTTCAATCTGAATAAGTGTATCGCGTTCGACAATTGTATAGGTCTCGGTTTCTTTACGAGTCATCAGACTGCCACATCCAAATTGGAGAAGGATTATCGGCAAAAGAAGTAAAAATAACGTGCTTCTCATAAGTTTTTAATATTTATGTATAAACTATCAGTTTCGTAAATCCCAGTAATTCAGCTTCCAAAGAATCGCCACGTTCGACTTTACCAACACCTTCGGGCGTTCCAGTAAAAATACAATCACCGCAATTTACCGAAAAAATTTGAGAAATAAAAGAAACAAGTTCGGCAACGGAATGCACCATATTCCGAGTGTTCGAACTTTGTCGAACAATTCCATTTACTTTCAAAATCAAGTCGAATTCGGGTATTTTGCCTTGGAAAATAACCGATGGAATGACATCGGAAATTGGAGCTGAACCGAAGAAACCTTTGGCAATGCCCCAGGGCTGTCCTTTTTTCTTCGCTTCCGATTGAAGGTCACGCAATGTTAGGTCAATCCCTACTGCATAGCCAGCAATGTAATCGGCTGCTTCGTCGGGTCGAATATCTTTCCCATCTTTGCCAATCACAACAACAAGTTCAACTTCGTGGTGAATTTCATTCGATATTTCGGGCAAAAACAAGCGGCTTCCAGAAGGAACATATGCAGACGTTGGTTTCAAAAAAATAACAGGTTTTTCGGGCACACTTGTCTTCATCTCGTCGGCGTGCTTGGAATAATTACTTGCCACGGCAAAAATATTTTCTAATTCGAGCTGCTCGCCATTAGTAAAGTTCAAATATCTTTTCATTTATTATCCATTGTTGAAAAAGATTCAATCCAAAAGCTAAATTTTCGTTGTTTGTATGGCAAAGTTGGGTCGTTATAAACTTTTGCCATAAAGCGACCCCAAATCGGGGCAGCTGCCTTTGCTGCATAACCATAACCACCGGTGAACGAAATTCTTTGGTCATCGAAACCTACCCAAACACAAGCACAAATTTGAGGAGTATAACCAATAAACCAAGCATCTGCAAAGTTATTTGTGGTTCCAGTCTTCCCACTGGCATCGCAACCAACAAAATATTTTCGTATTTCTGCCCCTGTTCCGTAATCGACAACTCCCTGCATCATCTTAGTCATAATTTGAGCAACTTTTGGTGGAATTGCATCATTCATATTACCAACATTCTTAAAATCGGCAACAAGGCTCCCCTTATGGTCGAGGACGTATCTTATTGTTTTTGGGGAAATTCGTACACCTTCGCGAGCAAAAGTCGAAAACGCAACGGTCAATTCCAATGGACTAACTTCTCCACCTGCTCCCAAAGCCAAAGCTGGCACGGATAGGAGATTGGATTCGATACCCATCTTCTTTGCAATTTCGATAACCCTAAGTGGATTTGTATACAGTGTAATTAGTCTTGCTGCGACGGAATTGATTGAAGCAGCAAGTGCTTGGCTTAAAGTGACAAACCCGCCCGGTTCGCAATTGCCAAAGCCTTGAGGTGTCCATACTTCACCATTCGGTAAAGTATACGAATAAGGTCCACATTCGACCAAAGAATTTGGTTCAAGCAATGAATCCAAAATTACAGCAGTATACACAAAAGGTTTAAAAGCTGAACCCGGTTGCCTTCGAATTTGTGTAGCGTGATTTAGAGAATGCTTGGCATAAGGATTCTCGTTAATAAATTTTGGAGAAGCACCTACCATTGCCAAAATTTCACCTGTCTGAACGTCCATTGCCACAAATCCAACCTGAATTGTTGTAATAGCACGTTTGATTGAATCGACAAAATTTTTGCTATTCCTCAATTTCTTAGCAACGTTTTCTTTTTCCTCTGGCTTTGCGTTCAAATATTCAGGGCTTTTTTGAATTGCTTCTGTAACTAATCTTTCAAGAAGCTTTTGCTTATTCTTCCAATTCCAAGACTTTTCGAAAACATTTTGGTAAAGGCTTAGATGTTCCTCGATTGCTTCTTTAGCATATTGCTGTATTTTCGAGTTCAATGTTGTATGGACTACAAGTCCATCGCGAAATAAATCGTAATCGCCAAGTCTTGGGTCATTCGAAAGTTGCCGACGAACATATTCCACAAAATGTGGTGCCAAAAGATATTGATTTTTATCCTTGAATCGTACCTTAGCAAGTTTCAATGGCTCGTTCGTTGCCTGAATGTATTTTGCACTACTAATGTATCCTTGCTCATACATCAGCCGAAGCACAAGGTTTCTGCGTTCGAGACCTTTATCGTAATCGACAATTGCATTGTAATGTTCAGGAGCACGGAGCAAACCAACAAGAAAGGCACACTCAGATGTTGTCAGTTCACTTGGATGTTTATCGAAATACACCTTCGACGCTACCGAAAGACCGTATGCACCTCGGCCAAATGAAACTGTATTTATATACATTTCCAGAATTTCGTCTTTCGTAAATTGCTTTTCTATTTGAATAGCAGTAATTAGCTCTCGGATTTTTCTTGTCAAAGAAACATCGTGCGTAAAGTAAAGATTACGTGCCAACTGCATTGTAATTGTGGAACCTCCTTCTTTAATTCGCATTGCAAACAAATTTTTTACCATCGCTTTGAATAATCTTGCAAGATGAATGCCCCAATGTTCATAAAATTTTCTGTCTTCGGTTGCAATCAAAGCATTAATAAAGTCCTTGGGGATGCTATCCAACGTTAGTGGAACACGCCTTTCGACGAATAAATAATCGATTAATACACCATCGCTACTGTAAATTTGCGTAGCATACGAAGTTTGTGGGTTTTCCAAGTGTTCGAGCGATGGTAAGTTGCCTTCGACCGTTGTATATACGTAGAATGAAGCAACTAATATTATTAATAAGGTGCTAACAATCAAAAAAATCAAAAACCTAAATGGTGTCAACTTTGGTTTTCTTCTTTCTATGTTGTCATCGTTGACTTTTTGCATCATTAAAGTCGAAATCTATTAACTATAACATTTTTAAAAACAAATTTAATAATTATTGTCAAAATTTGCTTTTTCTGTAAGTCCTTTTTTTTAAGTTTAAATTTTGTGAAAAATCTACGAGGGAAATATGAAGTATATTTTTTCGATTATCTGTTTTTTTGCTTGTTTTTTGATTGCAAGTGCCCAAGATGATTTTAAGTTTTCGGGGGAATTTCGAGTTCGCACAGAACTTGACGGAAGAGACTTCAACAACAAGACCTATCCGCAATCATTTACTGCCTTGCGTGTTCGTTTGAATTTCGAAAAGAAATTTTTCGACCACGTTACCTTTTTCGCTCAGGTACAAGATTCTCGGGTATTTGGTAGCGAAAAGAACACGCTCAACGACATTCACAACCTCGATTTGCACCAAGGATTCGTTAAGATTTCGAATATTTTCAACCTACCGATGTACTTACAGTTAGGTCGATTTAAAATCGCTTATGGGAACTTTGTAATTTTTGGACCTAACGATTGGCATAATGTTGGTCGTTCGCACGATGGTTTCCGTTTGGGCTTGAACAGTTCCCTTGTCGATTTCGATGCTTTTTTGACAACACATACTAATTTCCTCAATTACAGGGCAGGAGCAGCCGATATTAGAAATTACGACTACACCGAAGCACCTGTCGATAGTGGCTTTAACATATATGGTTTTTATTCAACTTGGAAATTACATCAAAATCATAAACTCGATTTTTACGGAACATACGAATGGGACCGAAAAAAACCTAACAATATTGATAGAAATTTGAACCGATATATGCTCGGCTTACTTTATTATTTGACTTTGAACAATTTTAAATTTTCGCTTGAATCGGCATACCAATTCGGCTCGATTTTCAACTCCAACAAAAGCAAAGACATCGATGCGTTTATGGTCTATTCATCATTTAAATACTCATTTCCTTCCTTGACTATTTCGCTCAATACCCACATTACCTCGGGCGGGAAACCAACCGATAGCAAATACAAACTTTTCGACAATCCATACTCAACGAAGCACAATCACCAAGGATTTATGGATTTCTTCACAGGTCTTAGCAATTCATATTTTCCGACAGGAATTTATGGACTTAACGACTTATTCCTTAGATTGGAATACCAACCAAAAGAATCGAAATTTTCGGCTCAATGCGATTTACACTACTTTACTACTTTTGTTAAAACTGGTGATGGAAATAGTGTGTACGGGCCCGAAATCAATCTGCTTTTGAATTACAATCCATACAAAGGGTTGGTAATCCAATGGGGTTCGGGTGTATTTTTTGCAGGCGATGCAATGAAGGAATTGTATCGCAGTTTGCCCAACCTACGCAACAAAGATACATGGGACCCATCGTTTTGGACCTATCTACAATTCAATTTTGCTTTCTAAATTCAAAATAGAAGCAAACAAACTTTCGTTTTCCAATGTAGGGGTTCAAAATTTTGAACCCCTACATTTGCAATTAGGAACCGATGCAAAAAAAATTTTTCGAATTTTAAAATCATATTAATTTTTTGATTGATTTTTCATATTTTGAAATTTGAACAATGCAAAATTTATTATTGTAGATTTTTTGTTTAACTTATTGATTTAAAAGCAATTAGGTTTGTTTGTTTAACACAAAAGGAACTTTATGAAAATTGAAAAACTTTTCACAAAAGGCTACCAAAATGTTTTCGATATGTTTAAATATACAAAAAGGTCTTCGACGCTTCGCAACCCTGATGGAACTATCGTCTTTCGTATGGATAACGTCGAAGTACCTGCCCAATGGTCGCAGGTTGCAACCGATATTCTCGCCCAAAAGTATTTCCGAAAAACTGGCGTGCCCCAATTCGACGAAAAAGGAAATCCAATTTACGATGCCGATGGGAATCAGGTGCTTGGTTCGGAAACTTCAATCAAGCAAGTAGTTCACCGTTTGGCAGGAACTTGGCGCCATTGGGGCGAAAAATATAATTACTTCGATACTACCGAAGATGCACAGAACTTCTACGATGAAATTGCATATATGCTTTTAAATCAAATGGGAGCTCCCAATTCACCCCAATGGTTCAATACTGGTTTGGCTTGGGCTTATGGTATTAAGGGGAACAAACAAGGACATTACTACGTCGACCCCGAAACAGGTAAGATAAAAGAATCTCGGGATGCCTACTCCCGACCGCAACCACATGCCTGCTTTATCCAAAGTATAAAAGATGACCTTTTGAATGAAGGTGGTATCTTCGATTTGGTAACCAAAGAGGCTCGAATTTTCAAATACGGCAGTGGTTCGGGTACAAATTTTTCTCCATTGCGAGCAGCGGGCGAACCACTATCGGGTGGCGGGAAATCTTCGGGACTGATGAGCTTCCTCAAAATATATGACCGTGCTGCAGGTGCAATTAAATCGGGCGGAACAACCCGAAGAGCAGCCAAAATGGTCATAGTCGATATTGACCATCCCGATATTGAAGAATTTATTGAATGGAAAGCCCACGAAGAAGAAAAAGTTGCCGCCCTGGTTACCGGTTCAAAAATCAACTCACGCTTCTTGCGTGCGATAATGGAAGAGGCAAAGAAGGGTGGCACATCGCTCGAAACAAACAAGCCTTTGCGAAAATTGGTGCAAAAGGCTTTAAATCGAGGTGTTCTGCTTAATTATATCCACCGTGTTCTCCAACTTGTCGATATGGGCGTTACTGATATCGATTTCGAAGAGTTCGATACACACTACGAAGGCGAAGCATACTTAACTGTCAGTGGGCAGAATTCGAACAACAGCGTGCGTGTAACAAACGAATTTATGAAAGCAGTAGAAACCGGTGGAATGTGGAATTTGCGTTACCGCGTTGGCGGTGGAATTGCAAAAACTGTTCAGGCTCGGGACCTTTGGAACAAAATTGCGCTTGCTGCTTGGAAAAGTGCCGACCCTGGCTTGCAGTTCGATACAACAATCAATGAATGGCACACTTGCCCTAAGTCGGGCAGAATTAATGCAAGCAACCCTTGTTCGGAATATATGTTTTTGGATGACACCGCTTGCAATCTTGCAAGTTTGAACTTAATAAAATTTTACGACGAAGAGAAAGGTGTCTTCAAAGTAGAAGAATTTTTACACGCTGTACGTCTTTGGACAATTGTTTTGGAAATTTCTGTCGCTATGGCACAATTTCCTTCCAAGCAAATTGCAAAACTAAGCTACGAATTCCGAACCCTTGGTTTGGGATATGCCAACTTGGGAACATTGCTGATGGTTAATGGGATTCCCTACGATTCCCCAGAAGCACTTGCTTGGACAGGTGCAATTTCGGCATTGATGACAGGGGAAGCGTATCGGACAAGTGCGGAAATGGCTCGCGAAATTGGACCCTTCCCACGGTTCGAAGAAAACCGTGAGGATATGCTCCGAGTTATTCGCAATCATCGTCGTGCTGCATACAATGCCCCTGCCGACCAATACGAAGGACTAACAATAAAACCAATGGGGATTAATCCCAAATATTGCCCCGATTATCTTTTGAAGCCAGCTCGAAAAGTTTGGGACGAGGCACTGGAATTAGGCACTAAATATGGTTTCCGAAATGCACAGGTCAGTGCTATTGCTCCAACTGGGACGATTGGCTTAGTGATGGATTGCGATACAACAGGAATTGAACCGGATTTCGCAATAGTCAAGTTTAAAAAATTAGCAGGCGGTGGTTATTTTAAAATCGTAAATCAATCGGTTCACAAAGCACTTGTTAAGCTTGGTTACACCGAAAAACAAATTGAAGAAATCGAAAAATACACAAAAGGCGCAGGTACTTTTATTGGTTGTCCAACAATTAACCACAAAACTTTAATGGAACGTGGCTTTACTCAGGAAAAAATAGAAGAAATGGAAAAACAACTGGACAATGTTTTCGACATTCGCTTTGTTTTTAATAGGTGGTTCTTGGGCGATGATTTTTGCAAATCATTAGGCTTTTCCGATGAACAGCTCGACGACCCGAATTTCGATATGTTGAAGGCATTGGGTTTTACAGAAGAAGAAATTGAAATTGCAAACGATTACGTCTGTGGCACAATGACTCTGGAAGGAGCGCCACATCTGAAACCCGAGCATTTACCAATTTTCGATACTGCTGTAAAATGTGGGAAAAAAGGTACAAGGTTCATTCCCTATATGGCACACGTTCGGATGATGGCTGCTGCTCAGCCTTTCATAACTGGGGCAATCTCGAAAACAGTCAATATGCCTGCCGAAGCAACAGTCGACGATATTGCCAAAGTGTATTTCGACGCTTGGAAGATGATGTTAAAAGCAATTGCGCTGTATCGCGAAGGTTCTAAACTTTCGCAGCCTCTTAATACAAAAGCATACGAAGGATTAGATGAAATTGTAATGCTTGGCGACGAAGAAACATTGGACGAGACAAAAGGTCCTGCCGAGGTCCAAAAACAAATTGCCGAAAATCTCCAATACCTACAAATGCCTGCTCAAAGGCTGCAACGTCGTCGTTTACCTAAAAGACGCAAAGGCTGGATACGCGAAGCATACATTGGCGACCATAAAATTTACTTGCGAACAGGGGAATACGAAGACGGAACGCTCGGCGAAATCTTTATCGATATGTATAAAGAAGGGGCTTCGTTCCGAGGTCTTTTAAATAGTTTTGCTATTCTGGCTTCGAAAGCACTTCAATATGGCGTGCCACTCGAAGAACTCGTCGATACCTTCACCTTTACCCGATTCGACCCCTCGGGTCCTGTTTCTGGTCACGAAGCAATTAAATATGCAACATCTGTGTTGGATTATGTCTTCCGTTCCTTAGGATATGATTACTTGAAGCGAACCGACTTCGTGCATGTAAAAGCAGTTGACGAAATTCCTCCTGTGGAAGACAATAATTCCAACCCAAGTTCCGAGCCACAGAAGAAGCAAATTGAAATTCAAAATGGGAAAAACAAGAAAGATAGTTCGGGGAGTAATCATTTGGGTAAAGAACCTTCAAACACCAACGAAGACAATCGAGAAGATTTATTGGAAGAAGAGTTAGTTACAACACAAATTTCTGACCGAGGAAGTGCACAGGTTTCATATTCTTTGGTTCAAGCAGCTCGAAGTATGGGGTTTACAGGTGAAACTTGCAAAAATTGTAACTCAATCCGTATGGTACAAAGCGGGACCTGTTCAGTATGTCTCGATTGTGGTCACACAACCGGTTGTTCGTAAAAATTTTCTTTGGAGGAAAAAATGAAATATTATTATTCAAAAACAATTAAATCATCTTTCGATGAAGCAGTTGCTCTTGTTACTCAAAAGCTCCAAGAAAAAGGTTTTGGGATTGTCTCCGAAATCTTTGTTTCGGAGGTTTTGAAAAATAAAATCGGTGCCGAAATTAAGCCTTACAAAATTCTCGGTGCTTGCAATCCAAATTATGCATACAAAGCAATATTGACAGAAAACAAAATTGGTTTGATGTTGCCTTGCAATTTCGTGGTTCAACAAATCGACGATGAAACCGTCGAGGTTTCGGGTATCGACCCAATAGCTTCGATGCAGGCAATTGAAAATGAAAACCTTCTGGATTTGGCAAAAGAAGTGCAAAATCATATCAAAGATGTATTAGAAAATTTATAACTAAATATGGCAAGAATTCTTATCACAGGCGCTGCTGGATTCATTGGTTCGCACCTCTGCGACCGTTTCGTTGCCGAAGGCGATTTTGTTATTGGAGTAGATAATTTCATTACAGGAACACCCGACAACATCGCTCATCTTTTTGGTCATCCAAAGTTCCAATTCATTCATTACGATATCACAAATTACACCTACATAAGCGGCGAAGTGCATTATGTTCTCCATTTTGCTTCTCCTGCCTCTCCTACAAGTTACATCAACTACCCAATCCAAACTCTCAAAGTTGGGGCATTAGGAACGCACAAAATGCTTGGTTTGGCAAAAGAAAAGAAGGCTTGTTTTCTTCTTGCCAGCACGAGTGAAGTCTATGGCGACCCCCTTATCCACCCGCAGCCCGAAAGCTACTGGGGAAATGTCAACCCTGTTGGTGTGCGTGGTGTTTACGACGAGGCTAAAAGATTTGCCGAAGCAATGACAATGGCATACCATCTATACCACGGCTTGGAAACTAGAATTGCAAGAATTTTTAACACCTATGGGCCAAGAATGAGGCCAGACGATGGCCGTGCAATCCCAAATTTTATTGTCCAAGCTTTGCGTAACGATGATGTTACAGTTTACGGCGACGGCTCGCAAACTCGCTCCGTTTGCTACATCGACGATATGAATGAAGCAATTTTCCGGCTTTTACATTCAAAAATTTACGAACCAATAAATTTGGGTAACCCCGATGAAATTTCAATTCTTTCTCTTGCCCAAGAAATAATTGAACTTTGCGGCTCGCGAAGTAAAATTGTATTCAAAGATTTACCCGAAGATGACCCAAAAGTCCGTCAACCTGATATTACTAAAGCAAGAGAACTTCTGAACTGGGAACCAAAAGTTTCTCGCAAATATGGTCTTTTGAAAACAATTGAATACTTCCGTTCAAAAATTCAATAAGGAGGTATTATGAAAAAAAATATTCCAAGAGTCAAAGATATAATGGCTGGGGACCTTTTTACATTGGACTATAATTCCACTGTCAAGGAGGCTGTCGAAATTATTCGAAATGAAAACATCCGCCATCTTCCTGTTTTGGACAAAGGCAAATTTGTAGGTATGATTACCGAAAGGACAATTTCCGAATATATTTCCAAAAAGATATACGACCCCGAAGAAGATCTTGACAGTGAAGGAAGCTCGCTGATTTCTGATTTCGATTACTTAATTCGCCGAGACTACCCTACCATTTACCCCGACGATACAATTTTGAAGCCCTTAGAAATTATGATTAAAAAGAAAATCGATTGTCTTCCTGTGTTAGACGAAGACCGAAATTTGGTTGGTTTGGTCTCGAATATCGACCTTTTATTGCTTTTTAATAAGTATATACAAGAGTCGTAACAAAAATGTTTTCTAAAATTCAGTCAGCAATAGTTTTAGGTATCGACGCATTCATTGTCGATATCGAAACACACATCGAAAATGCACTTCCAAATTTTGTAATTGTTGGTCTGCCCGATTCAGCAGTTAAAGAATCGCGAGAGCGAGTCGTTGCAGCGATTAAAAATTCCGGATTGAGCTTTCCACCAAAGAAAATCACAATCAATTTAGCTCCCGCCGATATCAAAAAAGAAGGAAGTAGCTTGGATTTGCCAATTGCTCTTGGCGTTTTAACATCGATGGGCGTAATTGAGCAACAACGGACGGAAGGCATTTTGTTCATCGGCGAACTATCGTTGGAAGGTGGGCTAAGACCTGTCCACGGAACCCTTTCAATTACTTTGAAAGCACAACAATGTAGGTACCGAGCCGTTGTTGTCCCAAAAGAAAATGCAAACGAAGCAGGTTTGGTCGATAACATCGAAGTAATTCCAGTCGAAACACTTGCCCAAGCTGTTGGATATCTTAATGGATACGAAAAAATTTCGCCACATTTTGTTGACAAGACCAAGATTTTCGAAGAAAACGAAAGAACACACTTGCTCGATTTTTCCGATGTCAAGGGGCAAGCACAAGTAAAACGGGCGCTGGAAATTGCAGCTGCTGGGGGACACAATGTATTGATGATTGGACCCCCTGGTTCCGGGAAAACAATGTTGGCTAAGCGAATACCAACGATTCTTCCGCCAATGACTTTCGACGAAGCCTTGGAGACAACAAAGATTCATTCCGTTGCGGGCATTCTCGCTTCGGGTACTGCATTGGTTACAATTCGACCATTCCGAAGCCCACATCATACGATATCCGATGCTGCGATGATTGGTGGAGGAATGAATAAAATTCGCCCAGGGGAAATATCACTTGCACACCACGGCGTATTGTTTTTAGATGAACTACCGGAGTTTGCACGAAATGTGTTGGAAGTCCTTCGCCAACCACTCGAAGACAAGAAGATTACTATTTCGCGTGCAAAAATGACAATTGAATACCCTGCAAATTTTATGCTTGTCTGCTCGATGAATCCCTGTCCCTGTGGTAATTTTGGGAATCCAAATCAGCAATGTACTTGCTCGCCCTCGCAAATTCAAAAATACCAATCCCGAATATCAGGACCTCTTCTAGACCGAATCGATATACACATTGATGTTCCAGCTGTTAAACTCGAAGATTTAACGGCAATGCCAACCGGTGAAACATCCGATAAAATCCGTAACCGTGTCGTTCGTGCTCGGGAAATCCAACACAAAAGATTTTCGAACCACAAGAATATTTATAAAAATTCCGATATGGGCAGCAAAGAAATTCGTAAGTATTGCAAACTCGACACCCAATCGGAGGAACTGTTAAAAAATGCAATGAGAAGGTTAGGATTATCCGCTCGTGCATACGATAAAATCTTAAAAATTGCCCGCACAATTGCCGATTTAGAGCAGTCAGAAAATATTAATGCCAAACACATAAGCGAAGCAATCCAATACCGTAGTTTGGACCGTAACTTCTGGTCAATCGGCTATTAATTATTTTTTACTCTGAAACAAAAAAAGCCCCCGAAAATTCGGGGGCTTTTCGTTTTCGGAAAGACCATAGGTTTATCGCACGAGCGTCATAATTCCAGTCAAGATGTTGCCGTTTGCGTTCAAGCGATAAATATAATTTCCGCTTGGTACTGGAACACCTTTCTCGTCGGTACCATCCCACGAGAAGTTGTCGTACGAACCAGCAGAAAGTTCACCATCGACCAAAGTTCGAACTACATTGCCGAACACATCGAGGACTTCGAGCTTAACATTGCTTTCTCGTGGTAAAGTGAACGGAATGGTTGTCGAGTTCGAGAATGGGTTCGGGGCGTTTTGTTCGAGAACGTATTCGCCAAAGCCTTCGTACTTAATAGTAATGATTTGCGAATATGTTACGTTCGAACCAGTACCATCGTTATCGACTTGACGCAAGCGATATTGATAGACGGTGTTGGGAACGACGTCGCGGTCGAAGTAGGAGTAACGTTGTGTTGTTGTACTATAGCCTGCACCTCGGACAAAACCAATGTCTTGGAATTCTTGGGAGTTATCTGTACCAACTCGGCGTTCAATGTAGAAGCCGTAGTTGTTCAGTTCAGATGAGGTTTCCCAGAACAAGTCGATTCCTTCGTTGCGAGCACGTCCGTCGAACGAAAGCAATTCAACTGGGTCATAAATACCTGGTTGTGTTTGGTAGCTACGCAAGCCAAGATATGGTCGAACCATTGGTACCCAAGTTCCACGAGAAAGAGTTGCAGTAGTGTTATCCGATGGTGAAATACCAAAGTGATGCAAATGCGCATAACCAGGGTTACCAATAGTAGGCATAAATTGTGCCCAGTTTCCGCTTTGACGGACGTTTTCGAATGCGAACACGTTATCGTTTACAAGGTTCCGCGTTGCACTGAGTTTGCGGAAGTCTTTTTCAATCATAAGATGGAAGCCAGCACCGCCTGTCGGTCCGCCAGAAGTAATCGGTGGTGGGATGTAAATTGAAGTGATTCGCATACCCATTCGGTATTTCGAAGCACCCAATTCGAAACCTGTTTCACCAAGCTGGGAGATTGCAACCCAATAGGTTCCGCTTTGCAATATAACAGGTTTCTTGAGTTTGTATGTAACATACTTTTCGAAAGCCAGAGTATCGGCACCTTCAACATATCCACGCATTGTATACATCAAAGCACCGGGAACACGGCTTGTGGGTTGGTCTGCACCGCTGTAAATATCGAACGCAATATCGTCGGGTGCTTGGTTCTGCATTGTAAAGTAAGCTTGGAATCCATAAACTGTATCGGCTTGGGCGAGATTAAATCGTGCTGCTATCTGACCACTACCGTTGCCACCTTCGTAACCTACACCGTATTGATAATTATATGTTTCACTTGGTCCGTAAACACTGCCGCGAGCGCCGTAAGCAAACCCAAACAAAGTTAAACCACGACCAGGTGTTGGAGAAAATTGTGCATCGCCAACATCACTTCTTGGGTTAATTATTGGGTCGTAAGCGAATACATCGCCAAAGGTTAAGGTTACATCGGTGTAATTTGTGTCGTTAAGGGGTTCAAGGTCACCACCGGGAACAGTTACCCAGGCATAGATACGGTAATTACCAGGTCCATTAAGTCTTGCATTCCAGTTTGGCATTGCAAGCTCGTGGACCGTTCCGGGCAATAGCGATGGCATTTGCTCAATACGTTTGTAAACTGCGAGCCGTTCGCCTGGTCGGAATATCATTACGGTAACCAAGAAGGTTGGCGCGCCAATCGATGTGTTGTTGCTGAGTTTGACGCGAATTGGTATCCTTGTTGCCTGGGATGCAGGTGCCATTGTATAGGGCCAAATGATTTTAACTGAAGTTAATTCAATATCGGTGATTTCGGATGGGAACAAGATTTTAACATTGTCAACGTAGCAAACGTCATCATCATCGGGGATACAGGTAATACATTTACGATTGTTTCGAGCATACATTTTAATACGGAACCGGAAGTTCTTGGCACCTTCATTTTTGTAAAAGATTACAGTATCGGGTATTGTAACAAAGGCTTTAACATAATCGAAATCGATACCATCATCGAATAAGTCGGGACGCAAGCCATTGAGATATGGAGCTGCAGGTCGAGAAAGAGCAGAGTCTTTATCGGTTTCGAGATAGCCAATCAAATAGCCCCCTGCGCCATACAATGAATATGCTGGCATATCTGTAACGGGTTTTGCTCCACCACGGCGAGGATGAGTTTGCCATCGTTTTGCATCAATATTGCAAATGTTTGTTACACCATCGTCGCTTGGTAAGGCCCATTCAATTGCAATTTCATCGGGTGGGTTTGCTGCAGAACCTGCGTAGTTTGTCCAAACAGAGAAGTAATCGGCGTTTATAACAGTTCTCGGCTCCATACCTATAAGTTGTTGGTCGCTCCAGCCTCGGTCCCAGCTATCCTGTCTTGTTGTTCTTTGGAAGCCTGCCGAAATTACTGCATTCCTTCTGCCAAGTAGGTTAATTGGGAAGGAACGGAGTTCGTCGCCACCGGGCGAGGTTGCAGGTTCTTGGCGTTCCAAAGTTAATCGGTTCATACGAATAACAGGTGAACGAAGTTTGAAGCTTCGGAAATCGGGGCTTGCAAAGTTAAAGTCCTCGTTGTTAGTGGCCGAATATTCTCCGCGTGGTGGTAATGGATATTTCGAAACTTCATCACCCGAGGCAACTTCTGCGTCGATATTGACCCATTTCAAGGTGCTGGGCATTGGTGTTCGTTCGGCAATATGGAATCTTGTAACGTCATCATTAAAGTCGTCGAGTCTCTTCATAACGAACAGACGGACGAAGCCAGAATCATCGAATGGCCATTGGTCATTGTAGCCTTCGAGTGTCTTTGGATTCCTTGGGTCGGCAATAATGAATGCTCTTAATCGCCCAATGGAGTTGTTTACCATTTCATTGGGTTCAAAAGGCTGGAAGTAAACTTGAACAAAGCCATAAGGTGGAATACCATTATATCGATTAGTTCCAGGGAATGGGAGTTTCTGTGTTACAATTTCATTTTGTTGCACTGCAACAGATACATAATGAACCTTTACCGCAGCATCGCCAGTACATTTTTCTAAAAGTGAATCGAGGTAACCAACGGCAAGGCATGTACTATCGATTGGAACAAGCGTATTGTAAACTGTTCTTTCACTTGCGGTGTTAATGATTCGGAAGCGAGCAAAGAAATTCAATTGTTGCGGCTGAAAGTTAACTCCTTGCGGTCCTTGGATGTTATTACTTAAGTTTTGGATAATTGCAACGGGCTGAATCGCCCCAATTCTTTCTTCTCCAGCAAGAAGTTCATAGTTGTTAACCTTTGATGGGGGGACACGTTCTGTAAAATCGAGCGACGCGTTCGGGTCTGGTTTTCGAACACGATATTCGATTGCCAAAACTCGAACTGTATTTTTCCATTGTTTGAACTTAATTGCTAGTCCATTTTTGGGGAACTGAGCCAATGGTTGAGTATATTTCATAAAGTAGTGTGTATACTGTTGGTATTCACCAGCCCAGGGATAGGTTGGACCACCAGATTGTCCATAATTTACGTGTCGGGCAAAACCTGTAACGCCAACAGTTGTATTATACCGGAAAACCATATTCGCTGGAACAGCGCGTCCACCGACAACAGCAACACCTTCGAATTTCTCGTAAACGATTGTGATGCTACTATCTCTCTTATCCAAAATTACCTGAGCATTTGCAGCAATATAGTTCGGGTCGCCAAAGCGGCCATCTGTTGGAGCAGTGAATGTTCCATAAGGTGTGTTCATAGTACCTTTGGGAGCAGCGTTAACAAAATAAATAATTAATCGGTCGGCTAAGGCTGTTCGTTTGAAATAAACCTTGCCGTAGTCGTCGGGCATTACTGTTACTTTGTTAAACTGGGAAAGATGCAGTTCGCCCCAGAAAGGTGCAATCAAAGCAGCTCGATAATTTGCAATAAAACCTGGTGCCGAAGGCCCACCTAAGGCACCACCACGTGTACGTATACCGGCAGTTGGGTTGGTCCTATCGTTACCGAGGACAACATATTGGTAGCCCCAGTTGTCGGGTGTTGGGTCATTCAAGCCATCGTCGGAAGCGCGGCCACGAACGAACCAATCCATACTCATTGGGTCGTAGCAGTTGGTGGCACCAACTGGAACTGTCCTGTTACCTGCATTATCGTAGAAATAACGACGGTTAGTTAATGCAATTAAGCCATTAGTCGAAACATAGAAGCTATCGAAGCGTAATCCATTGAAATAAAAGTTAAAGCCGATTGGAATTGGTCCGGCGATCGCATCATCGGTGGAATCTGTCGGGTTTTCGAAATAGTTTCCATCAGCTGGGTATGCGGGGTTTCGGAAGAACCTCAGACCTTCGTCAGGGTTTTGTTGCCAGAAGCTCGGGTCCACCATTCTTGGGCCTTGAAGGATACGTCGCCAAAGTCCAGGTTCATCGGAAGTGTCATAAATAAACACGCTCGGTCGCCAGAAATCTGGGGCATCGTCGTCGCTGTCGACAAAGTAGTAGCCCGTCGAAATAGCTGGCTGGGTAATCGAGTTATTCAATTGGTTGAATGGCATCGGGTAGCTTGTGTTCTGATAGAATGGGTTCGGCTCGTAGATTTGGCTTCTTCGCAGGGGCTCGTCGCCATTTTTATCGTCCGATGCTATTGAAAAGTATGAATTCGAAAGCAATAGCACCGACGAAAGAACGAAAAATAGAAAGAATCGCTTCATTTGTTGAACCTCATTTTTTTGTTGAACATACGACTAGTATTTGTTAAAAGAAATATATTATTTTTCATCTTTTGAATCTCCAACCTTTGTCTTCGTATTGGAAAATCCAAGCAATAATTTTTCCCTCATCTATGGTTTCGAAATTATCCCAGTAGTCCATAGTTAAATGATTTGCCGAACTTGTATCTTCGGAGTTTAATGTTTTTACCTGATTGATAATTTTAGAAAGTCGTGCCTGCCAGGTTCGAAAATTACTTGGTCGTAGGTCTATCCATCCTTCATTGCACCATTTTTCCACATTTTCGGGCGTGATTTCTATTTGGCTTTCGACAGTAAGAACAGGTATTTTTACATCCTTCCCTCGAAGATAGGAACGACCATCGGGTAGAAGAATAACCAAGCCAATAGAAAGCATTTCGGCACGGAACTTTGAATTATTGGAAATTAAATTATATGCGCGTTCGGAAAGTGTTTCTGGTGGAGTATTCAAAACCTCATTAAAGGATTTTGCAATTTTCTTCAAAATATTTGCTTCGTAAAGTAACTTCGAAAGGCGTGGTGGTCCGAGAAGTTCGAACGCCACACTTTCGGTATTATGTTTCGATTCTAATTCCTTCAATTTCTTGGTTGCCAAACTTTGTAGGAAACCACCACGGTAAGTTGGTCCCAAAGTGAAAGCATCCAATCCTTGAATAACGTCTTTACCGGTGTTACCTCCCAAAATTTCATGAACTGTGTAAGTTGCAATCTCTTCGGGTGTAACGATTTCCATCTGACCAAGCGAGCTGATAGCTTCGAATTCTGCTCGGGAGAATATTCCATTTTCGCCGGTATCGATAAACACCGACTTAAATGAATCGCCCTGCGAATAAATTCCATCAATGTCGTCCCGAGAAAATGTTCCTTCCAATTTCTTAGCATTTTCCACAGGCATATCGATTAGTTCGATTGGCTTACCACGTCGGATAACATCTCCGTAAGCAATTCGTTTCCAGGCAATTGCAGCGGTCGGCTTGATTTCTTTGACCATAGGTGCGTCGGGTGTCCTTGCCATCAGGTAAAGAAGAAGTGTTTGAGCACCAGCCACAGCCGATTTTGCCAACAAAACTCTCGATGGACGCTCTTCGCTGTGAGTGTATGGAATGTTTAAGCCCATCCCACCTGTTCCGCTTGTGCCGATTTTCAAATACATTTTGACTTTGAAATCCACAAGAGCCCGATAAAGTAACTGAATGTGCCTAATTAATTGTGGTATGTAGATACTTGCCATTAATCTTTCGATATCTTCAATATTAGTTTGACCATTAGAGATTTGACCACGCACAACATTAACATTTCGGTAGATGTCTTTGTAAGCAATTGCTGTTGCAGTATTGATACAATCGATGACAACATCTGGTTTTGTAGTAGAAATCAAATGGTATAGTTCGCTGTTTAGCAAAATTTCGTCATTCAGTTCATCGTAGATGTCTTGAATAGCTACTTTACGATTTTCGGGACTCGAAAGAACTTCGCCCCAATCGTCATCTTTCCATTGATGTCGAACGAAAATATTACCCCAATGAGGAATAAACTCGGTAGAAGAGTTAGGAAATTCCTTCGAAAGTTGTTCAACTGCCGATTTCGCTTCGCTTTCCCTTAAAGATGAAACAATAAGCTGAGCAGGGGAATGATTCATTAATTCACGGCAAATAGCGGAACCAACAAGTCCCCACCCGCCTAAAACTAAAACTTTCTTACCAGTTATTTCCATCTCGCTTTCAAATTTATTAAAAATATCAAAATTAGAGTTAACAAAATAACAAAAAAAAATTAACTTTCAAAACACTTTTCGAAAAAATATTAAAATCATTTAAATTTTCTACACTCGAAATCAACTTTGGCGACGACCCCCACTTGTCAAAGAACTTTTTTCAAAATTGTAACTTTTCCAAAACTAATAAGACACACAAAATTTAAAAAAGTCGCAAAAATTTCAAAATTTCTTTAAAAAATTTTTACAATTTTTTTGGTAACATTTCTTTTAGGGCAAACTGCAAAGTAAACTCCATCGGCAAGTATATTATAAAACAATGCATTAAACTTCTGGAATGTGCCTTCGAAAATTCTTCTCCCAAAAATATCGAAAACGACGACATTATCTTCGGGCAAAAGTTCTTCGGTACTCTCGAATTGCTTTATATCCCCAAGTGTTGTTTGGAATCGATAAAAGGAAATCAAATCATCCAATCCATATCCAACAATAAGTAATTCGGAAACTAAATAATTGGAATCTGCAAAGTTTTTTTCGTAAAATTTAACACCAAAAAACTTTTTCTTTTGATGTGTTTCGAGCCATTGAAATTGGTTGGTTAAAAGATTAAACGAGAAAATGTTGCCCGAATCGGTAACACCAACGATTTCGTTCGTTTTTGTAAGATGGATACCCAACAAATCATCATAAGATGGATATTGGAAAAGCACTTCCCAAGCGACTCCGGAATCGATTGAACGCAAAAGAATAATATTTTCGGAATTCGAAGCACTTACAATGATGGTATCGGGAATATCGTTGGATTCAGATTCTTTGTCCAAAATTACCAAATCGAAGACATCAATCGTTGGGTCAATATCACGGAAATTAAAAAGTTCAATCAAACTATCTTTTGGAAATTTGTAAAAATATAATTTTCGGGATGGGTCGAGATAGTCACCCGAAGCAAAAAAGTAAATAAAAAATATCGAATCATTTGGACTAAATACTTTCATTTTATTAAAAGTAATTGGCAAGTTGTTGCCAATGATCTTGAATTCCAAAGTATATGGATTAATAGCAAGAACTTTACCTTCGTATCCACAAGCAAGAACAAGGCTATCGGAAAGAGCAATCATATCGTTTATATTACCTATGTTAGGGAATTCAAAAGAAGGGTCAAATATAATATTATTTCGAAAATTCAGGGACTTGTCGAAGACGAAAATAGCAGCGTTTGAACTCCATCCTCCTACCAAAATGATATCATTAACCCGTAAAATCGAATAAGGTAGCACATAGTATAATGAGTAGTCGTTTAATCGAATAGAGCCCCAAGTCTTGCCAGAATCGTAAGAATAGGTTAAGTATCCACCATCGTAGAAGTTAAAATTTGAAACGTAGATTGTATCGAAAACAAAGTATTTAGAATTGTATCCGAAATCGATATCAGTTAAACGAGTATACTTTTTCGAGACAAAAATATCCTTCCAGTTTCCGGAAACAGGTGAAAGAAAACCGACAATAAAAGCGTGAAGTAGAAGAATTTTAAAAACTTTTTCTAAAGATTTCTTTTTCATTTTTCTTCCTACTTTCCATAGCTAACTGATTTTTATAATCAGCAAGTTTTTTGGAAAGATTTGTATCGGAAATTGCTAAAATCTGGATAGCAAGGAGAGCAGCGTTTTTCGAGCCATTAATTGCCACAGTAGCGACAGGAACGCCCGGCGGCATTTGAACAATAGAAAGCAAAGAATCTAAGCCACCTAAAGATTTGGTTTGAATTGGCACACCTATTACGGGCAGTGTTGTAAACGAAGCACAAACTCCTGGAAGATGAGCCGCTCCGCCAGCACCAGCAATAATTACTTTAATCCCATTGTCTTTGGCTTTCGAAACATACTCGTATACATCGAGTGGGGTCCGATGTGCAGATGAAACAAAAATGTCGTACCAAAGACCGAAGCTTTCAAAAGTCTCGGCTGCGGATTTCATTATCTCGTAGTCAGAATCACTACCCATAATAATTGCTGCTACTGGTTTTTCCATATTATACTCCTTTTTTAGAAATTCTAATTTAAGAATAATTTAATAATTGTAATTTTGTATTTGTTTTTGGAGAAGTTATGAAAGTTGCGGTTTTGGGTTTGGGCTACGTTGGTTTGCCGCTTGCTTTAGCTATTGCAAAGAAGACCGATGTGGAAGTTGTGGGATTCGACCCAAACACAGAAAAGGTAAATAAAATTCTGCAGGGAATTTGCCCAATCGATGACGAAGTTGCTCGGTATGACCTCAAGGATGTTAAAATCAAGGCTTCGGACAAAGAAGAAATTATCGATGGCTCCGATATTTTTTTTGTTTGTGTCCCAACTCCGGTTCTGGATGATTACACACCCGATTTAAGACCACTTTCGAAAGCAATAGGTAGTATTGGCAAATACCTTCGGCAAAAGCAAATTGTAGTGATTGAATCGACTGTCAACCCTGGGGTATGCGAAGAGCTAGTAATACCAATGCTGGAACAACTGTCGGGATTGAAATGCCCCAAAGATTTCAATGTAGCCCACTGCCCGGAAAGAATTAATCCCGGCGACCCAAAATGGAATGTTTATAACATTCCTCGAAACATAGGCTCATCGAGTCCAGAAACCACAAAATTTATTGCAGAGTTTTATCGGAAAATCATAGATGCAGAAATTAACGAAATGCCCGATTTAAAAACGACCGAGGCAACGAAAATTATCGAAAATACTTTCCGCGACGTAAACATTGCTTTTGTTAACGAATTAGCCAAAAGTTTCGAAGTTTTAGGAATCGATATTATTGAAGTAATCCGAGGTGCATCGAATAAACCTTTTGCCTTCCTTCCCCACTATCCCGGCTGTGGAGTTGGTGGACATTGCATTCCAGTCGACCCATATTATTTAATTGACCGAGCCAAAAAAAGTGGTTTCGACCACAAGTTCTTGAAACTTGCTCGGGAAATAAACAATTCGATGCCAAATCACACAGTCGAACACTTGGTCAGCGCCTTAAATGAGTTTGGGAAACCAGTAAATGGAACCCGAATTGCCCTTCTTGGGCTTTCGTACAAACCCGATGTTGGCGACTTGCGAGAAAGCCCTGCTCTAAAAATTAAATCCATTTTGGAACGCAAGAAGGCAAACTTAGTTACTTACGACCCATTTGTCCCTTCGCTCAGTAGCGTCCAAACACTCGAAGAAGCACTCGATGGTACTTTTGCTATTGTACTTGCCACTGCACATAAAGAATTTGCTCGAATTAATGCAAAACTCCTGCTCCAATACAATGTCAAAATTGTTATTGATGGCAGAAATTTCTTAAATAAAAAAGAACTATTGGAAAATGGTATTTATTACAAGGGAATAGGAAGATAAAATGCAGTTTATTGATTTGAAAAGACAGTATCTGGAAATCAAAGAATTAGTCAACGAAAGAATTGCAAGAGTCTTGGAACACGGACGATTTATCCTTGGACCCGAAATTGATGAACTTGAATCGGCGTTAGCTAAATTTGTTGGTCGTCGTCATTGTGTTAGTTGTTCATCGGGAACCGATGCATTACTAATTCCGCTTATGGCTTTGGGTATTGGCAAAGGCGATGCTGTATTTACAACTCCATTTACTTTTATTGCCACAAGCGAAGTTATTCGTCTTGTTGGTGCAAGCCCAGTGTTTGTCGATATCGACCCCGTGACATTCAACATTGACCCGAATAGATTAGAGAGTGCAATCCAAAAAGTCTTGGACGAAGGAAAGTTAAGACCAAAACTTATTATCCCTGTCGATTTATTTGGTATTGTTGCCCAATACGAAGAAATAGAAGAAATTGCAAGACGATACGGCTTAATGATATTAGAAGATGCTGCACAAAGTTTTGGTGCAAGCCGAAATGGACGCCGAGCTTGTGCCTGGGGCGATATTTCTGCTACTTCATTCTTCCCTGCTAAACCTTTGGGCTGCTATGGCGATGGTGGTGCAATTTTTACCGATGACGACCAAATGGCTGAACTCTTCCGCTCTATTCGTGTTCACGGGCAAGGCGAAGACCGATACGATAATGTTCGCAACGGAATTAACGGACGTATGGATTCAATCCAAGCGGCTATCTTGCTTGCAAAGCTTACAATTTTCGAAAAAGAAATAGAACGGAGAAACAAAATTGCAAATGCATACAACAAATTGCTTTCGGGCAAAGTCGTTACTCCAAAAGTTCCCGATGGTTGCGTAAGTGTATGGGCACAATATTCAGTTCTTGCAAACAATGAACAACACCGAAAAGAAATAATAAATCGATTGCAACATAAAGGTATCCCAACGGCAATCTACTATCCCAAACCTTTGCACTTGCAAAAAGTTAACGAAGATTTAGGATATCGTGAAGGCGATTTCCCTATTGCCGAAAGCATTTCGAAAAGAATCTTTTCCTTGCCAATGCATCCTTACCTCGCACATGAGGAGATTGAACTAATAGCATCTTGCTTTTAGATTAGCAACACTTTAAATCAAAATTAAAAATGTTAAATGAAGATAATATTACTATTAAGTAATTTGCTGACCTATTTTGTTTAAAACAAGAGAAAATGGATAGATTTTCATTGAAGTTATTTGATAAAATCTCGAAACCCGTGTTTGTTACTGAACCCGAGACGGGCAAAATCATATTTTCAAATAGGGCAATGAATAATTTGCTCGGAAGGGAAAGTATTGTGGGCTTTTCCCTCACTGAAATTTTCGATAACCCATTTAGTTCGTTACAACGAAGACTAAACGAAATAGTTCTGAAAGAAAAAAGTATTACTTATCAAAATATCCAGATAGGTAATAACTTTTTCGATGGCGAAAAGGTTTTGATTTACGATGAAGAAACGAACAAATCATTAATTTTCGACATATTTGTCAACAAATCATTGGAACACAACGCCGATGAGCTTTTGCGTGAGACGGAAGCAAAGTATGTTCGCCTTTTCAATTACATTTCAGTTGGTATTGCAATCGTTCGTGCTAGCGACTATACTATTTTGGAAGCTAACAAAAGCTTCCTACTATTTACTGGTACTCGGCTCGAAGATGTAATTTACAAACCAATATACGAACTCAAATGTTGTGGCGACAAAGATAAAGTACTTCTTTATTTCCAAAATGCAAGGGAAACCGGTTCTATCCAGTCATTCGAAACGATATTAAACACCCAATACCCTAACCGTGAATTTTGTGTTACAATTGTCTATCAAAAAGAATTTTTCGAAGAACCCGCCTTTTTGGTAACCCTATACGAAAATCCTTCCGTTGCATTGGCAAATAAAGAAATTCTGTCCACTTTGCAACGTGACGAAGAAATTAGAACCTGGCGGGATAAATTCTTGTCAATGATTGCACACGAAATACGAAATCCATTGGCTGGAATACTTGTTTCTTTGGAAATACTAGATAATAAAGAAGAAAGTCTAACCACTGCAAAACGCAAACAATTAATTAAACAATCGAAACTTATTATTAAAAGTATCGATGCTCTAATTGAAAAAATAACTGCATTTGCAAAACTTGAATCAGGAATTTTCCACATAACTAAAGATAAAATTAACTTAAAAGAATTTTTGGAAACCATAGTGGAATCCTACAATATTTTGAATCCAATGAATCCCCAAATTATTTTTTCCTTTGCTGGCGAACATATTGTAACCACCGACTCGACACTAATTACTCTTATTATCAACAACCTATTATCGAATGCATTGAAATACAAAGAAATTAATACTCAGGTTGAATTCAAAACGATTGTTGACGATAAAATTAGAATATCCATAAATAATCAAGGTAAACCCATTCCTTCCGACCAATTAGAGAAAGTTTTCGACCCTTTCTATAGAGCTTCGAACATAGGGAAAACACATGGCTACGGAATTGGACTATCGATTGTAAAGAAAGCAGTTGAATCTTTAAATGGCGAAGTCAACATTGAAAGTAATGAGGCAGATGGAACAACTGTAATTGTCACCTTACCAAAGGACTAACTTATTGCACGAATTGCTTCGCCGATAATTTCTGCCTGCTCTCGAAGATGTTGGGAATACGAACCTGTTGCTGTCGAAGCACTTTCGGGGCGGCCAATATATTTTATCTTCAATCCCGCAGGCACAAGTTCGCTCAATTTTTCGAAGGCAAAATTCCAAACACCCATATTTCTTGGCTCTTCTTGCAACCAAAACACCCGTTTTACATTCGGGTAATTGCCGAAAATCTCTCGCAAATAATTTAAATTCAATGGATAAAGCTGTTCCAAACGAATAATAAGTGTTTTCGAAAACTTGACTTTTTCTGCCATTGCCTTGGCAATTAGTTCCCAATAGATTTTACCGTAGGTGAATAGCACTGTTTCGACATTTTCTTTAACCAAATCAGTCTCGTCAACTATAATTTCTTTGAATGTTCCTTCGAAAAATTCACTTAAAGGCGAGACAACCAAGGGATTTCTTAACATACTCTTGGGTGTCATTACAATAACGGGCTTTTGAATATACATTTGCCGACGAATGAGATGGAAGTAGTTGGCAGGAGTTGTTGGGTAGACCACAAACATATTGTTGTTTGCACAAAGCTGCAAGTATCTTTCCAATCGGGCGCTGGAATGTTCGGGTCCTTGTCCATCGTAGCCGTGAGGAAGCAGAACCATTAAGTTCGACTTTTTATCCCATTTTGCTTCGCCCGAAGAGATGAATTGGTCGAAAATAGGTTGGGCTCCGTTGGCAAAGTCGCCAAATTGTGCTTCCCAAAATACAAGGCTATTGTTTGCAGCAATGCTGTAGCCATATTCAAATCCGAGAACCGAAACCTCCGATAAAGGACTATCGTAAATTCTGAACTTACCTTGTTTTGGGGCAATATGATTTAGTTGGCAGTATTCTTCTTCGGTTTCGAAATCAATAAAGACCGAATGCCGTTGGCTGAAAGTGCCACGTCGTGAATCTTGACCCGAAAAGCGAATGTTTTTGCCTTCAAGAAGGACCGAGCCAAATGCTATTGCTTCGGCAGTCGCCCAATCGACCTTGCCCGCTGGGTCGTTTAGAATTTGGCTCCGCTTTTGAATGAAACTTCGCAATTTTGGATTCAAATGGAAACCTTCGGGAACAGTAGAAAATGCAACCTTGATTTTTTCGAAATCATCCCATTTCATCTGTGTTTCGTATTTTCGGAACGGGTCGAAATCCAATTTCCTTATTTTTACAGTGCTCTTCTGTTCGCTTTTTAGATTAATAAATGCCTGCTGGTATTTTTCTTGGATTTGCCGTTGAATTTCGAGTGCGTATTCTTCTCGGACAATGCCTTCCCGAAGGAGCATCTTCAAGTAAATTTTGCTGACGGGCTCCATTGCTTTAATTTTTTTGTATAGCAATGGCTGTGTATATGTAGGTTCGTCTGCTTCGTTGTGGCCATATTTTCGGTAACAGAGCAAATCGATAATAATATCGGACTTGAATGCTTGGCGATATTCGAATGCAAAAATAGAAGCGTAGGCAATTGCTTCCGGGTCGTTCCCGTTGACGTGAACAATTGGTGCTTGAATTGTTTTGGCTATATCGGTTGCGTAGTAGCTGGAACGAGCTTCCGACGAAGGAGTTGTAAAACCAATTTGATTATTTATTACTAAATGTATTGTTCCACCTGTTCGGTAGCCAGTGAGTTGCGAAAGATTCAATGTTTCGGCAACAATACCTTGTCCAGCGAAAGCTGCATCGCCATGTATTAAAAGTGGAAGAGCCAAAGAATGCGAATGGTCATTCAAATTGTTTTCGATAGCCCGAGCCATACCTTCGACAACTGGGTCAACTAATTCCAAGTGGCTTGGATTTGGGGAAAGTATAACTTCAATCGAATTTCCGTTTGGCGAGACAAAAACACCTTCGGCACCGAGATGATATTTTACATCGCCCGAGCCGTGGAACGAATTTGGGTCAACGTCCCCTTCGAATTCTCGGAATATGTCTTCGATTGCTTTGCCAATTTCGTTTGCCAAAATATTCAATCGTCCACGATGAGCCATTCCAACAACTACACTCTTCAAGCGAGAGTCGGCAGCCAATTGAAATATTGTATCGACAAAAACAATTGCACCTTCGCCCCCTTCCAACGAAAAACGTTTGTGACCTATGTATTTGGTATGTAGAAAATTTTCGAATTCTTCGGCTTCGATTATCTTTTTCAAAAAATAAAGCTTCTCTTCGTTTGAATATTTTGGGAAACCAACTAATTCCAGTCGCCGTTTTATCCAATCCTTTTTTTCGGGGTCTTGGATATGCATAAACTCGAAGCCAATGTTTCCACAATATGTGTCTCGCAATCTTTCGATTATATCGCGCAGAGGAAGATTATTCTTCTCCCAAAGGTCTTCGGCATGGAAAATTCTATCCAGGTCCCAAATTGTAAATCCATAGTAGGCAGGGTCAAGTTCGGGGTAATAATATGTTGCGTGTCCCAATGGGTTAGTCGAAGCAAGAAGATGCCCACGAACCCGATATGCGTTAATCATTAGCTCGACGTGTGCACTTTTTTCAATAATTTCGGCTTCATCTATTTTGCCAAACTGATTTACTGGCGTTGTATCCACTTCCCATCGGATTGGTTCGAATGGAATACGCAGCGAAGCAAAGATTGAATCGTAGAATTGCTCTTCGCCCAAAAGCAAATCATTAATGTATGAAAGGAATTCAGCGGATTCTGCACCTTGGATAATTCTATGGTCGTAAGTATTTGTTATGGTGACAACTTTCGAAACAGCGAGCGTAGAAAGCAAGTCGGTTCGCACAGCTTTAAATTCGGTTGGGTAGTCAATCGAACCAATTGCAATGATTAAAGATTGCCCCATCATCAATCTTGGGTTGGACATCGTTGTTCCAATCATACCAGGATTGGTGATAGATACAGTCGTTCGGGTAAGTTCGTCGGGGGAAATTTTCCCCATTCGAGCCCGAGCAATTAAATCGTCATATTTTTCGAAAAACTCTTCGAAAGTGTAACTTTCGACGCCTTTTAGGTTTGGGACAAGTAGCATTCGGCTTCCATCTTTGCGAACAATATCCACAGCAAAGCCAAGGTTAATAGATTTTCGCCGTATTCTGTATGCTTTTCCGTTTTCGCGAACAAATGTATCATTAAAATGTGGGAATTTCTTCAATGCTTTGATGATTGCCCAAGTAATAAGATGAGTAAATGATACTTTACGATGATGAATTTTTGCTAAATACTTGTTAATAATTCTTCGATTTTCATCCAAAGGTTTGACAGGAATCGTTCGGACGCTTGTTGCGGTAGGTACATAAAGACTCAATTCCATATTGTCAGCTATTTTCTCTTGGATGGAGGGAATTGCAACAATTTCGTCTTCGTTGCTGGTCAACAAATCCTCTTTTCGCGAATATTGAATTCCATCGAAAGTGTTAACATTCGAGGTAGTCGATTTGCCTTCAAGTGTTGATGGCGGCATCGGATACTTTTTCTTGAAATATTCTTGCCATTCTTTAGAAACAGAATTTGGATTTTGATAATACTTCAAAAAAATCTCAGCTTCGTATGCTTGGTTTAAGTCTATCATTTTAATTCACTAAAATTATTTGTTAATTAGAGAAAAAAATGACGATATTGATTAATTTTAATTTAACAATAAGATATTTTTGTTATTTTTGTTTTTTTATAAAAATGAAAATTCTTTTTACTTGTTCGATAATTCTTTTTTTGTTTGCGACTAATCTTTTTTCGCAGCGAGCCCCACGCGAAGAACCCATTATTAATTACACAATTACCGGGGTCAAAGGAAATGTAATTGATACCCTTGCCTTTCAAACTGCTCAAAGAATTGTAAAGGAAACCGAAGGTTTGGTCGAAACGGAGATAGACCCGAAAGAATACATTCTCGGACCTCAGGATGTCCTTCTCGTTTCAATTGTCTCGGCTCAGCCGCAGGAACTTGAAATCGAGGTTAGCCCCGAAGGCAAAGTTTCTATTCCAGGGATTGGAATTATCGATGTCAAAAATAAATCCCTTGCCGAAGCTGCCAAACTAATTGAAGCTAAGGTCAAATCTTATTTGAAGATTGGCGAAGTTGGTGTTACATTAAAAAGTATCAAAAAATTTAAGGTTACAATTTCCGGTGCAGTCCAAAAAAATGCAATTATTGCTGCAACAGGTACCGACCGAGTCTCGGAAATTATTGATAAAGCTGGTGGATTCAAAGACAAGGCATCGATACGGAATATTTTGCTCTACCGCAACGAAGGAAAAGAAGTCATCAGGGTCGACCTGCTTCGCTACTTCCTTCTGAAAGAAAAGAAAGCGAATCCTTATGTTCGTGGTGGAGACCACATCGTTGTCCCGTATGTTTCCGAAAACGAGTATATCCAAATCGATGGCGAAGTCCGTAGACCCGGCAAATACGAATTTGTTCCTGGAGATTCGCTTTCGACTTTGGTACGATTCGCCCAAGGTTTCAATGAAATTGCTTTTCTCGATACTGTCGAGTTCGTAAGAATGATTGGTCCGAATAAGTTCGTAACTTCATATCTGAATTTAACTTTATGGAAGGATAGGGTAAATATTCTCGGAGAACAACTTCCAGGGGATTTTCCTCTTCAGCTTTCCGATAGAATTTTCATTCGGAAGATTCCCTTTTGGAAGAAGCCAATGAATGTTACAATCGAAGGCGAAGTCGTCTACCCAGGGAAATATCCAATCGATGAGAAAGAAATCCGACTACACGACCTTCTGGTCAAATGTGGAGGATTTAAAGAAACTGCCGATATCGACAAGGCTCAATTTATTCGTCAGTCCCTTTTCGATATTACCGACCCAGAAATGGAGCGACTTTCTCGCATTCCGCCTTCGGAAATGTCGAAAAATGAATACAGATACTTCCAATCGAGAATTACAGAACGCAAAGGTTTGCTTTCAATTAACTTCCGAAATGTATTAAATAACCCGAACAGCACCGATAATGTCGTCCTAATGGATAAAGACTCAATATTTGTTCCAAAGCGAAACGAATTTGTCAATGTTCAAGGCCGCGTGAACAACCCCGGATTGGTATCTTACAATCCCAACTTTACTTATCTTGATTACATTAACCTTGCTGGGGGTTTCGGATTCCGTGCCGACGAAAGTGCTACTCTTGTTGTTAAATCCAAAGGCGAGCAGTTTCTGGCAAAAAGAATGAATTACAAAATTGAACCCGGCGACAACATTCTTGTACCACCCCAAGAAGAACTAACTCTTTGGGAAATCTTTACAACTGGTTTGACAATAACCACTCAACTTCTTACTATTGCAGGTGTGATTATTACAATTGTTAGGTTACAATAAAAGTGGAAAACAATTCTAATACATTCAGTTTAGAATTTCGAAATATCATTAACTATTTACTTTCGAAAAAGAAGCTATTGTTTTTTATAAATATTGCCGCAATTGTCCTGTTTTTGATAGTTTCCTATATCATTCCCCATAAGTATACTTCCACATCAACTTTGCTACCAAGCGAAGAAGTAGGTGGTTCGAGTTTGGCGACTTTTTTGCAAAGCTTTTCGAATCTTGAATTATTGGGCGGAAAACAATCGAGCAAAGTACAGATTTATTTCGAAATCCTCCGAAGCAATGAAATCATTTGGAATACGGTGCACCGAGGCTCGATTAAAGATTTAGAACCACTTCGCGGGCTCGATACACTCCAATTAGCAAGGCTTATCGACAAAGGGCTGAAAGTTAGTCTTCGACAGACGGGTTTAATTGAAGTTTCGTTTTCATATTCTACTCCATTTTTTCCGGGTCGAAAAAGCAAAGAAGCTGCTGCTTACACATCTGCTGTAATGTTAAAGGAAATACTTTCGGCTCTGGACAGTCTTGCGCGCTCGCGAATTTCTACGCGCTCGAAACGTAAACGGATTTTAATCGAAAGCCTGTTAGCCCAAAAGAAAATTGAACTCGATTCAATCGAACAAGTGCTGGAAGACTTTCGCAAAAAGCATAAAATTCTTGCTCTCGACGAACAGAGCCAAGCAATGCTACGCACAGCAATTGAAATCGGTAGTGAACTTGCCCGCGCCGAAATTGAACTTCAACTTGCCAATGCTGAATTCGAAAGCAACGCCCCGATTATCCACACATTGAAAGAAAAAGTACAACAACTGCGCAGCCAATATGAACGAGTCCAATCGGGTGGGCTTACAGGAACAGAAACTTTTACTATTCCATTGCCACAACTTCCTTCTTTGATTCGAGAATATACAAATCTTGTCCGCCGACAAAAAATACTCGAACAAGTCAATATCTTTTTAGAAACACAGATGTATCAAGCTGCTATTCAAGAGCAAACTGAAATCCCCTCGGTCGATGTCCTCGATTTACCACGTGTTCCTCTTAAACAAAGTTCACCTTCAAGGCCTTTGTTCCTTTTGATTGGATTTCTTATTTCACTTACTTTTTCTGTTGTGTACTTTATTTACGATGGTTATAAAAAAGGAAAAATTAAAACACAAACTCAAAGGAATTAATTTAGCCTTTCCAAAACATTAATTCACTTTTTATTGAGCCCGTTTCAAAAGCTCTTCTAAAATAGCTTTTGCTGCTTGGGGTATGATTGTTCCGGGACCGAAAATCAAATCCACCCCCGAATTGTAAAGAAACTCGTAATCTTGCGGAGGGATTACCCCCCCAACGACTACCATTATATCGCTACGACCATATTTTTCCAACTCTTCGATTAACTTTGGAACCAAAGTTTTGTGTCCTGCTGCAAGCGAGCTTATACCAACGATATGCACATCATTTTCGACTGCTTGGCGGGCAGTTTCCTCTGGCGTTTGAAACAATGGACCGATATCCACATCGAACCCCATATCGGCAAACGAAGTGGCAATAACTTTCGCTCCACGGTCGTGTCCATCTTGTCCAATTTTAGCCACAAGAATTCTGGGTCTCCGACCTACAAGCTCTTCAAATTTGTCGGAAAGGCGCCGAACCTCTTCAATTTCTTCTTTCTTTGCATAAGCCGAACTATAAACCCCGGAGAAGGAACGAATCACGGGTTTGTGCCGACCCCAAACTTTTTCCAAAGCGAAGGAAATTTCGCCCAAAGTGGCTCGCGCTCGGGCTGCTTCAATAGCCAACTCCAACAAATTTCCTTCGGCTGTTTCGGCACATCGTGTAAGCGCATCTAATGTCTGTTGCACGCGTACATTATCGCGAATTTTCTTTAATTCATTCAATCTTTCAATTTGTTTATTACGAACAAAGGTATTATCAACTTCGAGAATTGGAATTTTTGGCTCTTCTTCGGGCAAATATTTATTTACACCAACGATAATTTCTTGGTTGGAATCGATTCGTGCTTGGCGTCGTGCAGCAGCTTCTTCGATTTTCATCTTTGGCAAGCCTGTTTCTATTGCCTTTGCCATTCCACCCAAAGATTCAATTTCTTGGATGTGGTCCCAAGCCCGTCGTGCAAGCTGGTCAGTTAGGTATTCGAGATAATACGAACCACCCAATGGGTCGATTGTTCGGCAAATTCCCGTTTCTTCTTGCAAGTAAAGCTGAGTGTTTCGGGCAATACGTGCGGAAAAATCCGTTGGCAATGCAATTGCTTCGTCTAAGGAATTCGTATGCAACGATTGAGTGTGTCCCAGAGCAGCTGCTAATGCTTCGATACAAGTTCTCACGACATTATTAAATGGGTCCTGCTCGGTTAAACTCCAACCAGAGGTTTGGCAGTGGGTTCGCAATGCCAATGATTTTGGATTTTTTGGATTGAATTGTTTTACAATTTTTGCCCAAAGGAGCCGTGCAGCACGCAACTTGGCTATCTCCATATAAAAATTCTTACCAATTGCCCAGAAGAATGAAATTCTCGGTGCAAAGTCGTCAATTGAAAGTCCGGCACGAAGCCCGGCACGAAGATATTCGAGCCCATCGGCAAGTGTATAGCCAAGCTCTAAATCGGCAGTTGCACCAGCTTCTTGCATATGGTAGCCAGAAATTGAGATACAATTAAATTTTGGCATATGCTTCGAAGTATAAGCAAAAATGTGCGAAATGATTTGCATAGAAGGTTCGGGAGGGTAGATGTATGTGTTGCGGACCATAAATTCTTTCAAAATATCGTTCTGTATTGTTCCGGAAAGTTGCTCCTGTCGGACGCCTTGCTCTTCGGCTGCAACAATGTAGAATGCCATAATCGGCAAAACTGCTCCATTCATTGTCATAGAAACCGAAATCTGGTCGAGCGGAATTCCATCGAAAAGAATTTTCATATCCAAAACGGAATCGACTGCAACACCTGCTTTTCCAACATCACCAACAACTCGTGGGTGGTCGGAATCGTATCCCCGGTGGGTCGCCAAATCGAATGCAACGGAAAGCCCTTTTTGTCCTGCTGCAAGGCAACGACGATAGAAAGCATTACTCTCTTCGGCTGTCGAAAAACCAGCATATTGTCGTATTGTCCAAGGTCGCTCGATATACATCGTCGGATAAGGACCACGCAAAAATGGTGGAATGCCTGCTGTATAATCTAAATGTTCCAAATCCTTGATATGTTCGATTGTATAAAGCGGGTGCAGGTCGATTTGCTCCATTGTGTGGGTTACAAACTCTTCGAATTTCTTACCCGTTACTCGTTCGAATTCCTGCTTCCAGAATTCGAAACTACGATTTCTATCTTCTTTAAAAGTTAATTCAATTTTTGTTAAATCTGGAAATTCCATAATTCACTTAATTTTAAAAAAAGCAAAATTATCAAAATAAAAACAAACTACAGATTCGGCAAAAAACGCAAGCCTTAATCAATTGTTAAGAAAGAAATTTTGAAAAACTAACTAAAAGTTAGATTTCTTCGACGCAAAAATGATATTAAAAAAACAATTAAGACCGTATGAAAATCAGTTAAATTTCAAGTCTTTTTGCTATTCTATTGAAACAAATAAACTGATTTATTCATTAAAATCGACAAATTCCAATACTTTGGCAATTCCCGCCCCGTGTCGGATGATTTTGAACTCATCGGTAGTCATATCGATTACAGTAGATTCGCCAACAAAATTGTATTCATCGGTTTTAACTGCAACATCGACTAAATTTAGAAACTTTTCCAAAAGTTCTTCGGGATGTGTGTATTCAAATCCTTCCAATTTTGCAGAAATCGAAATAATCGGCGAACCAAGTTCTTCCAACAATGCCTGCGAAAGGATGTGGTCGGGAACACGAATGCCTGCGGTTTTTCGCTTCGGGTCTTGGGCATAACGTGGAACTTCCTTCGAAGCAGGCAAAATGAAAGTATATGGTCCAGGAATCAACCGTTTGATCGTTTTGTAAGCAAGGTTACTGACTTTAGCAAATTCAGAAATATTGGAAAGAGAACTGCAAAGGAAAGTCAAGGCTTTGTCTTCGGGTATTTTGCGAATCTGGCGGATTTTTTGGATAGCATCCTTGTTTGCCAAGGCACAACCAAGTGTAAAGCCAGTATCGGTTGGATAAATGATTACTGCACCTTCGGTCAACGCTTCGCAGACCTTTTGAAGTTTTCGCCTTTCTGGATTCTTTGAATGAATATTGTAAACTAAAGCTGGCATATCACACCTCGTTTGGTGAATTATTCTGGGAATTTATTTTTTTCGACTTTATTGCAAAATAAATGTAAAATGGAATTCCTGAAAGCACAAGTAGGCTACCCAATACCGAGTTTATAAGTTGCGTCTCATTCCTTTTATACATTTCTATATCATTCATTAATGTAAAAATAACAAAAAAAGTTGCAAAAACAAAAAATAATATTGGCACAACGGGATAACCTATTACTTTATAAGGGCGTTCTGCGTATGGCATTTTTTTACGCAAAATGAAAATTCCAAAACATCCCATTGCGTAAAAGACCCAGCTGACAAAAATCAACATATCGGTAAGTATATCGAATGTGCCCGAAATAACAAGCACACTTGCCCAAAAGGCTTGAAAAATCAAGGAAATGTGCGGCGTACGAAATTTCGAATGAACTTTTGAAAGGGACTTAAAAAAAAGATTTTCGTTCGCCATTGCATAATACAACCTTGCACTTACCATAATTGTTCCGTTTGATGTGCCAAAAGTCGAAACCATAACAGCAAAAGCAACAAATGCACCACCCAAACCCGAAAAAACCTTATTAGCAGCGTCGGCAGCAACTAACTTCGAACTGGCTACTTCGTCGATACTCAACGAATAGAAGTAAGATAAGTTAATTAGCAGATAAACGATGACAACTGTCAACGTTCCAAATGCCAATGCTTTCGGGATTGTCTTCTGTGGCTCTTTAACTTCTCCTGCTACGTAAGTAATGTTATTCCACCCATCGTATGCCCAAAATGCAGCCGAAAATGCAACTATTATCCCCGAAAATAAATTAATCGGACCCGAGGCGACACGGCTGCTTTCTTTAAAAAGATTTTCGAAAGAACCACTACTAGTGCCAAAAATTACCAGCACCAAAAATAATATTGCCGAAACCTTCATCAATGTAAAAAATGCCGACACATTGCCCCCAAGTTTTACACCCCGAATATTCAAAAATGTCAACCCAAAAATCAAGGTAATAGTCAAAATTTTTGTGCCAAAGTCGTCCAAAGGATAGATGTAGCCAATGTATGGTATGTAAATGCTGAACTTTGTTGCAATTTCTTGCGAAAAATGAGGCAGTTTGATGAAGAATTGGGAATATTCCGAAAAAATGTATGAAATCGAAGCAATTGAACCCGATTGGACAACAATGAACATTGCCCAGCCATAAAGCCAGGCAAAAAATTTTCCATACATAACTTCGAAAAACTTGTATTGTCCGCCAGTTTTCGGAATTAGCCCCGCAACTTCGGCATTTGTTAATGCACCAAATAGGGTAACAATGCCCGCAACAATCCACACCAAAAGAACAAGTTCGGGCGAACCAAGATGTTGCGACATAACGGAAGGCTTTTTAAAAATCCCCGAACCAATGACAGCACCAACAACAACCCCAATCGTGGTTACAAACCCAAGCCCTCGAATTAATTTATTCTGATTATTATTTTCCAATATGATTATACATTAAAAAAGCAAAATTAATAATGTAGAACAAAATACCGAAAGCAATTCTGCTGGGAAAATACTTTAACCAAACACTCTGAATTGAATTGCTATTATAATAACAAACCCACGGCTAAAGCCGTGGGTTAAAGGAAGTAATATTTTTTATCATTGATTATTGATGATCTCCTTGTATGATAAATACTTATTTTACTACCACCACCTTGCTTACCCAGAATTTACAACAGGTAATTTCGGATTTTCGATATTCATAATACAGTTGCCAAATGCATTAAAAACCTAAATCCCTTTCATTCCAATCGAAACATTTACATCCAAGTAGAAAGTCACATTTAAAAAAAACAACACAAACGCAAATTTGGTTACCTTTCCTTACAGGGCGTTCCTCTGCATTTCGAACAGAAGCATATTTATCCATCGGGCAAATTTATAGAATTTGATTGGTAGGCATTACCCCCGTAAGTTATTGGGATGCAATGGATTGTTTCATTTTGTCTGCTGTAAAATGGCAAGTAATTTTATGTATCTGTCAAAAGTTAAGTTTGTAAATTTTCAAATCGTTTCCATTGCATTTTATTACTTTAAAAATAATTAATATTTGTTCTAAAAGGAGCATCAAATCACATCTTGCTTCTTTTCGTCAGCAGTTTTTTCCCATTTCTCTTTCAAAATTGAATTTAAAGCTCCACTTATTCCTAGTAAAGTTAATGCAAAAGAAAACATAATTGAATTTGTTTCATCGTTGTAAGTATACAGAAAAAAAGCTAAAACCAAGAGCATAGAATACAAAACACTATTAACAGAAATAATGCTAATTTTTGCATTGGTCTGCAAAGAAAAAAAGCACAAAATAAATTGTTGCACAAATTGAACCAATTAATCTGTATAAACTAAATTCAAAAATTAGCGATGAATTAATAATAAATGTAAAAAGAAATCCTGTAAACAATAAATCGAATAATTTGGATTTCGAAAACGAAATCATATTTTTTTCCTTGTTCTGAACCCTTTATTTATCTTTGATACCTGCAATTCAACTTAAAAATCTAAATTAATCAAAAATAGTTTTTTAAAAATTTTTTTAAAGAACTAAATTAATTTCGATTTCACTATTCTCAACTTTCGCTCGGCTTTTTTTCAACGGTAAAATAAAAGCAAAAAGTTTGAAGCATCTTTCCCCAACAGGCGTTCCTTTACATTTCGAACAAAACCAAACCGATACATCGGGCGAATCTATTAAATTTGAATTGCAAGTTTCTTCTCCTCCTCCTATAAGTTATTGGAATATAATGATTTACGGAGATTGAGTTAATGTACCCACAGGTTTGGGCTTCTATTACCGCTGGCAAATTGAAACAGAATATTTTGCCAAATAATTTCATTTCAATTTGCAAGGATTACGAGTTTAAAATACTTTTTTTGAAATAAGCAAGAGATTTTTAGTAAAATTTTTAGGTAAATTAATAATGCCATTACCATCAAACAATGTAGGAGCAAAAGATTTTTTTGCCCTACGAATTAAGCGAGCAAAGTTGCGTAGGGGGACAGCATGCCGTGCCCCTACACGTTACATTGCAATACCGTTCCCCTATTTAATTATTTTCCCAATTATTATTGCAACCAAAAACAAAAATGCTTGGAATAGGACGATTGTCGAGCCAACGGGGATGTTGAAAAGGACCGCGATGACAACACCCGTAAAGGCGCTAAATATTCCTAATAGGGCAGAAATTATGGTCATCTGCGAAAATGTTTTCGAAACAACTTTTGCAGTTGCCGAAGGTAGCACGATAAAAGAGACAACCAGCAGGATACCAACTAACTTCACTGAAATCAATATTACAAGTGCAATCAACACTGAAAGAATGTAATTATCCACCACAACGGGGACTTTATCGGAACGAGCAAGTTCACCATCGAATGAAGAATACGACCACCTACTCCAAAAAAACTTGAAAAGAATGACAATTGCAAAAGCAAGAGCAATTAAAACAATGATGTCATTTTTCGAAATGAGTAGAATTGACCCAAAAAAGTAAGAAAAAGCATCGGAAATGTAAAATTTATTAAGCGAGATGAACAAAACTCCAATTGCAACCGAAACAGCAAAAAGAACACCAATTGCTGTGTCGTATTCAATTGGTGTTTTTTCCTTCAAGTAGGTCAAAAGCAAAGCAACAAGTATAGTAAAAGGGACAGCAATCAGGAATGGTTCGAAACGCATAAATAATGAAATTGCAATTCCGCCGAAAACTGCGTGTGCAAGACCGTCGCCGAGAAAACTCATTCGGCGTTGAACAACAAAAGTGCCAATAGCTCCGCCAATGAATCCAAGCAGAACAGCGGCAATAATTCCTCGAACAACAAACGAATAAAACAGCTGTTCAATCATCTTTCGAAACAATAAACTGCATTGAATGAGAATGACCAATGTGACCAAAAGCCCTTTGCAAATTCGATTCGGTAAAGACTTTCTTTGGTAAGTCGAAAGCAATCATTTCTTTGTTCAAAAGCATTGCTCGGTGGGAATGATGGAATGAATATTCCCAGTCGTGCGTAGTCATAATCACAGTAACATTGTTCCGGCGGATGTATTCTTCGAGAATTTGGATGAAGTCGTATTCTGCTTGCTCATCAACTCCTGTCAGTGGTTCATCGAAAATTAGGATTTTTGGTTTTCGAATAAAAGAGCGAGCCAAATAAACTCTTTGTAATTCGCCACCCGAAAGTGTTTGCAAAGACTGATTGGCAAGGTGTGCAACGCCAACTTTTTCCATTGCCGAAAGGCATTCTTGCCATTCTGTTTTGGTAAGTAAAAACTTCCAACGTCCGTTAAGACCCGTTGCAACTAATTCAATTGCCTTGGCGGGGAAATTCCTATCCAAAGTTTTTATCTGTGGCACAAAAGATATGTAATGGAACGGCAAGTCTTTGGGCTTTTTACCAAATAAACGAACTTTTCCGGTTGTTGGTTCAAGCAAACCGACTATTGCATGCAGAAGTGTTGTTTTACCACCGCCATTCGGACCGATTATAGTTACAAATTCACCTTCTTCGACAGAAAATGATACATTTTTCAATGCACAAATTCTACCAAAGTGGACAGAAAGATTTTCTATTTCAATTGGTTTTGCCTCCATTGCTTTCGAATGCTTCTACAAAACTTTTTGCATAATATTTAATAAGTTCTTCGTAAGTTCTTGAATTACCTTTTGCACCTAATGGGTCAATTTCGTACACTCGCAACTTCAATTCTAAATTCATTACTTCGGCACTGTGAGGATTTAACTGCGGTTCGGTAAAAATGACTTCAACCTTTAATGTTCTGATTTTTTCCATTAACTGGGCAAAATGCTCGGGTTGGGGTTCAGATCCTGCTATTTCTTCGATACTTCCAATATATTCTAATCCATACCGATTCAGAAAGTAACGAAAGGATGGATGAAATGTGATTACCTTTTTGTTATTTAATGGTTCAACGGTTTTTGCAATCTCTTGGTCTAAAAGCTTTAATCTTTCTTTAAATGAT
>FWPV01001163.1_pt1 | contig 75587 bp, 79 predicted proteins | sample 2228371 | NCBI WGS metagenome assembly FWPV01 (sample SAMEA103939776, study PRJEB20133) | metagenome
TTGTGCGGGCCCCCGTCAATTCATTTGAGTTTTAATCTTGCGACCGTACTCCCCAGGCGGTCTACTTAGTGCGTTAGCTGCGCTACTCACATCACAAGGACACGAACAGCTAGTAGACATCGTTTACGGCGTGGACTACCAGGGTATCTAATCCTGTTTGCTCCCCACGCTTTCGCACCTGAGCGTCAGTGTTGTGCCAGGGGGCCGCCTTCGCCACTGGTATTCCTCCAAATCTCTACGCATTTCACCGCTACACTTGGAATTCTACCCCCCTCTCACACACTCTAGTTCCCCAGTTTCAAATGCAATTCCCAGGTTGAGCCCGGGGCTTTCACATCTGACTTAAAAAACCGCCTACGTGCGCTTTACGCCCAGTAATTCCGATTAACGCTTGCACCCTCTGTATTACCGCGGCTGCTGGCACAGAGTTAGCCGGTGCTTCTTCTGCGAGTAACGTCAAAATGATGTGCTATTAACACACCACCCTTCCTCCTCGCTGAAAGTGCTTTACAACCCGAAGGCCTTCTTCACACACGCGGCATGGCTGGATCAGGCTTGCGCCCATTGTCCAATATTCCCCACTGCTGCCTCCCGTAGGAGTCTGGACCGTGTCTCAGTTCCAGTGTGGCTGATCATCCTCTCAAACCAGCTAGAGATCGTCGCCTTGGTGAGCCATTACCTCACCAACTAGCTAATCCCACGTAGGCGCATCCGATAGCATGTGGCCCGAAGGTCCCACACTTTGGTCCGTAGACATTATGCGGTATTAACAGTCGTTTCCAACTGGTATCCCCCTCTATCGGGCAGCTTCCTACGCATTACTCACCCGTCCGCCGCTAGGTCCGAAAACCCCGCTCGACTTGCATGTGTTAGGCCTGCCGCCAGCGTTCAATCTGAGCCATGATCAAACTCTTCAATTAAAGTTTAATTGCCACATAAGTGACTGCTCAGTATCACTGACTTAAAACATATTTCTATGTAAGTCACTTCACTGATATATATTCTTTGTGCGATTGCTCGCTGCAGAATCTATTCCGTGAGTGCCCACACAGATGATTGATTGCTTATTGTTAAAGAGCAGTGCTGAACCGGTTAAGACCTTGTTCAGCGGGAGGCGTATCTTACACTTCCCAGAATTTGTGTCAAGCCAGAGAATTTAATTTATTTATCAAACTCACCGCTTAAACTGCTTCGCTTCACTTTTGAGCCTTTCGACTCGGTCGCGCTGCGAGGCGGCCATTTTAGTGATTTTCAATCTCGTGTCAAGCGATGTTTTGCATCATTTTTCACTTCATTTCAAAACCACCCCAGAGCTGCTTTCGCTTCACCCCGTTGGCATGGCGCGCATTATAGGGAGTTTTTGACAGCGTGCAACACTCTTTTTAAGAAAACTTATACTTTTGAGTGCGACAGCCTGAAATTCAATCGAACCGTGCTTTTTTTCAACATTTGTCGCATACTTCCGCAGCAGCAGAGGAAATTCTTATGTCATTAACTTCATATAAAGGTAAAACTCCACAGCTTGCTGAAGGAGTTTATGTGCATCCATCGTCTGTTTTGGTCGGCGATATTCAAATTGGCCTTCATAGTAGTATCTGGCCCTTAGTAGCAGCACGGGGCGATGTAAACTTCATCCGTATTGGTGAACGTACTAATGTACAGGACGGTTCTGTACTGCATGTATCGCGGCCAACCACAAAGAACCCGGGCGGTTCTCCTCTTCTTATAGGAGACGATGTCACAGTAGGACATAAAGTGATGTTGCATGGCTGCCAGCTAGGGAATCGTATTCTGGTTGGTATGGGCGCTATAGTGATGGACGACGTGATAGTAGAAGACGACGTCATTATCGGTGCTGGTAGTTTGGTACCACCTGGCAAAAGGTTAGCCTCTGGTTATCTCTATGTAGGCAGCCCGGTGAAACAAGCCAGGGAGCTTAATGAAGCAGAGCGTAGTTTTCTGACCCAGTCTGCTATTAACTATGTGGTATTAAAAGATGAGTATCTGGCCGAGCCGTTAAGCTGAGCCATCCAGATACAACACACCATCTGTAGTAAAGCGGTCTGCTTTGGCCGCTTCTTCTATTTGTTCTTCCCAATAAAAGCAGTCTTCTTTGATTTGCTCAAGCCAGCTTTGGTTATCCCAGCCTTGTGGCTTCTTTATATAGATTTGTAACCGCATGCCGGCCGCTAAACAACTACAGTGGACAGAATCTGTGTTTTCATCAAAACTGAAATCATGATTAAAAATCAGCTGCTGGTTCATGCTTTCACCAAAGCTGTCAGTTGTTGCAGTACAGGTTCAACATCAGGTTTCACGCCACGCCATATAGCAAAGCTTTCAGCAGCCTGACTAACTAACATACCCAAACCATCAGCGCACTGAGGCACGCCTTGCTGCTGACACCAGCTCAGAAAAGCCGTTGGCTCTTTGCCATACAACATATCGTAGGCCAAGGTGCAGTGCTTAAGATGTTGTTCTGCTAGCGGCGGTCTTTGCTGGTCCAGCCCACTTGAAGTCGCGTTGATCACCAGACTCCATTTTTCAGCCGGCGCTTGCTCATAACCTGATGCCGTAACTCTGTTATCAAACAGTTCTGCTATTGCTTCAGCTTTGGCTGCAGTTCTATTGGCTATATGAATATGTGTTACACCAGCCGCCAATAAAGGCCCTATGACACCACGACAAGCTCCACCAGCACCTAAGATTAATATAGAGGCATTTTGTAGCCGGGCGCCCAGTCGGGTTAAATCGGCTACCAAACCTAAACCATCGGTGTTATCCCCACAAAGCACACCAGCTTTATCTATATATAAAGTGTTGACCGCACCTGCCTGCAAAGCGCGTTCACTGAGTTGCTCTGCCAACTGATAGGCCTGCTCTTTAAAAGGCACTGTGACATTTCCCCCCCGGCCTCCAGCAGCAACAAAGCTAAACCAGCTGTCGGCAAAGGCGTCGACCGGTGCTAAAATGGCCTCGTAACTCAAAGCTTGTGCGGTTTGTTTGGCAAACCAGCTATGGATCAGCGGCGATTTTGAGTGCCCAACAGGATTTCCAAATACAGCGTAACGGTCCACAGGTTCACCATGAAAAAGTTGTTTAACGCGATTTTTAATAAAAGCCAGCCAAATAGCAAGCCACATCCAACTCCGGCGACTACGCCTTATGAGTTGATTGGTGGCGAAGCCGCAACAAGGCGTCTAGCCAACAGATTCTACGACATTATGTCGACAGCACCAGAAGCAGCCGAATTGTATGCGATTCACCCTCAGCCTCTGGATACGATAAGGCAAAAGTTTTTTGAGTTTTTATCCGGCTGGCTGGGCGGCCCTTCTTTGTTTGAAGAAAAATACGGTCATCCACGCTTACGGATGCGACACATGCATTTTGCTGTGGATCAGCAGATGCGCGACCAGTGGATGTTTTGTATGGATAAAGCTTTGACTGAAGTGGTAGAAGACAAGTTATTACGCCAGGGCTTAAGTCATTCGCTGGCGCAACTGGCCAGCCATATGATCAACAGATAAACACAAAGAGGCGCAGTGCTGCGCCTCTGGTTAATGATCAAGACCCAGCCAGTCCTGAGGTTGCAGATAACGCTCGTATAACTTCGCTTCTGCACTGCCGGCTTCCGGCTGATAACCATATTGCCAGCGTACTAAAGGTGGCATCGACATCAAAATTGATTCGGTGCGGCCACCACTTTGCAAACCAAATAAAGTACCCCGGTCAAACACCAGATTAAATTCTACGTAACGGCCACGACGATAAAGCTGGAACTGGCGCTCTGCTTCCGAATAAGCTTTGTTTTTATTACGCTCCACTATAGGCAGATATGCCTTAGTAAAGGCTTCACCAACTGCAGACATAAAAGCAAAACTTTGCTCAAAACCCGGCTCGTTTAAATCATCAAAAAACAAACCACCTACACCACGGGTTTCGTTACGGTGCTTTAAGTAGAAGTATTCGTCACACCATTTTTTGTATTTCGGGTAATAAGCGGCGTCAAACTTATCACAACTGTCTTTGGCCACCTGATGCCAATGCACTACATCAGCTTCCACCGGATAAAAAGGAGTTAGATCAAAACCACCACCAAACCACCAGACTGGCGCTTCACCCTCTTTTTCGGCGATAAAAAACCGCACATTGGCATGACTGGTTGGGATATGAGGATTAAGCGGGTGGATCACTAAAGAGACGCCCATAGCTTCAAACTTACGCCCTGCCAGTTCAGGCCGGTGCGCTGTGGCTGAGGCAGGCATCTTATCGCCAAACACATGGGAGAAATTCACACCCGCTTGTTCAAACACAGCGCCCTGAGTTAAGACACGGCTACGGCCGCCACCCCCCTCAGCGCGGTCCCAGCGTTCTTCAACAAAGTCTGCAGAGCCATCCGCAGCAGCGAGTTCAGCGCAAATGCTGTCCTGCAGTGCCATTAAAAAAGCTTTTACCTGATGTTTATCGACGTTTTGCATTTGCTTATCTCTTGGTTCGAAGGTGATCAGCCAGCGCGGTAAATATGGCCTGTACTGATATCCCGTATTTCTGATGGCACAGCGCGGCCACCTGTTGCAGCGTCTACTATGACCGCCACTTTATCCGCCAATTGTTGTTGAACTTCGGCTGTACTGCGGCAAGGTTCCAGACCGGATAAATTTGCACTGGTGGACGTGATAGGCTTACCAAAAGCCTGACACAACTGCTGCACCACAGGATGATCGCAGACCCGGATTGCAATGGAATCAAACTGCCCTGTCAGCCAGTCACTGCAGCGGGCTGAGGCTGGTACCACCCAGGTCACTGCCGCTTTGTCTTTTACTCCGGCACTGTCACGCCAGGAGTCCAGCATCAGTTGAGTTTGTTCTGCGCTGAGCTGGTCGGCTGCAATATAAGGAATCAACTGGGAAAAGTCTGCAGCTATTAAGATTAAGCCCTTGGATTTTGGCCTTTGTTTGACCTGCAACAAAGATTCGATGGCTAAACTATTATCCGGGTCACAGCCGACACCAAACACAGCTTCGGTTGGATAGGCAATCACCTGACCTTGTCGCAGGGCATTCACAGCAGATGTGAGATCTGTCACTTTTCTGAGTCCTGTATCTGAGGTTTTTAGTCAAAAATGCTTCTGGTCGCGGCCAGAGTCGTCCCTGAAGCTACAGCTTCAATTACTTTGCGTATATAATAGCGGCCTTATTATGCCAGTTCTTTGCAGCTTTAAGGAAACAACGATGAAAGTAGGTATTATCATGGGGTCTAAATCCGATTGGCCCACAATGAAAAACGCGGCCGATATGTTAGATCGTTTTCAAATTGCCTATGAAACCACTGTTGTTTCAGCTCACAGAACTCCACAACTTTTAGCTGAATACGCCACTAATGCAGCAAGTCGTGGTTTAAAAGTCATTATTGCCGGTGCTGGCGGCGCAGCCCATTTACCTGGTATGGCCGCAGCTTTTACCAGCTTGCCGGTCTTAGGGGTGCCAGTGCAGTCGAAAGCCTTAAAAGGACTGGATTCTTTATTATCCATAGTGCAAATGCCAAAAGGTGTTGCAGTGGGTACCCTGGCTATTGGTGATGCGGGTGCCGCCAATGCAGGCTTATTGGCCGCGCAAATTCTGGCGACTTCTGATGCAGAGCTGATGAGCAAAATTGATGCTTTCCGCAAAGAACAAACTGACTCTGTATTAGCTCACCCGAATCCAGCCGAGGAATAAGCAATGAAGGTTCTGGTTTTAGGTGCTGGTCAACTGGCTCGTATGATGAGTCTGGCTGGTACGCCACTGAATTTAAAAGTCTCGGCTTATGATGTAAACAGCGACACAATTGTTGACCCAGTCACTCAGCAACAACTGGGCACTGGTCTGGCTCAGGCTATTGCCAATGCCGATGTCATCACTTCTGAGTTTGAGCATATACCTTATCCGGTGCAGGAGCTGTGTCAGCAAAGCGGTAAGTTTTTACCCAACAGCACAGCAATCAAAGCTGGTGGCGATCGCCGTCAGGAAAAACAACTGCTGGATAAAGCCGGTGTGGCCAACGCTGCTTATAAAATTGTGGTGACTGAACAGGATTTTTATCAGGCCATAGAACAGCTGGGTTTGCCACTGGTACTGAAAAGTGCTTTAGCTGGATATGACGGCAAAGGCCAGTGGCGCTTAAAAACTCAGGCTGATGCGCAAGCCATTTGGGCTGATATTCAGCAGTTTATGGCAGGCGCCGATCACACTTTGCCTCAGGCTATAGTGGCAGAGCAGTTTGTCCGTTTTGACCGTGAAGTGAGTTTAGTCGGTGCCCGTAATCAGGCTGGCGATATGGTGGTTTATCCTCTGACGGAAAATCATCATGTCTCTGGTGTGCTGGCTGTTTCTCTGGCCTTGCCGGGTCAGCAGGAATTGCAGCAACAAGCCAAGCAAATGTTTGAAGCTGTAGCTAGCGCTTTGGATTATGTTGGTGTACTGGCGCTGGAGTTTTTTCAGGTGGGCGACAAGTTGCTGGTGAATGAGATAGCACCGCGGGTGCATAACTCAGGACACTGGACTCAGCAAGGTGCAGACACCTGTCAGTTTGAAAACCATTTGCGGGCTGTTTGTGGTTTACCACTCGGCAGCACTGCTTTAGTGCGTCCTACTTTGATGGTGAATATTCTGGGCGAAGATCATGTCAGCCCGGCAGTATTAAGCTTACCAAGCTGCCATTTGCACTGGTACGGCAAAGGCAAAAGACCTGGCCGCAAAATGGGCCATATCAATCTAAGTGCCACCAGCACCAGCGAACTGGCACAACGTTTTGATCTGCTGCGTCAACATTTACCAGAGCAGGAATTCCCTGAACTGGATTTAGTGGCGGCACGCCTGAAGCAACTGCAATAACACTCTCATGCTGGCGAAGAAGTCCTTTCTTAGCCAGCTTTAACTGCCCTGCACTTTCTGACATTTCTTACTGGCACAGAGTAATTTCACCCCAGCCGCCGAAGGTTTTTCCATTAAAAGTGGATAATCGCAGAACTGGCACTGCCCTAAAACAGGTTTAAAATTCAGCAGGCATTTGCAGTCCGGGTATCTGCTGCAGCCATAAAAGGTTTTGCCGTATTTACTGGTCCGCTCGATTAACTGACCTTTTTTACATTCAGGACAAGGCAGATCGCTCGCTTCGGGTTCATCGGCATGCACAATAAAATGACAATGCGGATAGTTGCTGCAGCCGATAAACATACCGTAGCGACCATTTTTCACCGCCAACTCGTTTCCGCATTCAGGACAAAGTTGATCTTCTAGTACTTTTACCACTGTATTTTCATGTGGATGCAGCGCTTTCAGGTAATTACAGACCGGATAATTGCTACAGCCTAAAAAAGGCCCATTTTTGCCAGTTTTAATCTGCAAGGCATGGCCACACAGAGGACAAGGCTCCGCGGTTTTTTCGTGTTGAAAAAGAGTATCGTCAGACTGGGGCATACAAAGGCCATAGAAGAAAAACAGGCCAGATTATATACCCAAAGCAATAGGAGTTGCAGCAAGGCTTACAACGAAAAAGGCCGCTTAATGCAGCGGCCCTGTAGGTTCGTCAAAAATTAGGTCTTCCATCTGGGCATAAGCATTTTCACGACCAGGCACATTAAACAGCACCATCAACACCACCCATTTTAAATCGTCCAGACTGACAGAACTCTGATCCAGGTCCATCACTCTGTCCAATACCATCTCGCGGGTGGGCGCATCCAGCACGTTGATTTGTTCCAGAAACAGCAGGAACCCCTGACACTCAGTCTCCAGCTTGCGTTGCTCTTCTGCAGTATAAATACGCACCGCAGTCGAATTCACTTTGGTTAAATAGGGCTTAACATGACTTTCCTGCAAGGCAGATAAAGAATCCAGCCAGCGCAGGGCCTTAAAAATATCATCATCATGGAAACCAGCTTTGCTGAGCTCACGCTGCAGATCGGCATGATTCACATAAATTTCTGACTCGTTGTGGATGTAGTTTTCAAACAAATATATGAGGATATCAAACATAGTCAGGCCCTCCTCACTCTGATGTAACCACCAGGTACTGCTGCCACTTCACCGGCCAATTCCAGTTGAAGCAATTCAATTGAGACTTGCGCTACAGATAAACCACTGCGTTCTGCTATGACATCAATCGCAGTGGCCTCATCACCTACGTTAGCCAACAAGCCGTCGTCAAACAAGCCTGTTTGTAAATTTTTTTCTTTGTCCTTTATAGTACTTAGACTGTTATTTTGCAAAAAGCTCCATTCTTCTATGATATCGGCCACGCAAGTGGTTAATTTAGCACCTTGCTGAATTAACTGATGGCAGCCCGCCGCCTGCGGATTGTAGATAGAACCGGGGATCACAAAAAGCTCCCGACTATACTCAGCGGCATAACCAGCACTGATCAGAGAACCGCTTTTAAGCGCAGCCTCTACCACCAAAGTTCCTAAACTTAACCCTACTACAATACGGTTGCGCAGCGGGAAATGATCCCCTTTCGGCGGCACATCAGGTAGAAACTCCGAGACCAAAGCGCCGCTGTTGGCAATGTCTGTTGCCAGCTCTTTATGCTGCGCTGGATAAACCGTATCAAAACCATGACCAAGCACAGCTATGGTATTACCCTGTACTGACAAAGCGCCTCTATGACTGCACCCGTCTATGCCTTTGGCCATACCGCTGGTGACAGTTAAACCTAAACGACATAAATCGGCAGCAAAGTTAAAGGCCACTTGTTTACCTGTAGCAGTGGGCTGACGACTACCCACTATAGCTATCTGCGCTTCGTTTAATAACGCCGGATTGCCTTTGATAAACAAGGCAAAAGGTGGTTGTTTAATCTGACAGAGTAATTCGGGATAAAGCGGATCTGTGTAACGGATAAAATGGTGATCGGGACTGGTTTGCAGCCATTCCATACAATGTTCAATACGCCGTGGCGTAATAGCTCTGTGGCATTGGATTTGGCCTGAAGTAAAACCCAGTTGCTGCAGTTGGTGATCGTCCAGCTGATGAAAATCATCGGCCGAGACCTGTGTCGACCACTGCTGATGTTTTAGCCTGTCCATAGACGGAATAGCAGCTAAACGGATCCAATGCTCGAGGTCATCCATCTTCCTCTCCTTTATCAGAACCTCAGAGATTACCTATCAAATCCCCCACCCGCACCGGTTGCTCTGTGCGTAAAATCATCGCAAAGCTGCTGTGTTCACTGACTTTCACAATCATCAGCTGGCCCACTAATTCAGTTGGCATTTCATCGGCAGAACCTGCCACTTCATGCAAAATACGCTGTAGCTTGTCGCTGTCTTCCGGATACGAAGGTTTATCGCCAAAATCAACAACTGCGGGCGACGGACGGAAGATCCCGAGCAGATGACCAGGTTGCAGCCGGGCATTCTGGCCTTGATTCAACAGCACAATTTCGCCCTTGGCAAACTCGCGCCATTCGGATGCGCTATCGACTATCACACCGGAAACGACAGTGTCTGGCGATTGCAGCTGAAAAAAGTCCGGATAGACAGACTGCGACGGCAAAGGTATTAACCGATCCCCTTGTTTTACTTCTCGTCTGGATTTTTGCACTTCAATCCGACTAATGTGCTGTTCGCCCACCATAGCGGGCGGCAAGACTTTAGCTTCTGCCATTAATACCACTTCGTAACCCAATATATCGCCGCTTTGTGGGTCTTCGTACACCTCACCCTGGCGGTAAATGCCATAACGCAGAGTTTGATCCAGCTCGCCCTGTACATACAGCAGATGACCGGATACAGCGTTTTTTAGGTTCTCCTTGCCACCCAGCACATAAGGCAGGCTTTCCAGCTGCTCTTCGGATAACAATTGCTCTTCTGACAGGAAGGGTTTTATGGCAGCAAGCGCCACTGCTGGTATAGCTTTATCAGCCTTTGCTATCCGACGGACTTTAGGGGTCAATTTGATGGCTGCAGACGTGGTGGAATTGCTTTGAACCTGAGTTGTACCCGCACGACTGACGGCGTCTCTCTGACTATTTAAGCTCAGTATTGGCTGGCCGTCGGCATCAAACTGCAGATGTAGTTCGTCGCCGGGATAAATCAGATGAGGGTTGCTGACTTGTGGATTTAACTTCCATAAACGCGGCCATAACCAGGGGTGTTGTAAATACAAACCCGCAATATCCCATAGGGTATCGCCGGATTTCACCAGATATAAGCTGGGGGCGTCAGCCTTAAGTTTCAGCTCGTCAGCCAGCAGCATAGTGCTGAAAAACACAGAAAAGCTGACCAAAAAAGCAAGAAGCTGCTGTCGCATAACCTCATCCCCGTCTGTACTTGTCGTAATTCTTGCATACGACGCTATTCATACTGAGCATAAATGGCTAAAATTAGACCATAGCACAGCCCATTGAACATAGACGATTTTTGTAGGTCCCATGACAGTATTAACAGTTTTACATTATCCAGACGAACGCTTACGCACAGTCGCTCAAGCAGTGCCTGCAGTTACGGCCGAAATTAAACAACTCGTAAAAGACATGCTGGACACCATGTATGACGAAAATGGCATAGGTTTAGCGGCGACGCAGGTCAATGTGCACAAGCGTGTTGTCGTGATCGATATCTCCGAAAACCGTGATGAACCCATGGTTTTTATTAACCCGGAAATCATTGCCAAAAGTGGTGACACTGAATACGAAGAAGGCTGTTTGTCGGTGCCGCAAAGCTACGCCAAAGTAGAGCGCGCAGCAGCTGTGACAGTCAAAGCGCAAAACGAAAAAGGCGACTGGTTTGAACTTCAGGCTGAAGGTTTACTGGCTATTTGTTTACAGCATGAGTTGGATCATTTAGTCGGCAAGTTGTTTATCGACTATTTATCGCCACTAAAACGTGACCGTATTAAGAAAAAGCTGGAAAAAGAAGCTCGCCTCGCAGCCCGTTAACCAAGCAGGAATTATTTTGACCACTCCTTTACGTATTATTTTTGCGGGCACACCAGACTTTGCTGCCCGCCACCTCGCCGCCCTGTTGGATTCTCCTCATCAGGTAATTGCTGTCTACAGCCAACCCGACAGACCTGCAGGTCGTGGTCATCAGTTGCAACAAAGCCCGGTGAAACAGCTGGCACTGCAACACGATATTCCGGTGTATCAGCCGAAATCATTAAAAAAAGCCGCGGCTCAACAAGAATTAGCAGCCTTAAATGCCGATTTAATGGTGGTGGTGGCTTATGGCTTGATTTTGCCTCAGGCTGTGCTGGATGCACCACGTTTAGGTTGTATAAATGTGCATGGCTCTTTATTACCACGCTGGCGTGGTGCTGCGCCGATTCAGCGCGCTATTTGGGCGGGCGATGCCGAATCCGGTGTCACTATTATGCAAATGGATATAGGGCTGGATACAGGCGCCATGCTAAGCAAGGTCAGCACGCCTATAGCTGTTGATGAGACCAGCACCAGCTTATACGATAAGTTGGCTTTAACAGGCCCTGTAGCTTTGGTAGAAGCTTTAGCTAATCTGCAAGCACTGCAGGCCCAGGCTCAGCCACAACAGGATGAGTTAGCCAGCTACGCCGAAAAGCTATCCAAAGAAGAAGCCCTGCTCGATTTTACTAAACCAGCAGTAGCGCTTGAGCGTGAAATCCGTGCTTTTAACCCATGGCCCGTTAGCTATCTGCAACTGGGTAACCAACAGCTGAAAATCTGGCGCGCTGTGACTGAGCATGGCTCAGGCCAGCCAGGCCAGGTACTGCGGGTGGATAAAAAAGGCATCGCCATTCAAACTTGTGACGGCGTGTTAGTGATCACCGAGTTACAACCTGCAGGCAAAAAAGCCATGAAAGTGGTGGATTTTCTTAATGGCCGCGCCGACTGGTTTCAACCAGGTCAGATCTTGCTCCCTGTTGATGGGCAGAGCTGATGAGTAAAAACTTACGAGCCTTAGCAGCAACAGCCTGTTATCAGGTGGTGGATCAGGGCAAATCTTTATCCGATGTATTGCAAAAAGCGCAACAGGAACTGGACTCGCCTTTAGATAAAGCTCTGCTGCAGGAAATCTGTTTTGGTGTGATGCGCTATTTGCCGCAACTGGAAACCGTCTGTCAGAAGCTGATGGATAAACCCTTGGTGAAACACCTGCGCCCTTTGCAGTTTTTAATCTATGTCGGTTTGTATCAGCTGAAATTTTTACGGGTACCGGATCATGCGGCTATAGGCGAAACCGTAGAAGCGGCACGGGCCTTAAAAGGCCAAAGCCTGACAGGCTTAATTAATGCCGTGTTACGTTCAGTGCAGCGTCAGCCTGAAGTCTTTGATTTCAGCCAAGCCCCTTTGGCAGTGCAGTACAATCACCCGGGCTGGATCATTCAGCAGCTGCAACAAGCTTATCCGGAGCAGTGGCAACAAATACTAGCTGAAAACCAGCAAAAAGCGCCGTTATGGCTACGGGTCAATCAGTTACGTACTACACCTGAAGCTTATCTGGCAGCTCTTGCGGAACAAGGCATAGCTGCCAGTCAGCCTTTTGCTTATCTACCTTGCGCACTGTTATTAGAACAAGCTTCTGATGTGACCTTATTACCGGGTTATTCTGACGGCTGGTTTTCAGTACAAGATGGCGCGGCTCAGCATGCCGCTTATTTCTTGGGCGCTCGCAATAAAGATTCGGTCTTAGATGCCTGCTGTGCTCCTGGTGGCAAAACCTGCCATATTCTGGAGCTGGCGCCAGAAGCCGATGTGTTAGCGCTGGATAAAGATCCGCGCCGTTTAGACAGGGTGTACGACAATCTGGACCGCTTAGGTTTAGATGCCCGTGTGATGACGGCTGACGCTGCAGATCCGGACGACTGGGCAGGTTTTCAGACCTTTGACCGTATATTGCTGGATGTTCCATGTTCGGCTACCGGCGTGATACGTCGTCATCCGGATATTCGCTGGTTGCGGAAAAAAACCGACATAGCGCCATTGGTCGAGTTGCAGCAACAAATTCTGCGCAAGATCTGGCCTTTATTAAAATCTGGTGCCGAATTGTTGTATGCCACCTGCTCAGTGTTGCCGGAAGAAAACTTACAACAAATTCAGGTCTTTTTAGCAGAGCACCCGGATGCAAAATTAATCCCGCTGGCCGACAGCCACCCGGATTTGCACTGGCAAATTTTGCCAGGCCAGCAGCAGATGGATGGTTTCTTTTATGCCAAACTTCGCAAGACACAGCGCTAACGCAGAGGCTTTATGAAAATTATCATCCTGGGTGCAGGTCAGGTGGGTGGCACTTTAGCGGAAAACCTGGTTGGTGAACAAAACGACATTACTGTCGTCGACACCAATATTGAAAAGCTGCGCGCCCTGCAGGACAGATACGATTTGCAAGTGGTGCATGGTCATAGCGCGCACCCGGATATTTTAAAACGTGCCGGTGCGGAAGACGCCGATATGATTATTGCGGTCACCAGCAGCGACGAAGTGAATATCGTGGCTTGCCAGGTGGCTTACAGTATTTTTAACACACCGCTAAAAATTGCCCGTATCCGTACCAATCAGTATCTGAAATACCGCGATCAGTTGTTTAACAAAGACGATATGCCAGTCGACCACTTTATCTCGCCAGAGACGCTGGTCACTGACTATATCAAACGTCTGATTGACTACCCTGGCGCTTTGCAGGTGGTGGAATTTGCCGAGGGGCAGGTCAGTTTGGTTGCAGTAAAAGCCTATTACGGTGGCTTATTGGTCGGTCATGCCTTATCCACCTTGAAACAGCATATGCCACATGTAGATGCCCGTGTTGCCGCTATCTACCGTCGTGGTCATGCGATTAAGCCTTTAGGCACAACTGTAATAGAAGCGGACGATGAAGTATTTTTTGTCGCCGCCACTAAACATATTCGCGTTGTGATGAGCGAGCTGCAAAAGCTGGAGAAAAGCTATCACCGCATTATGATCGCTGGTGGTGGTAATGTTGGTTATGGTCTGGCCCGTGCTTTAGAGAAAAACCACAGTGTCAAACTAATAGAACGCAGCAAAGAGCGCGCCGAATACCTGTCGAGCGCTTTGGATAATACAGTGGTGTATGTCGGTGACGCGTCAGACCCGGAATTGTTAGAAGAAGAAAACATCGAGCAGGTGGATGTGTTTTTAGCCGTCACCAATGACGATGAAGCCAATATTATGTCAGCCATGCTGGCCAAACGTATGGGCGCACAAAAGACCATGGTGCTGATTAAACGCGGCGCTTATGTAGATTTACTACAAGGTGGCGAAGTCGATATAGCGGTATCACCACAACAAGCCACTATTTCAGCTCTGCTGACCCATATCCGTCGTGGTGACATAGTGAACGTTTACTCACTACGCAGAGGCGCTGCAGAAGCCATTGAAGCAGTTGCTCATGGTGATAAATCGACTTCCAAAGTAGTAGGTCAGGCTATAGGCCAGATTAAACTGCCGCCAGGTGCGACCATAGGCGCCATAGTGCGTGGCGACGAAGTATTAATAGCCCACGATAGTTTGGTGATTGAAACCGATGACCATGTGATTTTATTTTTAGTCGATAAAAAGTACATCACTGAAGTAGAACGCTTATTTCAGGTCAGTGCGATATTTATTTGATGTTTCGACTATGGGCGCGGTTTATCCGCGCCCGTATAAAACTACAAAGATCTAATCTTTCCAAAAGGCTGCGGTAAAAAGTACGAGTAAAGTGAATATCTCCAGGCGACCAAAGATCATCGCCACCACCAAAATCCACTTACCAGCATCAGGCACTAAGGCAAAGTTGGCAGCCACTTCCCCTAAACCCGGGCCTAAGTTATTTAAACAGGCCGCTGTGGCGGTAAAGGCGCTGATATTGTCCATACCTACCAACAGCAGTGACAACATAATCACGACAAACACAAAAGCATAAGCAGCAAAAAAGCCCCAAACCGCTTCAACTATCCGGTCCGGCACAGGCCGTCGGCCCAATTTGATCGAGTACACAGCACGAGGATGCACTAAACGGTTCAGCTCTCTTTTACCTTGCAAAAATAGCAGCAATACCCGGACTACCTTTAAACCACCGGCAGTGGAACCAGCACAACCGCCAATAAAACTGGCGAAGATTAACAGTATTGGCAAAAACAGCGGCCAGCTGGAAAAACTTGCAGTAGAAAAACCCGCAGTCGTCGACATAGACACAGCCTGAAACAAGCCATGATTGAGCGCACTGAACCAATCCGGATAAATTTGTTCTTCGACCAGCACCAGAAAACAGATCAGCATCAATGCCAGTTGAATAGTGATAAAAGCTTTTAGCTCAGGATCACGCCAGTAGGTTTTGATATTTTTACCGCGTATAGCTGCAAAATGCAGTGGGAAATTGATTGAGCTGATCAGCAAAAACACTGCACAAATCATATTGATACTGACGCTGTTAAAATAACCAATGCTTGCGTCATAGGTTGAAAAACCACCAATGGCCACAGTGGAAAATGCATGGCAAATGGCGTCAAACGCATTCATACCTGCAACATAAAAAGCAAAAGCACAAGCAACTGTGATACCGAGATAAATAAACCACAGATGCTTAGCGGTATCTGCAATACGGGGGGTCATTTTGTTATCTTTGACTGGGCCTGGAGTTTCAGCCCGGTACAACTGCATGCCCCCTACCCCTAACATCGGCAATATGGCAACAGCCAGAACTATGATCCCCATGCCGCCAAACCACTGCATCTGCTGGCGATAATACAAAATAGCTTTGGGTAAACTTTCTAACCCGGTCAGTACTGTAGCGCCTGTGGTGGTCAAGCCGGAAAAAGACTCAAACATGCTGGCGGCCAGGTTCATGTCAGGTTGTTCCGCCAACCAAAATGGTAAAGCCCCTACGGCACCTAATACAGTCCAGAACAATACGACAATTAAAAAGCCTTCCCGCACTTTGAGTTCAGACTTTTCATAACGATTCGGGTACCAGACAACAAACCCAATCAATAAGGACAGGAAAAAGGACAAGATAAAAGGCACACCAGCACCGTCCTGATACCAATAGGCAATAAAAGCCGGAGGAACCATGGTGATACTGAAGATTGCGATCAGCAGACCTAAAATCCGTATAATGGAACGGTATTGCATCAGGAGTCCTGCTCTGACGGGTTATGCCATATCAAGGTGGCTTGAGGTTCTTTTAGTCTGAGTATGGTCTGCATAAACTGCTGTTCAAATTCCTGTTGGTCGCTTTGAGCTATACGTACTGTTAACCGCACTTGCTGCTCAAACTCTTGCTGGTCTATCAGCCAGCGATGTTGCCATTGACGTTGTATGGCTTCAAAAACTGCATAAGGCACAGACAAACTGGCCCGCTGCCGTATGGGTATAAATTCGCGCTCTGCCAGCGTTAGCGCTTGCCGTACCGCATCACTATAAGCGCGAACCAATCCGCCAGTGCCTAGCTGAATGCCACCATAATAGCGCACCACAGTAGCACAAAGCCCTACCAGACCAGAACCTTGCAACACCGCCAACATAGGTTTGCCAGCGGTACCTGAAGGCTCCCCATCATCACTGAAGGCTTGTGGCTGCCCCGTTGCTCTGGCTGGCAACAGCATAGCACTGCAGACATGAGCTGCTTGTGGATGTTGTTGTTTTTGCTGGCGAATAATCTGCTGGCCTTCAGCCAGACTCTGTATAGGCCATAAAGTACATAAAAAACGGCTGCGTTTGATTTCTTGTTCAAACAAAGCCGTTTTAGCCAATACCCAACAACCGGACATCAAAACACCTTAAGCCAGTTTCAGCTCTCGGGTCATATTTTCATTGCGGTCTTTGTGCACTATGACGTTATCTTCAATGCGAATACCGCCGTACTTACGAAATTCAGCAACTTTATCCCAGTTCACCGCTTTACCATAGGCAGTCGCTTTTAAATCCGCCAATAAGGAGTCAATAAAATACAAACCAGGTTCTATGGTAAAGACCATATTGGCTTCTACCAGACGCGTGGTGCGCAGGAATGGATGATCGGCTGGCGCTGCGACATGGGTGCCGCGTTCATCCGCCATAAAACCACCGACATCATGCACCTGCAACCCTAAGTGATGGCCTAAACCATGCGGGAAGAAAGTACGGCTGATACCGTTTTCAACTATGCCTTCAACCGACATGTGCACAAAGTTAAAGTCAGCCAGAATTTTCGCTATATGCTGATGAGCTTCGATATGTAAATCCGGGTATTTGATACCAGGTTTTAAGCCATCCACCAACTTCAGCTCAATATCCGTCATCGCCTTGATCAGAGCTGCGAATTCGTCATCTAAAAAGCTATAAGTGCGGGTAATATCAGCAGCATAACCATGGAAACTGGCACCAGCATCTATTAAAAACGAGTGGAATTGGTCTGGCTTTTTACGCTCCAAAGCAGTGTAATGCAAAATAGCCGCGTTTTGATTCAGCGCTATGATATTGCCATAAGGAACTTCGTTTTCGCCCTGACCCACTGCAGCCAGATAGGCCAGCTGAATATCAAACTCTGAACCACCCGCCATAAAAGTGGCTTGTGCCGCCTTGTGTCCGGCGACTGCAATGCTATTGGCCTGACGCATACAGGCCAGTTCATAGTCGGTTTTATAGGCTCGGTGATAATGCAGATAACTTATTACAGCTTCAGGGTTAATTTCGCTAAAACCTAAAGCAGTCGCGACTTCAAGATGTTCACCTAAATAGGCCATCCGACCTTTGTCATAAGGCAAAATACGTTCAACCTGATTAGCCTTTTCCAGAATTTGAATATCAAAAAAGCCTGACCAAAATGAATCCGGAGCGTCTGGTACTTTGTGCCAGAAATCTTTTGGCAGATAAAACGCCAGTTTAGGCTTATTCACGCCATCAACAATCAGCCAGCAGTTCGGGTTATCCACCACTGGGATCCAGGCTTTAAACAGCGGATTGACTTTAAACGGATAATCCATGTCATCGAGAAACTGACGCTTGGCCTGACCTGAGTGGATAACTAAGGCGTCCAGGTTCTCACGGGCCAACACGGCTTTAGTACGTTGCTGCAGAGTAAACAAATGAGTGGCGTAAAGTTCTTGATAAGCTGGACGCATAAATTCGGACCCCAATAAACAGTTATAAATTCAAACCAATAGTACCACGAGAACCTTAGCCCTCTATCCCCACCCGCATGTCTGCCAGAGGCTCAAAAACATGCTGATTCTTCTGCATTTTTAAACTGTAGATCTGGTAGTACATCATGACGTTTTTGACATAGTCACGGGTTTCTTTAAAAGGAATAGTTTCTACCCAGATATCCAGCGGCACTGAACCATCTTTCGGGATCCAGGACTTCACCCTGCTAAAACCGGCATTGTAAGACGCCGTGGCGAACACCACATTATTGCCGGTATTTTTCATCAGATAATTCAGATAGTAAGTACCGTAGTTAATATTGGTGACCGGATTATACAACTGCTCAACCGGCACTTTACGCCCGGTAATATGTTTAGCTGTTGCCGGCATAATTTGCATCAGGCCATGAGCGCCAACAGGAGACTTGGCCGTTGGAATAAAAGTACTTTCACGCCGTGCTATCGCCATAGCCCAGGCTGGATCGACCTTAGCTTTTTTCGAGTAGGTCTGAATTTCTTTGTTAAAGGCCATAGGGAAACGTAAGTCGACATCATCCCAATAACCAGCTTTGGCCAGTGCCACTATAGCGTTGTCGTACCAACCCCACTCATACGCCAACTTAGCGGCACTGTATTTTTGTAAATCAGTCCCATATTGCTGCAAATGTGTCAGTTCACGTTTAGCCGCGTTAGGTCTTTTGATGGCTTGCCATTCTTTCATCCTGCGCACTGGTGCGCTACTTTTAAAAGCTAAAAAGTCAGTAGCCGATACTGGCACTGGTTTATGCGCCAGGCTGGGTGGCTGACCTAAATGAGCTGCTGCCAGATAACCGTAATAACTGCGCAGCTTGGCCAACTGCTGATAAATATGCACTGAAGATTCTTTTAAGTTTACCTGCTGATAAGCACGGGCTAGCCAGTACTGACTGGCGTCTTCTTTTGCCAATTTTTCAGGTAATGCTTTTACTGCTTCAATCACGCCATACCAGTCTTTTTTCCGCAGCAGACTGGCTAATTGCCATTGCACAAACAAGGTGTCTTTATATTGATTCGGCACTATGGCAATAAATTTATCAGCACGAGGGTCGTTTTTACTGGCTAAAGCTATAGCGATTTGACGAGCAGTCACAGCCCGGTTTTCATTACTGAAGGCCGGGTCGTGGGCAAATCTGTTCCAGACTTCAATGGCTTGATCTGGCTTTTTCCAGACCAACTTTTGTATGCCATAAGCGGCTAAATCACGCTCCAGCGGGCTGCGTAATGAAAGAAAATTTTTGCGATACACCAGTGCAGGATTATCCATTACCTGAACCCACTTTTCGGCCAGATACTGCTGATTCTTTGGTAACAAGCTACGCAAATAAGGCAACATACGCTGATTATCAGCTTTTACTGCCGCTAATAATCTTTGCCAAACGGCTTCAGGCGTGCGCTGACCGGCTTTACGCCAACGATCAAACAGAGGGTCACATTCATCAGGACGGGTTTTACCAACAGCCCATAAGTCACGCACTGCTGGCCATACAGCAGCAGGCTTTTCCAGCACCAGCCGCATCTCCAGTGCCTTACAATCCAAGCTCACATCCGAGCCATATTGATAGTTTTTCAAAAAGAGCTGAGCTTGTTTGCGATCAGCCAGATAAATCAACCAGCGTTTGCGTAAAGTACGCTCCAATGGCGTACCCTGATGCTCCTGCATAAAACGCACGACCGCATTGGTGTCATCCAGCGATTTACTGAGCCACTCCAGCTCCAGATAAGGCTGCAATGGATAAGCCGCCATCTCTTTTAATACTTTTTTCGCCTGAGCATCGGTCAGTTTATGAATATTTTTTTCAGCCAGCTCAAAACGCTTACGCATGCCCTCATTGATGGCATGAGCCGGGAACACAACGGATAAGGCGGCGGTTGTCAGCAACCAAAGCGATGGACGGAAAATAGAGGAGAAACGCCACATACAAATATTTACCACCTATAGTTACAAAGACATCTATCGCAAATTCAAACAAGTGTTTAAATAACGGTTGAAATTTTTACTGAACCGCGACACACTGAGTCTGCAATAGACTCATCTTACCAGTTGCAAATAAAAGCAACAGTCCACCCTATCGGACGAAGGAGAACATTCATGATCTACCAGAGTAACAGCATCACCGTCGCCTATCTGGCAGATGGTATTGCCGAGTTTACCTTTAATGCTGCCGGTTCAGTTAATAAATTTGACCAACAAACCTTAGCAGATTGTCGCGCCGCTTTGAATCTGCTGCATGCAGATAAAAACCTCAAAGGCGTGATTTACACCTCAGGAAAAGACGCTTTTATCGTAGGCGCCGATATTACTGAGTTTTTAGGTACATTCCAGCAGCCTGAAGCTGAACTTATCCCCTGGATCAAATCTGCCTCTGACGTCTTTGACCTGGCGGAAGATTTACCAGTTCCAACCATTGCTGCTATTCGCGGTTTTGCCTTAGGTGGTGGTTTCGAATGGACCTTAACAGCAGACTACCGTGTGGCCGATACCACAGCCAAAGTAGGTTTACCTGAAGTGAAACTGGGCTTAATGCCAGGTTTCGGCGGTTCAGTGCGTTTACCTCGCATTATTGGTGCTGACGGTGGTATGGAATGGATCACAACAGGCAAAGAACGTGGCGCTGACGCTGCGTTAAAAGAAGGCGCTATTGACGCCGTAGTTGCACCGGAAAAATTAAAAGACGCTGCGCTTTCCATGCTCAAGGATGCCATAGCTGGCAAACTGAATTGGCAGAAAAAACGCGCCGCCAAATTACAGCCACTGAAGCTGAATAAAATTGAAGCCATGATGAGCTTCAACACCGCCAAAGGTATGGTATTTGCCAACGCAGGTAAACATTATCCAGCTCCTATGGTGGCAGTAGAAACTATTGAAGCCGCAGCCCGTTTAGACCGTGCTGGTGCTGTAGCTTTAGAAAACGCTGCTTTTGCCAAACTGGCAAAAACTACAGCAGCTGCTGCCCAAATTGGTTTATTCCTCAATGACCAGTTGATTAAAGGTAAAGCGAAAAAAGCCGCCAAAACAGCGACCAAAGAGATTAAAAAAGCAGCCGTTTTAGGCGCAGGCATTATGGGTGGCGGTATCGCTTACCAGTCTGCACTCAAAGGTGTGCCAGTGGTCATGAAAGACATAGCCGACAAAGCTTTAGAACTGGGTATGGGCGAAGCCACTAAACTACTGAACAAACAGGTTGAACGCAAAAAGTTAGATGCTGTTGGCATGGCAAAAGTGATTGCCAGCATCCAGCCGACCTTGAGCATGGAACCAGTCAAAGCTGTTGATATAGTGGTAGAAGCTGTAGTTGAAAACCCAAAAATCAAAGGCGCTGTACTCAAAGAAGTGGAAGAATTAGTAGCGGCAGATGCCATTATTACTTCTAACACCTCGACTATCTCTATTGATTCTTTAGCGGCCAACTTAAAAGACCCAAGTCGCTTCTGTGGTATGCACTTCTTTAACCCTGTGCATCAAATGCCATTGGTCGAAGTCATTCGTGGTAAAGACACCAGCGAAGAAACAGTAGCTGCTGTAGTGGCTTACGCTGCCAGAATGGGTAAATCTCCTATTGTGGTCAACGACTGCCCTGGTTTTTACGTCAACCGCGTCTTGTTCCCATACTTCGCTGGTTTCAGCAAACTGGTATTAGACGGTGCTGACTTTGCCAAAGTAGACAAAGTGATGGAAAAAACTTTCGGCTGGCCTATGGGCCCTGCTTACTTGCTGGACGTTGTTGGTTTAGATACTGCTTTCCACTGCACAGACGTGATGGCAGCTGGTTTCCCAACCCGTATGGGCAAAGTCGAAAACGACCCAGTCGCTCTGATGTATCAGGCGCAGCGTTATGGTCAGAAAAACGGTGTAGGTTTCTATGCGTACAGCAAAGACGCCAAAGGCAAACCGAAAAAAGACTCAGATGCAGCAGCTTATGAATTACTGGCTAAAGCTGGCGCTTCAGGCGTGGAATTCAGCGCGGACGATATCATTGCCCGTTGTATGGTGCCAATGATTAACGAAGTGATCCGCTGCTTAGAAGAAGGCATTGTCGCTACAGCTGCCGAAGCTGATATGGGCTTAATTTATGGTTTAGGTTTCCCTCCGTTCCGCGGTGGTCCGCTGCGTTACGTTGACACCATTGGTCTGGCGAACTTTGTGGCTTTAGCCGACAAATACGCCCATTTAGGTGAAATCTATCAGGTAACAGACAAAACCCGCGCCATGGCAGCTTCTGGTGCCGTGTTCTACCCGGTTTAAGGCGGAGAGAAACAAATGAAACAAGCAGTGATCGTTGATTGTATCCGTACCCCTATGGGTCGTTCTAAAGCAGGTATCTTCCGCAACGTGCGTGCTGAGGAATTATCCGCTTATGTGATGGCCGCTCTGGTTGAGCGTAATCCGGCTTTAGATCCAGCCGAAATTGACGACGTGATCTGGGGTTGTGTGCAACAAACTCTGGAGCAAGGTTTTAACGTAGCCCGTAACGCCGCTTTATTAGCTGGTATTCCGCATTCAGTGCCGGCTGTGACGGTCAACCGCCTTTGTGGTTCATCGATGCAGGCCTTACACGACGCAGTGCGTGCCATTCAAACCGGCATGGGTGACGTGTATTTAATTGGTGGTGTGGAACATATGGGCCACGTGCCAATGACTCATGGTGTGGATTTCCACCCTGGTTTAGGCAAAAACATCGCCAAAGCTGCAGGCATGATGGGCTTAACAGCTGAACTCTTAGGTAAATTGCATGGCATCAGCCGTCAGCAACAAGATGAGTTTGGCGCCCGCTCGCACCGTTTGGCGTATGAAGCCACGCTGCAGGGTCGTTTTAAAAACGAAATTATCCCGGTGCAAGGCCATGACGCTGACGGTGTACTCAAAGTATTTGATACTGACGAAGTGATACGTCCTGAAACCACAGTAGAGGCTTTAGCCACTTTACGTCCGGTGTTTGATCCGGCCAATGGTACTGTCACTGCTGGTACTTCTTCAGCTTTATCAGACGGTGCTTCTGGCATGCTGGTGATGAGCGAAGAAAAAGCCAAAGCTTTAGGCTTAAAAATCCGCGCCAAAGTGATAGGTATGGGCGTAGCAGGTTGTGATCCATCCATCATGGGTTACGGCCCTGTGCCAGCCAGTAAAAAAGCCTTAAAAGCTGCCGGTATCACTATTGCTGATATCGACTACGCTGAGTTAAACGAAGCTTTTGCTGCTCAGGCTCTGCCCGTAATGAAAGACTTAGGTTTACTGGAAGTGATGGACACTAAAGTGAACTTAAACGGTGGAGCCATTGCTTTAGGTCACCCGCTGGGTTGCTCAGGTTCACGTATCAGCACAACCTTGATCAACGTACTGGAAGACAAAGGCGGAAAATACGGCTTAGCCACTATGTGTATTGGTTTAGGCCAGGGCATAGCGACAGTGTTTGAAAGAGTCTAATAAATACCAGCAGTTAGCTGTTGAATAACAGGGTTGGCTTTGGCCAGCCCTTTTTATTATATTCAGCCTAAGTTAGCATATGCGCCTTTTCTCACGTGGAACCTGAACTATGTCGAACCCTGAACACTTATTTGCAGCAGCGGATCAGCAACTTGATACTTTAGGTTTACGTTGTCCTGAGCCTGTAATGTTAACCCGCTTGGCTATTCGCAAAATGACGGCTGGCCAGACGCTGTTAATTACCGCTGACGACCCTGCTACAACCCGGGATATACCTGCTTTTTGCCGTTTTATGGAGCATGAACTGGTGGCAAGCGATACAAGTAGCGAGCCTTATCGCTATTTGGTGAAAAAATCCGGCTAATAATTCAAAGCACCGCAAACACTTTTAACTGCCTTTTTCCGCCCTTTATTGACCACTTTCTGCCCTTTATCGGTTCGCAATATAAGAGCCAAAGCCGCTACGCCACACTGCCTGCATCAAGACACTTAACCTCTGATAAACAAGGTAAAACATGATGCAACAGCCTAATAAAATCTTTAACCAAACCAACTTAAACCTGCTGTTAGTTGCAACGCTGGCCGCTTTAACTATTAAAACCCAATGGCTGCCAAGCGACAGCAGCACAGTGCGTGAACTGAATGTGCAGCGTATTAACGTAATGGAACCCAGTGGTCATCCACGACTGGTGATAGCCAATACAGGCCATGCGCCTAAAGCCATTAAAGAAGGCAAAGAGTTTTTCGATCCTGGCCCACGCCCAGGCATGATTTTTTACAATGACGAGGGCACTGAAAACGGTGGTTTTGTGTTCCGTGGTTTTGAAAAAGACGGCAAAGTAGAGCATGGTCTGCATTTATCCTTTGACCGTTACAATCAGGACCAAAGCCTTGCACTGCAACATATAGAACAAGACGGTATGTTGATCTCAGGTCTGAACGTGGTAGACAGGCCGCAATACCCTATAGATGATTATATGCAACTGATGTTTGCCGCTGAAAAAGGAGATGCTGAGGCTACAGCTAAGATCAAAGAACTGGAACAACAATACCCAGATATTCATGGCAACAGAAGAGCTTTTTATGGCACATTAAACAAAAAGGCAATGCTGCAACTAAATGATCCACAAGGAAATAAACGAATTGAAATGGCTGTGGGCAAGGATGGCAAACCTCAACTGGTGTTTTATGCTGAAGATGGCAGTGAACTGCTACGTTTACCAGAAGCTGTGCAGGTGAACAAATGAAACAGCTCAAAACCTTTGTCCTGTTATTGGCCTTTTCCTATGGTTTGATGTTGTATCTGGCGCTGCTGCAAACCATGCCTGGGCAACCGCTGCAGTTCCATGCAGATGCCCCGCTTTGGCTTACCTTGCAGGCCGCTTTATCACTCTGGTTAAGCCGTAAGTTAGATACAGTGCTTTGGGCTAAACGTGCTGCAGCTTCACTGCTGCAGCGTTACAGTCAAAGCTTTGGACTGAGTTTACTGATTTTTGTTGGCCTGATGACCGGCATTCAGCTGTTGATAGATACCGCCACTAGTCAGCCCTTTTTGCTGCAGCAATATCTGCGGGTTGGCCTGATGTATCTGCTGGTGCATAGCTTAATAGCGGGTGCAGATTTGTTATGGCAGGCCTTAAAGCGCCAGCAACAACAGCAACTGGAGCTGATGCAAGCACAGCAGCATAACCAGCAGTTTAAGCTGCAATTACTACAACAACAGCTGGACCCACACTTTTTATTCAATAATTTGAATGTGTTATCGGTACTTATTCATAAAAACCCGGATCAGGCCGAACAGTTTCTTGACCAGTTTGCCGATATTTACCGTTACCAGTTGCAACAAGGCAGTAAAACTCTGGTGTCGCTGGCCGACGAGCTGACTTTTGCACAACAGTATATGGCGCTATTGGCACAACGTTTTCCAGCCAGTTTTCAGTGGCAAATCCATATCGAGCCGGAACAACAAACAAAGTATCAGCTAGTGCCCTGCAGCCTGCAGTTACTGCTGGAAAACGCAGTGAAACATAACAGCGCATCAGCTGAACAGCCTTTGTTGATCCAACTGGAACTGCAACAAAGTCAGTTAATAGTGCGCCACACACTGCGACCCAAAGCTTTTGCTCAACCCGGTACAGGCACTGGTTTAAGCAATTTATCTGAGCGCTGCCAGGCGGTGCTGGGTAAGCCAATAAAAGTGACACAACACGACGAATTTATCGTCTCTGTGCCACTGCAACAGAGTGTTTAAAGCGGCGGCAGAAGCAAGGATGGGCTATGAAAGTACTGATTATTGAAGACGAGCAGTTAGCAGCAGAAAAACTAATGGGTTATCTGAAACGACATCAGCCCGATGCCGAACTGGTCGCACAGCTCAGCTCTGTAGCCCAGGTACTGGAGTTTTTCAGCGCAGATCCAAAAGCTTCACAGCTGGACTTAATCTTCTCTGATGTAGAGCTGACCGATGGTCAGGTATTTACCGCGTTAGAGCAGTTGGATTTACCTTGCCCTGTGCTTTTCACTACAGCTTACGATCAATACTGGATGCAGGTGTTTCAGTATCAGGCGGTGGATTATTTACTGAAGCCCTTCTCCTACCCCAGATTTGCCGAAGCCATGCTGAACTTTGCCCAGTTGAAACATAAGCTGCAACAACCAGTGGTCGCTGCGGCACCGGCTTATAAAAAACGGTTTTTATTACGCAAAGGCCAAAGCTTATCTATTTTACCAGTCGCCGATATTCTGCTGATCCGTGCCGCCAACGGCGTATTACTGGCGACAGATAAACACAACAGCGTACATATACTGACAGAAGCCAATTTGGGCGATATAGAAAACCAACTCGACCCCAGCGAATTTTTCCGCCTGAACCGTAGCGATATTATTCATATCAGCAGTATTTTGCAGGTAGAGCCTTACAACAAAGAATCCGTAGCCGTAGTGCTCAGCTGCGATAAAGAACCAGCGGTCAGCAGTAAAACCAGAACGGCGTTGTTTAGGAAGTGGTTGAATCAGTAAGCTGCTAATCCCACACTAGGCCAATACTTCCAGTCCTTTTTTAGCGACTAGATTCAACAGCTTTAATGAAGGGCCATTCGGCTTTTTCTGGCCCTGCTCCCATTTTTGTACTGTAGATTTACTGGTATTCAGGTAAGCGGCGAATACGCCCTGACTGGCTTTGTTGTCCAAGCGAATTTGTTTGATTTGCTTCGCATCAAATTCCACTACAACAGGCAAACACAACAGATCAAAGTCTCTTAATGTTTGGTCTTTTAACACTCCGGCTGTATGTAAATCGCTTGCCGTTTCCTGCACCATCTCCAGAATGGAATTACCCATCAATTTTTACCTCTGCAAACACCCCGGATAGCACCAGTTGGTCGACTATATCTTCGCTATAACTAAGTAGCTCTGACGCCAGATTCTTTAAGGCTTTAAGCTCTATAGATGAAACATTGGCTTTAGCACTTTTTGAAAACCCATACACAAAAACGGCTCGTTCTGCAGCGCGATACACCAGCAGAGTTCATGCTCCGGCACTTTTACCCCGGCCAGCCAAAGCGATACGTTTTTTAATCACGCCACCACCTAAATCGGCATCGATCAAACCAGCTTCTGTTTCTGCCAAAGCGTGGCAAAGATCTACATTTGTCAGACCTTCTTTTTCTGCCCAGCGTCGAAAGACGCTGTTAGTTAATAGCCGCATAAGCAATCCCTCGCATATGGGCGAAAGTATAGCACCAAGGGTTACACTTCTCTGCTATCTAGCTATAGAAAGTATTTATGCAGTAGGAAGAAAAAAGGAGCCGAAGCTCCTTTTTTAATTATTATCAATCAGTTACATATCACTGTAATACAGAAATATCCGCTACACGCAGGAATAATTCACGGAGTTGCTGTAACAAGGCCTGACGGTTTAAGCGTACTGCTGCATCGTCGGCGTTTACCATTACTTTGTCGAAGAACTGGTCTACTACATCGCGCATGGCGGCCAGATGGCTTAAACCTTCAGCGTAGCTGCTTACAGTGGCCTGATACGCCTGTTCGGCCACTATAGCTTTATACAGAGCTTGTTCGGCTTCTTCGCTCAGCAGAGCGCTGTTGATACTTTGTGGAATAGCTTCGGTCACTTTGGCCAGAATATTCGCGACTCGCTTATTGGCAGCGGCTAAAGCTAAAGCGGCGTCCAGTTTGCGAAATTCAGCGACTGCTTTGACACGACGGTCGAAGTCGGCCGGATTGGTTGGACGGCGGGCTAATACAGCCTGGATCACGTCTACACCAAAACCTTCGCCTTCGTACCAGGCGCGGAAACGGCCCAGCATAAAGTCCAGCACTTCGTCCGAAACGCTATCTTGAGTCAGCTTGTCACCAAAGGTGGTTTTACTGAATTCAATCAGTTCAAGCAGATCCAAAGGTAACTGCTTTTCCACCATAATACGCAGTGCACCAATGGCAGCACGGCGTAAGGCGAACGGGTCTTTGTCGCCTTTTGGCGCCTGACCTATACCAAAGATACCGACCAGCGAATCCATTTTATCGGCGATGGCTACAGCACAAGCTTCAAACTGGCTTGGCAGGCTGTCGCCGGCAAAACGTGGTTTGTATTGCTCGTTCAGCGCTACAGCCACAGCTTCTGGCTCACCGTCCAGACGCGCATAATGCATACCCATCACGCCCTGAACTTCAGGGAACTCGCCAACCATATTGGTCATTAAGTCGGTTTTTGATAACAAACCAGCACGTTCTGCATGTTGTACGTCAGCACCAATTTTGCCGGCAATAAAAGCGGCCACTTTGGCGATACGCTCTGATTTCTCTAATAAAGTACCCAGCTTTTGCTGGAACAATACAGTGCTTAAGGCTGGCAGACGATCGACCAGTTTGGTTTTAGCGTCTGTCACAAAAAAGAACTGAGCGTCAGATAAACGTGGGCGCACCACTTTTTCGTTACCAGAGATAATCTGGCTTGGGTCTTTGCTATCGATATTTGCCACAAAGATGAATTTATTCAGTAACTTGCCGTTATTATCCACCAGAGGGAAATACTTCTGGTTGTCTTTCATGGTGGAGATTAACGGCTCAGCCGGAACCTGCAGGAAACGTTCTTCAAAAGAACCTACCAGCACAACAGGCCATTCAACCAAAGAGGCCACTTCTTCCAGCAAAGCATCATCCATCAGCGCTACGCCGTTTAAGGCTTTGGCCTGAGCGGCTACGTTTTCAGCAATAATAGCTTTACGTTTGGCGAAGTCGGCAATGACAAAAGACTGTTCCAGCGTGCTTAAGTAGGCATCGGCATTTTTGATTTCGACCAAAGCTGGCGCATGGAAACGGTGGCCATAGCTGACACGACCTGCTTCTTTGCCCAGAATAGTGGCTGGCACTACCTCGTCACCTAATAACAAGGTGACAGTATGTACAGGGCGGATAAATTCGGCCGTTGAATTGCCCCAGCGCATTGGCTTGGCAATAGGCAACTTAGCTAAAGCGTTGGTTACCACAGCTGGTAATAAAGAGGCTGTGCTTTCGCCTTTCACCAGAGCTTTGTGAATGAGCCAGGCACCTTTATCAGTTTCTAAACGCTCAGCCTGCTCAGCAGTAATACCGTTTGATGCAGCCCAGGCTGCAGCAGCTTTAGTTGGCTTGCCATCGGCATCAAAAGCCGCAGCTAAAGCCGGGCCACGTTTTTCTACTACTTTATCTTGCTGTTGCAATGCCAGTTGATTGACACGAACGGCTAAACGGCGTGGCGCAGCATACCAGCTGACATCGGCATGGCTTAAGTTCTGTTTGGCCAGCTCTTCAGTGATATTGTCAGCAAAGGCAGTCGCCAGAGTTTTTAATGCTTTTGGTGGTAACTCTTCGGTACCAATTTCTACGAAAAAATCTTGCACAGACATTATGCCTCCTGCGTTGACTGGTTACGGCTCTTGCTATCACTACATAGGGGAAAACCTAACTTTTCCCGCGCAGCGAAATAGGCTTCAGCACAGGCTTTGGCCAGAGTGCGCACCCGCAGAATGTAACGCTGACGTTCGGTCACAGAAATGGCGTGACGGGCATCCAATAAGTTAAAAGCGTGCGAAGCTTTCATTACTTTTTCATAAGCAGGTAAAGCTAAACCTGCTTCAATCAGCTTCTGGCTTTCGGCTTCACACTGGTCGAAATAAGCGAACAGCGCAGGCACGTCTGCATATTCAAAGTTGTAAGTGGATTGCTCTACTTCGTTCTGGTGGAATACATCGCCATAAGTGACACGACCTAAAGGACCGTCAGCCCATACCAGATCATAAATGCTGTCAACGCCCTGGATGTACATCGCCAGACGCTCTAAACCATAGGTAATTTCGCCTGTGACAGGACGGCACTCTAAGCCACCTACTTGCTGGAAATAAGTGAACTGAGTCACTTCCATGCCATTTAACCACACTTCCCAACCTAAACCCCAGGCGCCCAGTGTTGGCGATTCCCAGTTATCTTCTACAAAACGAATGTCGTGCACCAAGGTATCAATGCCCAGTTCACGTAAGGAACCTAAATACAGCTCCTGAATATTGGCTGGCGACGGCTTTAAGATCACCTGAAACTGATAGTAGTGCTGCAGACGGTTAGGGTTTTCACCGTAACGGCCATCGGTAGGACGGCGGCATGGCTGCACATAAGCCACGTTGGTCGGCTCAGGGCCTAAAGAACGTAAAAAAGTCATAGGATGGAAAGTACCGGCCCCTACTTCCATATCCAGCGGCTGAACAATAACGCAGCCCTGGCGTGCCCAATAATCTTGTAATGCCAGGATCAACCCCTGGAAGGTCTTCATATCGTACTTTTGCATTAGCCTGACCTGCTGGTAAAAATGACTGAAAAGTATACCTATTTGCGGCGTCGAACTGTAGCGCTAAGCCGCGTTTTTTATGGGTTTTTTAAGCTTTATTAAATTAGAAAGGCTCCGTGAGGAGCCTTTTCTGTTTTCAAGCTTTACAGCTTACACGTCCAGGTTTGCAACCCGCAGCGCGTTTTCTTCGATAAAGTTACGGCGTGGTTCTACGTCGTCACCCATCAAGGTATTAAACAACTGGTCGGCACCTATGGCATCTTCAATAGTCACGCGCAGCATACGGCGGGTATTTGGATCCATGGTGGTTTCCCATAACTGCTCTGGGTTCATCTCACCCAAACCTTTATAACGCTGGATATATAAACCACGTTTCGACTCGGCCATTAACCATTCCAGTGCTTCAACAAAGCTTTCTACTGGTTTGATTTTTTCGCCGCGGCGGACATAACCACCTTCTTCAATTAAGTCACGGATTGCAGTGCCTAATTCAACAATACGGCCGTAGTCTATTGAGGTGATAAAGTCGTAGTGCAGCACGTATTCGTTGTCGATACCGTGTTGACGAATGATCACTTTTGGTACAAACAGCTGGCGTTCGCGATCTTCCACTATGCTGTACGCATAGCTTGAACCATCACCTTCACGCTCTTGTAAGCGAGTGACCAGGTTCTTCGCCCAGCTTTCTGCCGCAGCTGCGTCTTTGCACAGTTCAGGCGTAATAGCAGGCACATACACCAGTTCATTCAATAAGTTCGATGGGATCTTACGGCTTAAACGAGTGATAGTGGCTGTGACCTTATGGTATAGCTGTACTAATGTTTCCAGCTGAGCACCGCCTATGCCAGGAGCGTCTGCATTAACGTGTAATGTCGCTTCATCCAGCGCCAGAGTCGTTAAGTATTCAGTTAAAGCTGCATCGTCTTTAATATATTGTTCTTGCTTACCTTTTTTCACTTTGTATAAAGGCGGCTGAGCAATATAGATGTAACCACGTTCAATCAGCTCTGGCGTTTGACGGTAGAAGAAAGTCAATAACAGAGTGCGGATGTGAGAACCGTCGACGTCAGCATCCGTCATCAGGATAATGCTGTGGTAACGGGTTTTATCCGGGTTGTACTCGTCACGACCAATGCCACAACCTAAAGCAGTGATCAGGGTGCCTACTTCCTGCGAGGAAATCATCTTGTCGAAACGGGCTTTTTCTACGTTCAGGATTTTACCTTTCAGCGGCAGAATAGCCTGATTTTTGCGGTTGCGGCCCTGCTTGGCAGAACCACCCGCAGAATCACCCTCTACCAGGTAAAGTTCTGATAAAGCTGGATCTTTTTCCTGACAGTCGGCCAGTTTACCAGGTAAACCTGCGATATCTAAGGCACCTTTACGGCGTGTCATTTCACGGGCTTTACGGGCTGCTTCACGAGCGCGAGCCGCGTCAACAATTTTGCCAACAATAATTTTGGCTTCGCCTGGGTTTTCTAACAGGTATTCGTTCAGTTTTTCGTGCATTGCACTTTCAACAGCAGACTTCACTTCGCTGGACACCAGCTTGTCTTTGGTCTGAGAACTGAATTTTGGATCCGGTACTTTTACGCTAATAACCGCAGTTAAGCCTTCACGGGCGTCGTCGCCTGTGGCAGAGATTTTCATCTTCTTGGCGTAACCTTCGTGCTCCATATAGGTATTTAATACCCTTGTTAAAGCAGAACGGAAACCGGCTAAGTGAGTACCTCCATCCCGTTGTGGAATGTTGTTAGTGAAACAGTAAATACCTTCCTGGAAGGAATCGTTCCACTGCATGGCTACTTCTACAGAAATGCCATCTTCCTCACGATGCGAGGTGAAGTAAAAGGCTTTTTGGTGAACCGGAGTTTTAGTGCGGTTTAAGTACTGCACAAAAGCTTCGATACCACCTTCGTATTTGAAATGGTCGGTTTTGTCGTCACGCTCGTCGGTCAGAATAATGCTGACGCCAGAGTTCAGGAACGACAGTTCACGCAAACGTTTGGCCAGAATATCGTAGTGGAAATTGATATCGCTGAAAATGGTTGGGCTTGGCCAGAAGCGGATTGAAGTACCTGTCGTATCTGTTTCACCAACCACAGCCAACGGCGCTTGAGGTTCGCCTAAACGGTAGATTTGTGAGTGTACTTTTTGTTTACGGCGAATGGTCAGTTCTAGTTTGTCTGATAAGGCGTTTACTACAGACACACCTACCCCGTGCAAACCACCAGACACTTTGTAGGAGTTGTCATCAAATTTACCACCGGCGTGTAATACCGTCATGATGACTTCTGCTGCCGACACACCCTCTTCGTGCATATCGGTAGGAATACCACGACCATTATCGCGTACTGACACTGAGTTATCGGTATGGATAGTGACCCATACATCAGTACAGTGGCCTGCTAAGGCCTCATCGATGGAGTTATCGACAACTTCGAATACCATGTGGTGTAAGCCTGAACCGTCGTCCGTATCACCGATATACATACCGGGTCTTTTACGTACGGCATCCAGGCCTTTTAATACTTTGATACTCGACGAGTCGTAAATATGTTCTTCGGCCATCTTCATTCTGTCCGTATTGTTATCTGTCCGTGTTCCACGTGAAACAATGCTGGATTCACATCCGGTATTGCTGGCAAAACCTGGTCAGTATTAATCGCTGAAATAAATACTTGCGAATTAATAGTGTTTAAAAAACTAAATATATGACGCTTGGAATTATCGTCTAATTCCGAGGCCAAATCATCAATTAATAACACTGGCTTTTTATGGCCATAGTTATAAATCACGTTGCTTTGCGCCACTTTCAGCGCAAAGAGTAATACTTTCAGTTGTCCACGCGACAACACTTCTTCGACCGTCTGGCCAGCTACTTTCAGCTTTAAATCCGCCTTTTGCGGGCCAAACTGACAATGTCCTAAACGCAAATCCTGCAGAAAATTCTGCTGCAATAATTGCTGTAATTGTTCAGGCGTTTCGATACGATCAGGCCAACCTGAATACAACTGCAGGGTTAAACCCGAAGCCCAGGGCGCATCAACCAACAGAGGCTGAACCGCCGCATCCAAAGCCAAAATGTAACGCTGACGCAGCGCCTGTAACTCAAAGGCTAAACTGGCCAGATTCTGGTCCCAGTAAGCATATTCGTCGTTATAACGCTTTTGTGTTTTTAACAAGGCGTTACGATGCTTCAACACGCGCTGCAATTTGCTCCACAAGGAATAGAAACTATGTTCCACGTGAAACAATCCCATATCGAAAAACTGTCGTCTTTCTTTTGGCCCACCCAGTAATAGCCTAAAGCTCTCTGGGGTAATTAATTGTACCGGCAGCAATTGCGCCAGTTCTGAGACACGGTTCAGGTCTTCGCCGTTTAACCGCATCCGTAGCTCGCCTTCACGCTCGCGCTGCAAACCGAGATTTAATAACTGCCCGGCCATTTCTACTTTGGCATTGAGTAAAAATGCCGGTTGCTCGTAGCGGATCAGCTTTTCTGGCTTACTGCTACGAAAAGAGCGGCCATGCGCCAAATAATAAATGGCCTCAAGCAAACTGGTTTTGCCGCTGCCATTTTCGCCATAAATCAGGTTTATTCCGGAACGAAACTCTAAACTGGCTTCAACAATATTGCGAAACTGCTGAATTCTAAGCGTATTTAATGCCATTCACTATAAACGCATCGGCATCACAACGTACATGGCACCAGACTTAGCACCTACGCCTTCAATCAGCGCACTGGAGTTACCGTCACTTAAATGCAGCACCACCAGGTCGGTTGATAAGGTATTGAGAACATCAAGCAAGTAACCTACGTTAAAACCAATTTCCAGCGTATCGCCCTGGTATTCCACTTCTATGCTTTCTTCCGCTTGTTCATGTTCCGGATTATTCGCCACAATCTGCAGCTCGCCTGAACTCAAAGTAAAACGCACGCCACGGTATTTTTCATTCGATAAAATAGAAGCGCGAACACAAGAGTCTTTTAACACATCGCGGTGTGCGGTCACCAGCTTAGTGCTGTTGCGTGGCAATACTCGGCGATAATCAGGGAAACGGCCGTCAATCAATTTACAGCTGAAACTGAACTGAGTGTCAGTTAAACGAATATGGTTTTGGCCTAAACTTAAAGTCACCAGCTGATCATCAGCTATTAATAAACGCATGACTTCCAGCACACCTTTGCGCGGAATAATGATTTGTTTTGAATGACCCGCTGTCGCAGCCAGCTCAATAGAACTCATCGCCAGACGGTGACCGTCGGTTGCAACAGAACGTAAAGTGCCGTTATCCACTTCAAATAACAAACCGTTCAAGTAATAACGCACATCCTGGTTCGCCATCGAAAAGGCGGTGTCATCTAATAAATGACGCAACTGGCTACGTGGTAACTGTAAGTCGACCTCACCTTGCCAGCTTTCTAAATTTGGATAATCGTTGGCGCTTAAGGTAGATAAAGTAAATTTACTTTTGCCTGTACTGACCACACAGTTATCACCTTGCACTGTGACACTTAATAAAGAGGTGTCGGGCAAGCTACGGCAAATATCCAGAATTTTTTTCGCCGGCACAGTAATACGGCCAGGGCTGATCAGTTGCTGGATAGGTGACATGGCCACCAGTTCGATTTCTAAGTCGGTACCGGTCAGGATCAGTTGGCCATCTTCACGGGCTTCAATCAACACATTGGACAAAATAGGTAAAGTATGGCGCCGTTCAATAGCACCTGACACCATTTGTAAGGGTTTGAGCAGAGCGTCGCGTTCAATAGTAAATTGCATCACCATTCCCTATTATGAAGACAATGTTCGAATTAAGTTTTGGAAATCTTCTTTAATTTCATGCGTCTCTTCTTTTAACGATTCGATTTTACGACACGCATGCAAGACTGTGGTGTGGTCACGGCCACCAAAAGCATCACCAATTTCTGGCAAGCTGTGGTTGGTCAGTTCCTTTGCCAAAGCCATCGCCATTTGACGAGGACGGGCTACGGAACGACTGCGGCGTTTAGACAATAAATCCGCTACCCGTATTTTGTAATACTCGGCCACGGTTTTCTGAATATTTTCGATCGTGACTAACTTGTCCTGTAACGCCAGCATATCGCGTAATGCTTCACGGACAAAGTCGATGGTAATAGGACGACCAGTAAAGTTAGCGTTGGCAGAAATACGGTTGAGCGCACCCTCTAATTCACGCACATTGGAGCGAAGACGTTTAGCGACAAAAAACGCTACTTCTTCCGGCAGACGAATATTGATCTCCTGCGCTTTACGCATCAGGATCGCAACCCGGGTTTCCAATTCTGGTGGTTCTATGGCAATAGTTAACCCCCAACCGAAACGACTTTTTAAGCGCTCTTCCACGCCGTCGATTTCTTTTGGATACCGATCGCTGGTTAAAATGATCTGTTGGTTGCCTTCAAGCAAAGCATTAAAGGTATGAAAGAACTCTTCCTGAGAACGATCTTTTTTCGCGAAGAATTGAATATCATCGATAAGCAGCGCATCCACAGAGCGGTAATAGCGTTTAAACTCTTCTATCGCATTGTTTTGTAAGGCTTTAACCATATCCTGTACAAAACGTTCTGAGTGCATATAAATCACTTTGGCATCAGGCTTTTTCGCCAGAATACCGTTACCTACCGCATGCAATAAGTGAGTTTTACCTAAACCAGTACCGCCATATAAAAATAGCGGATTATAAGCAGTGCCCGGATTGTCGGCCACTTGCTTGGCTGCAGCGCGCGCTAACTGGTTCGATTTACCTTCAACAAAGTTATCGAAGTTATGCTTCGCATTGACGTTGCTGTTCACTATAGTTTTTGGCGCTGGCTCAGGCATAGCGGCCACCGGAGCTGCAGCTGGAGCAATCCGTGGTAATTGATTCACAGGGCTAGCTAAAGGCTTTTGCGTTGAACCTACATCAAAGCGCAGTCGTGGCGCATGATCGCCACAATAGCCCTGGATCAGTTCATTGATCCGGTTCAGGTATTTGTCACGCACCCAATCCAGCACAAAGCGGTTAGGCGCATACAAAGTCAGTGCGTCATGCGAGCTGTCAGCTTGTAATGGACGGATCCAGGTTCCAAAATCACGAGCTGGTAGCTCGGCTTGGAGCGCTTCGAGGCAATTTTTCCAAACGGACTGATACACCATATCTCCAAAAGCCCCTAATAATTATTATTTAGTTAGGCAGGCGTAAGTGAAAAGAGCAGCATTATCATACGATCTTATCCACAAGTTCAATATTGACTTTTGCAAAAATGCGACGAGCAACAAAAACAATATGTAACCTGTTGTTTTATATTAAAATAAACATCTTATTCGATTTGCTGATATGCAAGCAAAAGATCAGACCAAAGCGGTCCAAAAACCGCTGCTTTTTAAAACAACTCACATTTTATCCCAGTTAAGTGACCTGCCTTGTGGACAACTTTTAAAGATCAGTAAAAAATAATGATCAGATCAGCAGAAACAGAAGGATCTGCATTGACAACAGCTGCTGACCCGCTTAGAATTCGCGCTCTTTTTTAATCGCTGCGTTTTGGTTTTTACTAAAACACAGACCCTTAGTAAATATCGACCGGACGGACGAAGTTATGAAAAGAACATTTCAACCTAGCGTTTTAAAACGTGCTCGCGTCCACGGCTTCCGTGCTCGCATGGCTACCAAAAATGGCCGTCAAGTGATTGCACGTCGCCGTGCTAAAGGCCGCAAGCGCTTAACAGTCTAGTCAGATTCGTAAGCGCTGCGTGGTCAGCTATACATTCAGCAGGGAGTTACGTCTGTTAACTCCCCGCGAATTCGACAATGTCTTCCAAAATCCTTTCCGGGTTTCTTCTCCTCTCTTTACTATCTTGTGTAAGCCTAATCAGTGTGTTCATCCACGACTTGGTCTGACTATTGCCAAAAAACGTGTTAAATTAGCCACGCATCGAAACCGCATCAAACGATGTTCACGGGATAGCTTCAGGCTACACCAACATGAACTTCCACCTGTTGATTTAGTTTTGATGGTAAAAGGTGATATCAGCAACACGCCCAATGAAGAATTGCACAAGCAACTGGATAAGTTATGGGGCAAAATAGCTCGCCAATACAAAACACTGGTGCAAGACTGCTAATTTCCACTGTACGTGGTTATCAGAAGTTGATCAGTCCGTTATTTGGGCCCAGTTGTCGGTTTTATCCCACCTGTTCTCATTACGCTATTGAAGCTATAGAACGCTTTGGTGCCGTAAAAGGTGGTTGGTTAACTACAAAACGTTTATTAAAATGTCACCCCTTACATCCCGGTGGTGAAGACCCGGTTCCACAAAAGCAGAAAGAGACTAACTAACAGATGGATTCTCAACGCAGTTTATTAGTGATAGCCCTCGCCTTCGTGAGCTTATTGTTATGGCAGGCATGGCAAACCGATCACGCGCCTAAACCAGTCACTCCGGTCACTGAAAAAAGCACAACCACTTCAGCAGGTTCAGCCGACTTACAATTAAGCAGTTCTGGTACTTCAGCTCAAGCTGCGGCGCCAGTAGCTACTCAACAAGTGATCACCGTCAGTACTGATGTATTAAAAGTACAAATCGACACTAAAGGTGGCGATATTGTTGATTTAACTTTACCAGCTTTTACTCTGACTAAAGACAGCGACCAGCCTTATCAGCTGATGCGTAAGTTGAACGGTTTTGAATACGTGGCGCAATCTGGCTTATTGGCAGACGGTCCGGATGATAAACGTAATAGTGGTCGTCCTGTGTACAGCGTTGCACAAACCAACTACCAGTTAGCCAATGGCGAACAGCAAATAGTAGTACCTTTAACCTTTAACCATAACGGTTTAGAGATTGAAAAACGCTACACCTTTACCGCTGGAAAATATGATGTCCGGGTAGAATATTTACTGAAAAATAGCAGTGACCAAACCAAGTTAGTTCAGCCTTATCAGCATCTGGTGCAGACCATTAATAATGGCGAAAGCAGCAGTATGATGATGCCAATCTACCGTGGTGCGGCTTACTCTACGTCTGAAAAACGCTACGAAAAATACGATTTTGAAGATATGCAGGAAACTAACCTGGCTCAATCTACCAAAGGTGGTTGGGTGGCTATGCTGGAGCACTACTTTGTTGCCGCCTGGGTTCCGGAAAAAACTGCAGACAATCAGCTGTATAGCTTAGTGAATAACGGCAACGGCATTGTAGGTGTGAAAGGTCCTGAGCTGACAATCCCAGCCGGAGAGAGCCTGACTATTGCTTCTACCTTTTATGCAGGCCCAAAGGATCAGGATAAATTAGCTGCTATTGCAGATGGCTTGGATCTGACCGTCGACTACGGCTTCTTATGGTTTATTTCCCAACCTTTATTCTGGTTGTTAACCACAATCCAGAGCTTTGTCAGCAACTGGGGTGTGGCCATTATTATCATCACCTTAATAGTCAAAGGTGTGATGTACCCTCTGACCAAAGTGCAGTATGAATCTATGGCTAAGATGCGTAATCTGAAACCAAAAATTGATGAGCTGCAGGCCCGTTACAAAGATGACCGTCAAAAGATGGGCCCAGCCATGATGGAGCTGTACCGCAAAGAAAAAGTAAACCCTATGGGTGGCTGCTTACCTATGCTGGTGCAAATGCCAATCTTCCTGGCTTTGTATTGGGTATTTGTTGAGAGCGTGGAATTACGTCAGGCGCCCTTTATGTTATGGATCCAGGATTTATCCACCCAGGACCCGTACTACGTCTTACCAGTGCTGTTTGGTATCAGTATGTTTGTGATGCAAAAACTACAGCCTATGACAGTGACGGATCCAATGCAGCAAAAAATTATGCTGTGGATGCCAGTAGTGTTCTCCGTATTCTTCCTGTGGTTCCCAAGTGGTCTGGTGCTGTACTGGTTAGTCAGCAACCTGATTTCTTTAGCCCAGATGCTGTATATCTACCGTGGTATGGAGAAGAAAGGTCTATACACCAAAAGCTAAGGCTTAAGGTATACACTGTAAAGGCCTGTTTTCAGGCCTTTTTGTTTTTTTGAGTTTAACAAATTGATCCTGTGGCCAAAGTAATTGGTGTTGCAGTGAGGCAACAAGCGAATGAGACCCCAGGAGCATAGTTATCTATGTGACTGGAGCGAAAGAGCGAAGTCAACAAAGCTGCAGCTTCAAGTACGAAGGCAATAAATTAAGTTGAGGTTTCAAGTATGTACAGCACAGACACCATCGCCGCTCAGGCCACAGCCACAGGTCGTGCCGGTGTAGGCATAATACGGGTATCAGGCCCTGCCGTATCTGCAGTAGCTTTGGCCGTTCTGGGTAAAGTGCCTAAACCCCGTACTGCTGAATACCTGCCGTTTTTAGACGCACAACAACAAACTCTGGATCAGGGTATAGCGCTGTATTTCCCCGGTCCCAATTCCTTTACCGGTGAAGATGTATTGGAATTACAAGGTCACGGTGGCCCAGTGCTGCTGGATATGCTGCTGCGCCGCGTGCTGGATATTAAAGATGTACGGATAGCACGCCCAGGCGAGTTCTCTGAACGTGCTTTCTTAAATGACAAATTAGATTTAACGCAAGCCGAAGCCATAGCCGACTTAATTGACGCGAGCTCAGAGCAAGCCGCCCGTTCTGCGATGCATTCGCTGCAAGGTGAATTTTCGCGCAAAATACACGACCTGGTGGAAAAAGTAATTTACCTGCGAATTTACGTTGAAGCCGCAATCGACTTTCCGGATGAGGAAATCGACTTTTTATCAGACGGCAAAGTAGCGGGTGATTTAGCGGAAATTATTGCTGATTTAGCAGGGATCCAGAAACAAGCCACTCAGGGCAGTATATTACGTGAAGGTATGCGCGTGGTGATTGCTGGCCGGCCTAATGCTGGTAAATCCAGCTTATTAAACGCTTTAGCAGGCCGTGAAGCCGCCATAGTGACTGAAATAGCAGGCACCACCCGAGATGTATTACGTGAGCATATTCATATCGACGGTATGCCTTTGCATATCATCGATACCGCAGGTTTACGTGAAGCCACAGACAAAGTAGAACAAATAGGTATAGAACGCGCCTGGCAGGAAATAGAACAAGCTGACCGCGTGCTTTTTATGGTCGACGGCACCACCACCAACGCCACCAGCCCAGCCGAGATCTGGCCAGATTTTATGTCACGTTTACCTAAAGATTTAGGCTTAACAGTGATCCGCAACAAAGCCGACTTAACAGGCGAGACGACGGGTGCCAGTCAGGACGGCGACTATCCGGTTTTTCATATTTCAGCCAAAACTAATTCAGGTATTGAAGAGTTACGGGATCACCTCAAAGCCTGCATGGGCTTTGACGCCAATACCGAAGGCAGCTTTATCGCCCGCCGCCGCCATTTAGACGCACTGGAACGCGCTGCAGAGCATTTAGCCATAGGCGATGCTCAGTTACATAACCACTTAGCTGGCGAGCTGTTAGCAGAAGAACTACGCCTGACTCAGCAACACCTGAATGAAATCACCGGCGAATTCAGCTCGGATGATTTATTGGGCAGAATTTTCAGCTCGTTCTGTATCGGGAAGTAAAATAGTAAAACGCATCAAACCAAATCAAAACAACATTATGATTTTAAAATAATTTTGTTTTACTTGGTGGGAAGTGATTTGAAGGGTTTTGTCGATTCTGGCGCACATATGGCGCACAAGATGAGAAAAACCTATGAAAATCAGCATACATAAACGAGATCCAGATAAAAATGGCCTGCGAGCTATCAGGCTTGTTTACTATTACGGCTCAAAGACCTCAGAAGACGGCTCAAGAGCTCAGAAACGCTCATATGAGACGTTAAACCTGTTCCTCTACGCCAAGCCCAAAAACGCAGTTGAACGCGAGCACAACAAAACCACATTGCAAAAAGCTGAGGCCATTCGTGCCAAGCGTCTACTGGAAATGGAATCAGCCAAACACGGCTTAGATGATCGCACCAAACTCAATGCCAGCTTCTTTGACTACTTCGATCAAGTAACAGCAAGTAAAGCATCCGGTAGTAAATCCAATTACTCAATTTGGGTTTCAGCGGGCATCCATCTCCATCGATACCACTGTCACGCAGAACTTACTTTTGAACAGGTAGATAAATACTTCTTGGAAGGGTTCCGCCATTACCTACAGCATGAGGCAATAACAAAATCAGATACCAGCCTATCCAGAAATACCGCCTGTAGCTACTTCAATAAAATCCGGGCTGCGCTCAACCAAGCGCAACGAGACCGAATCATCAGAGATAACCCTGTTGAACAAGTCAAATCCATCAAAGCAGAGAGGACACAGCGCACTTACCTCACTCTGGATGAGGTAAAGGCCCTTACCAAGGCTGAATGCCGTTACGATGTACTACGAAGAGCATTTCTGTTCTCCTGCACTACGGGTCTACGCTGGTCAGACATACATAAACTGGTATGGAGTGAAATTGAACTGTTTGCTCAAGGGCACTACCGCATCATCTTTTCCCAGATAAAGCTCAAAAACTCGGGCAATGGCCTGCAATATCTCGACTTACCGGATTCAGCAGTACGTTTGCTCAACTTGGAAAACAGGGGTAAACCAACAGAACGGGTTTTTAAGGGCCTACGTTACGACAGTTACAGCAACGTCGCGCTAGTGCAGTGGGCTATACGTGCCGGGATCACCAAACACGTGACCTTTCATGCTGGCCGCCACACCTTTGCAGTAAACCAACTTGCCCGAGGCCTAGACATCTATCCCTTTCCAGATTGCTTGGTCACAGCGAACTCAGAACAACAGAAATCTACGCAGATATTCTGGAAACCCGCCGCACAGAGGCCATGCGGACCTTTCCTGATATCTTCGATGAATCATCATATTAAGAGCATTTGTAGGACAGTAGTAAAGTTTCGTACTCAGTCTTCAAGTATCGTACTAAAATGGCAGCTTTCCGCTCGGGTACTGCCATTTCTAACACGAAAATGCCCCTTTGCAATTTAGTATGTTTATCCATCACGCTTCAGCGTGGTCAATTTAACCTATTTTTTCTAATAGCTGACTATGTGATTAGCTTGGTATATGGCGGAGGTAAGTCATGCTTGGTAGTCATTTATTGACATGAAGCATGACTTACCTATTAATATTACTTATGAATCAATGGGCGATAGCAACTTATGCTGGCTCAGGTTCACCATTGAAGTCCATAGCATCCTTATAGACATCATAGGGTACTAAGGCTTTGTTTTTACCCAAACGGGTTACTTTTAGAAATCCATCAATTTCTTCACCAGTAACGGTTTCATCAATTTTTTTCTTTTTAAGTTGGTCATTGACCATGCTCGAGACGGTACTCGCTGAGTATTCTTTACGGAGGTTTCTCAGCCGTTTTTCGTTGTTTGCAAAAATGTCATCTAACATGTTACAGCCTTTTTGTTGAAAGTATTGGAACAGATTACGTGGTAATTTCTATACGTATTCTGGTTGCATGAGTGAGCATGTGTTCACTCAATGTAGAAAGATTAATAAATTTCATGGAGGTATAGTTTTTTTTCTGTAGAAAGGTATATTTTCCAGGCTGTATTGTTATTTTATGAGCTACGTGCTATGGAATGCTTGAAACTTAAACCCAGTATTGCAGATGATCTCTTGAGGAAATGCTTTGAAGCAGGAATTTCGTATAACTTGCTTTTAGGGACTTTCGTTGATCGCGAAAAGAAAGAAATAAATAACTTTGAACGTAGCTTGGATGATATACACCTGTTCGATCGTCCGCATGCCTATACGTTATTAAATCAAGCCTTCAACCCACGCGCGGAAGTGGAATACACCATTGCCCGGCTCAATTTTGAGTTGCAATGTCCTGGTAGTTTGGGAGCGTATCTATATTGTGTAGTAAAAAATTACCCGCATTGGCCATTGGAGTTGTTTACTCGTGCTAAGCGCTCTGCCTTAGAGCCAAAAAATATTTTAAGAGCTTACTATGCGGTGCGAACCATGCTGGAAAAACATCGCCAACATGATCACGAAATGGTTATCACCGATCCAACGTTAATTGCGCTATACGAACTGGAGAAAAAAAGAAAACTTACCTCACATTTGGTCTCTGTCGATGAGCAACCAATCCAAAATGGTATCACCTCGTTTGTTATACATTCTCATGGTTTGTTTAGTTATCGTTCTAATGAACAGCATCACAGTAATGAGCGTTGGTTAGGACAGGAGCATCGACATATTCTTGAGGTTGCTCGCGAGCTTGAGATGGGACGTGACCCTTTGGATAAAGTGAGATATGCATTACTTAATGGTCAAAGAGTCAGTCAATGGTCATCGACGCTTCTTGCGTTATGTTGTTACTGTGAAAATATCTCTGCCCAATCTTTTTGCAAAAACCATCTTGATAGGGTGCCGCGTAGATACCATAGTGATCTTCGCGATGTAAACCTGATAAAACATCAGTTGAAGAAGTTCCCCCAACGAGAAAAGTCATTATGGCAATTCTTAAAGCCTAGTCCTGACGATTATTTCAAGAGTCAGAAGAAACCCTTTGAACAAGCTGATCCAATACTGATAAAAAAAATGGTGTTGTGTCACTTTATCATGCTTTACCTCACGGTATTGAGCCACTCATCGTGGTCGATTCGGATGCGCAAATGCGTAGAGATATTTAAAAAACGCCACCCACATGAGCATCAAAAAAAATGGGTTGAGTGCATGATGACAGATACAAGGAATTCTCCAGACGCTCCCTTGCTGAGAGAGGTACAAAAGTTATTCGATTCAAATCCAGTAGGCCTGTATCCTTGGATGTGGGGAAGTGAGTTTCCTGACCCCTTGGCATTGATGACTCACTACTTAGGGAGTAAAGACAAACCAAGCAACGAGCAGTTAGTAAAACTGAATATGTTTTACAAGCAGTTGAGATTGGATATAACCGCATTGATTATCCCGCAATGTCTGAACATTGATACTTCCCCATGGTTTAAGAAATCCGTGTGGGTTCAAATGGGAAAGACTTGTACGTTTTTTGGGCCTTCAAGTCTGCCGTTAGAAGAACGGCTTTCTCTGGCGAGTCTATTAATAACTAATCAGTATACTGTACAAACTCTGAAAGATAATATGTTAATGGAGACCAAACAGCTCGAGCATTTACTACTTGGGATTTGTTATCTATGGCATAACACAATGATTGAAAGAATTTCTCAGTCACGTTTTCTTGATTACTTAGTGACATACTCGCTTGGGAATATGACTGAAGCAACATTAAGAAAACGAATAGCTATTGCTCGAAAGTGGCTAAAACAATGGCCTGATGTTACTTTATTTGAAAGATTATAATCGACGATATAACACATCACGAATTAATATACTGTCAATTCGACGAGTAACCGTTACATGTCACAGTTAAAGAACGTGACATGTAACGTATCTAATCTAATCATTCCTTTTTATTTTCAAAAAGTTAAGCCTCAACCTAATATCTCCGACCATACAATTTTCGGTTGGCAACTAGATGATCAGCAGCGGCTTTATCAATCTCATCAGAAGAAATAACTCAATTCTAGCTCCCTCCCCGCATGGCCAGATGATCACTGGCGGTGCGGCGGATCAGTAGCGTCAGAACTCCCGCCCCACATAAGGTAATAGCGCTTGCTGTTAGTAAACCTGAATCAAAACTGCCGCTTTGTTTGGCTAAATAACCACTGATGGCTGGTGCTATAACTTGTGCTGTGCCATAACAAAGCGTCATCTTACCCATCAGCTGAGCTGGTTTTGCTGGTAATAAGCGCCCAGCCATCGTCAGCATTAAGCTGACGCAACCCACAAAACTAATGCCAAACAAAAAAGCACTAAATAATAACGCCAGCGCCTGACTCCACAGCACAGGTAACACAATAGCCACAGCGTTCAAGAGCAAAGCCAAACGTAAACTGACTAAATAGCCTGAACCTCGTGCAACCCTATCCCAGAAAATCGCTGCTGGTGCGGCTCCTATACCTAAAGCAAAAAATGCCCAGTTACCAAAACCTGTTAGTTCTGTATTTAAGCTCGCCATAGCGACAATAAAAGTGATAGTGACCACATAGCCATAACCGGCGCAAAAATACATAAAAAATAACGGCCAGAGGAAACTTCGGGGTAAAGCTAAGGGCGTTGCATCAGTGTTGTTGCCGGATAACGCCAGCTGTGGTGCAGGTAACCAGCGCCAGGCCGGAACTATCAACAGCAAGCCAAGCAGACTAAGCGCGAGCCATTGCTGATCCCAACTCAAAGTGGCAGCGCTAAACAGCTCCACTAATAGAGCCACTAAAGCTATGCCCAGGCCCAAGCCTGCAAAATGTAAACCCAGTTCAGCTTTAGCGCCACGCGCAGCCAGCTGCTGTAAAATAAGACCTGAGGCTAATAACATCGACGCAGCCGAACTTAAACCCGCCAAAAAACGCCACAAGCCCCAAAACAGCGGATCAGAACTATAAGCAGTGGCTAACGTACTCACTACGGCAAAAACCAAACCTATGCGATAGGCATAAAACTTCCACTGCCAGTCTTTTAACCGTACAGCCAACAAAGCACCGGCAAAATACCCCAGGTAATTGACTGCGGCTAAATAACCGGCCAAGGCTTCAGTAAGACCTGCACCGGACATCAAAGGAATAAGTGGCGTATAGGCAAAACGCGCTATGCCTAAACACAACAGCTGACTAAAAAAACCAGCCAATAGTATGCGGCGGGCCACTGGATCAGACATACATTCCCTTCTTTTAGCACTCGCACATTTTTATCAGGTTGACAGCCAAACCAAAGCAAAGCTATAGGAGAATAGTCGCAGAGATAAGCTGTTCGCCCACTTAACTTAAAAAGACAACAGCATCCTGAAGGCTATCAAGATTAATACGCAAGCAAACAACTTCTTCAATAAGGCCGCTGGCACTAGTGTGGCGAGCCGCACACCAAGTGGAGCTGCGACTACAGAGCCAATACTCATTCCAAGCACTGCAGGCCAATACACAGCACCAATCAGATCCGGATGAGAAACAGGAGCAGTTTGCAGCATATAAGAGATGGCACCAAACACAGTCACAGGAAAACCGACGGCCACTGAACTGGCTACGGCTTTGGGCATGGCCATAAAACGATTTAAAAAAGGTACCATCAACACTCCACCGCCAGCACCAATAAAACTACCAGTGAAACCAACTAAAGCTGGAAACCAACGTAACCATTGAGCTGAGGGTGTTTTTTGCAACTGAGCAGTATTTGCTGATGGCTTTAACATAGAGAAAGCCACATAAAACAAAAAAGCGGCAAAAATGCACTGCAACCACAAGGCTGGCAAACGTGTTACCAGCAAGGAGCCGAGCACGACACCCATTAAACTGGCCGGTAACATCAACCTGATCAACCCCCAATTAATAGTGCCCTTTTGCTGATGCACACGCAGTGAGGACACAGAACCTATAGCAGCGATCACCATAGAAGTGGCTAGGGCTATCAGGGGGGAAACTTCCGTGTTAAAACCTAAAGATGGCAACATAAAAGTTAAAAAAGGCACTGTCACCAAGGCCATGCCGACCCCTATCAGACCCAACAACAAACCACCTGCTAAACCGGCAAACACAAATAACGTCAGTACCCACAGCTCCATAAAACCCTGCTTAAACGAAAAGGCCAGCTGATGCTGGCCTGATTAAAATTGATAATTTACCGGGCGTAAGTTGCGGTTAACGTCGCTTTGCCAATCGCCGTTGCGTTGAGCATAAAACCAACCACAGCAGCACTGGCACCATCTGGTACCCCTAAAGTAGCTTCAGGTAAAGCCCAGACGGTAAACTGATAACGATGCATGCCATGGCCTTCTGGTGGGCAGGCACCACCAAATTCTTTGATGCCATAGTCGTTGCTAAAACTGCGGCTGCCTGCAGGCAACTGACCACCGCCTGCGCCTTGCGGCAATGAAGTGACAGTGGCAGGAATATCCAGAACTAACCAATGCCAAAAACCTGAGCCTGTGGGCGCATCTGGATCAAACACAGTAATAGCAAAACTTTGAGTACCAGCCGGAGCGTTTTTCCAGCTTAACTCAGGTGATAAATTGGGGCCGTCACAACCAAAGCCATTAAATTCAAAGGTCTTCGCCATGAAATGACCTTCACGGATATCCGGGCTTGTGAGCTGAAATACGCTGGATGTCATGTTTTTCCTTAGATTGAATTCAGAATTAAAGAGGTATAGGAATTGAGTCTGGACTTTGCAGCTAAGCAAATCCAGACTTTTGCGACCAACTTAGTCCGCAGCACTTCAACTATATTGTTGTAACCACTGATAAAACATCTGTTTTGGCATAGCGCCGGATTGCTGAGTAACCAGCTTGCCTGCCTTAAACAACATCAAAGTGGGAATAGAGCGGATTTGAAACTGGGCAGCCAGCTGTTGTTGCTGCTCAGTGTTGACCTTGGCAAAACGAAACTTGGGTTCTAACTCCGCCGCAGCCTGATTAAATACAGGAGCAAAATTCAGACATGGCCCACACCAGCTGGCCCAGAAATCCACCACTACAGGTAATTCAGATTTTTGGATCTGATTGACAAAATTTTGCTGCGTAAGCTCTATGGGTTTGCCAGCAAAAAGCCCTCCTTTGCACTGACCACACTTAGGCTGATCAGCAAACTTCTCCGGCTGAACCCGGTTTAAGGTTGAACAATGAGGACAGGCAATAATCATAACTGGCTCCAGAGGTGGCTGTTTTAACTAAATATGGACGCAGTATCAGTTTTCATAGAGTTATAGCCGTAAAAAAAACCGGCTTTCGCCGGTTCTTTATACATCAGAGATTAATCTCTTGGTTTACGTGGTGCACGTGGAGCTGCACCTGGACGCGGACCTGGGCCAGCATCAGAGCGCTCAGTACGCTCACGACGTGGTGCCGAACTTGTGGCTGGTGAGCCAGTGTCCACACTGATATTCAGTTTCTGCTTACGCACATAAACCTTTTTCAGATGCTGCATAGTTTCAGCCGGGATATTGGCTGGTAATTCTACAGTACTGAAATGATCAAACAGCTTGATGTTACCGATGAACTGGCTGTCGATGTTGGCTTCGTTAGCGATAGCACCAACGATGTCACCAGCGCGCACGCCATGTTCTTTACCCACTTCAATGCGATAATTGGTGTAATCACCTTTTAACTCACGACGTGGACGTGGTGGACGATCGCCGCGCTCAGCACGATCACCTGAACGTTCAGGTCTGTCACCACGGGCAAATTTATCACGGCCACCGGCACGGTCGTCACGGTCACGGCTATGTGGTTCACGAATTTCCGGGAACTGGTTAGCTACATTTAGCGGTTGATCTTTCTGCGCCATATACAACAGGGCCGCAGCCATATCTATATCTGTAGTTTCTAACTTTTCACGCCAGTCGTTCACCAGATCCTGGAAGAAGCTTAAGTTTTTCGCTTCAATGGTCTGAGCTAACTGAGCACGGAAAGATTCGATACGACGTTGTTCAATCACCTGCCCTGTTGGCAGCGACATTTTTTCAATCGGCTGACGGGTCGCATGTTCGATAGTACGCAATAAACGACGTTCACGTGGTGATACAAAAAGTATCGCTTTACCTTCACGACCAGCACGGCCAGTACGACCAATACGGTGTACATAAGCTTCGCTATCGTATGGAATGTCATAGTTAATAACCAGACTGATACGTTCCACGTCCAGACCACGAGCTGCCACATCTGTGGCTACAATCACGTCCAGCTGATCGGCTTTTAAACGACGGATAGTTTGTTCGCGGTGTGCCTGATTCATATCACCGTTTAAGCAGGCCACTGCATAACCACGGGCGCCCAACTTTTCAGCAATTTCTTCAGTCGCACTTTTGGTACGAACGAAAATGATGCTTGCATCATATTCTTCGCCTTCCAGAATACGGGTTAATGCATCCAGCTTCTGATTATTGTCCAGCATCACATAACGCTGCTGAATACGTTCAACAGTAGAAGTCTTGGACTCAATTTTCACTTCAGATGCATTTTTCAAATGCTTCTGGGCAATAGCACGGATCTGGTTTGGCATAGTTGCAGAGAACATAGCTACCTGACGGCCTGGCGGAGTCGCATCCATGATAGTTTGCACATCATCGATAAAACCCATACGCAACATTTCGTCGGCTTCGTCCAGCACTATGGCACGCAGTTTATCCAGCACTAAAGTGCCACGATCCAGGTGATCCATAATACGACCCGGCGTACCGACAATCACCTGAGAACCACGTTTCAGTGCTTTTAACTGAGTGGTGTAGTTTTGACCGCCATATAAAGGCAGAACATGAAAAGCCGGCATATAGCGGGCATAAGCCTGGAACGCTTCAGCAACCTGGATAGCAAGTTCGCGGGTTGGTGCCAGCACTAAAATTTGTGGATCATTTTGGGCCGGATCTAAACGGGCTAATAAAGGCAGTGCAAACGCAGCTGTTTTACCAGTACCTGTTTGGGCTTGGCCTAGCAAGTCTTCACCAGCTAATAACTTAGGAATAGCCGCTTCCTGAATAGGAGACGGGTGTTCATAACCAAGTTCTAAAACTGCACGAAGAATAGGTTCCGGCAGCGCTAGCTGGGAAAAAGACATGGACTCGGACATATATTGTATAAACCTCAATAACACGCAGGCGAACGGTTTGTGCTATCGTAGATTTACTGAGCCTGCTTTGCAGTAAAAATACCCAAAAAGGTGCAAGAAGCATTCGCTTTGCACGTTTTAATTCCAGTAGTATAGCCAATCATTTCACTGACAATAGGATGCAGTATGATTGAGATCCTTGTGGGCAGCCAAATGGGCGCTGCGGAATATGCAGCAGAACAAGTAGCTGAAACTTTGGAAAAAGCGGGTTATGAAGTAAAACTTCATCTCACCCCTGATTTAACACTGATAACCAGAAATAGCATCTGGTTAGTCGTCACTTCGACGTATGGCGCAGGGGATCTGCCCGATAATATCCAACCTTTTGTGGATCAATTAGCACAAGATCAAACAGATCTTACCACAGTTTCCTACGCAGTGATCACTTTAGGTGATTCCAGTTACGATACTTTTTGTCTGGCTGGTAAAAAAATCTCTGACCTTTTTGCCTCTTTAGGTGCAAGTTTATTATTACCAGGACTAGATATTGATGTTTTAACGGCTGAACTGCCTGAAGATCAGGCTTTGGTTTGGCTGCCTGAGTTTATCAAAACTCTACCTTAAACTCTTCTCAGTTATACAGAACAGGATCTTTTACCCTTCATCACCCAAAAGGCCCGTAAACAAAGGGCCTTTACTCTTTATAACCCGATCGTGATCCACTTCTATATCAAAGAGGATCATACTTATGATCCAGTTGCACATAGATATCCACAGTTTTTAATTATTTTAAGGTCTAATGTGCATAAGTGTAGTTACAACTTATGTAAAAGCTGAAGTTATCCTCTGTGTAACAAATCGATTTTTACACCCTGTGTATAAAAGTGCTAGTTAAACACCGCTTATCCGACTCAGGATCTTGTGTTGATCACAGGATCCGATCCTTTCTAACTAATTGATCTTCAAAACAGATCAAAGGTTACCCACAGAAAAGGCTCTGCATAGTAGTAAACATAATAAAAAGATCTCTTTAAAGATCCTTATATATTACTAGTGATCTTTCGAGGATCGTGATCGAGTTTTAATCATTTCCCAAAGCCTCAGATCCAGTTACAATACGCGCCCTTTTTACAGAACTGGTTTTGAGTTCGAGGCCTACATATGCTTTATCAGGAAACATTTGATGTCATCGTTGTTGGTGGTGGTCACGCCGGCACAGAGGCTGCACTTGCTGCGGCCCGCATGGGAATGCAAACTTTATTGCTGACTCACAACGTTGAGACTTTAGGTCAGATGTCCTGTAATCCTGCCATTGGCGGCATTGGTAAAGGCCATCTGGTGAAAGAAATTGATGCTCTTGGTGGCGTGATGGCAAAAGCTACAGATCGTGCCGGGATCCAATTCAGAACTTTAAACAGCTCGAAAGGCCCGGCTGTACGTGCAACACGAGCTCAGGCTGACCGTCAGCTCTACCGTGCAGCTGTACGTCATGTCCTTGAAAACCAGCCAAACCTGAAGATCTTTCAGCAAGCCTGTGATGATTTGATCGTAGAAAACGATCAGGTCTGTGGTGTAGTGACCCAAATGGGCTTGAAGTTTAAAGCTAAATCAGTGGTACTGACGGTGGGAACTTTCCTCGGTGGCCAGATCCATATTGGTTTAGAAAATTACAGCGGTGGCCGTGCTGGTGATCCGCCATCCATAGCTTTGGCACGACGTTTACGTGAATTACCTTTCCGTGTAGGCCGTTTAAAAACAGGTACTCCACCTCGTATTGATGCCAGAACTGTAGATTTTTCTGTGATGCAGGCACAGCCTGGTGATAATCCGACTCCGGTGTTTTCGTTTATGGGATCCCACAAGGATCAACCGACTCAGATCCCTTGTCATATCACCTACACCAACGAGCAAACGCACGATATTATTCGAAATGGTTTAGACCGCTCGCCTATGTACACTGGTGTGATTGAAGGAATAGGTCCACGTTATTGCCCTTCGATTGAAGATAAGATCACCCGTTTTGCTGACAAAGATAAACACCAGATCTTTATTGAACCTGAAGGTTTAACCACACATGAACTGTATCCAAATGGGATATCGACCAGTTTGCCTTTTGATGTGCAGTTAAATCTGGTGCGTTCAATCAAAGGTATGGAAAATGCCCATATTACCCGCCCTGGTTACGCCATTGAATATGACTTTTTTGATCCACGGGATTTAAAAACCTCGCTGGAAACTAAGTTTATTAAAGGACTGTTTTTTGCTGGTCAAATCAATGGTACTACAGGTTACGAAGAAGCTGGCGCTCAGGGCTTAATGGCAGGTATGAACGCAGCGCTTTCTGCTCAGGACAAAGATTCATGGACACCAAGCCGTGATCAAGCCTATGTAGGTGTTCTGATTGACGATTTGACCACTATGGGTACGAAAGAGCCGTACCGTATGTTCACCAGCCGTGCTGAATACCGTCTGATGTTACGTGAAGACAACGCCGATATTCGTTTAACCGCCAAAGGCCGTGAATTAGGTTTGGTCGATGACGCGCGTTGGGCTGCGTTTAACCTGAAAATAGAACAGATTGAACTGGAACGTCAGCGCTTAAAACAGCAGTGGATCCATCCACAGCACGCAGCTTTGGCTGAAGTAAATATGCTGGTGAAAACCCCACTGAGTAGAGAAGCTAGTCTGGAGGATCTGATCCGTCGGCCTGAAGTCAATTATCAGGATCTGATGAAAATTGATTTGATTGGCCCAGGCTTAGCTGACCCTGCGGCAGCTGAACAGGTTGAAATTCAGATCAAATACGAAGGTTATATTAATCGCCAGCAGGATGAGATCTCCAAGCAGGAACGTAACGAAAACACCCGTTTACCTGCTAACTTTGATTACAAAGTGGTGAAAGGTTTGTCCAACGAAGTGATACTGAAACTGAATCAGGTGCAACCTGAAACTATGGGTCAGGCTTCGCGTATTTCAGGCATTACGCCTGCTGCTATCTCGTTATTGCTGGTCTACCTGAAAAAACAGGGTTTACTGCGCAAATCTGCTTAAGCATTGGGATCATCATGCTGGAAAAATTAAAAAAGCTGGTCGCACAGACCAGCCTGATTTTATCTGAACACCAACTGCAGCAATTGGTGGCTTATGTCCAGCTACTGGATAAATGGAACAATGCCTACAATCTGACCTCAGTGCGTGATCCGGACGAAATGCTGGTGAAACACATTATGGACAGTTTAGTGGTTGCGCCTTTTGTCATTGGCCAGCGTATTATCGATGTCGGTACCGGGCCTGGTTTGCCTGGGATTCCATTGGCAATTGCTTTACCAGACAAGCAATTTTACCTGCTCGACAGCCTTGGTAAACGTATTCGTTTTTTAAATCATGTCAAATTACAGCTGAAACTACAGAACTTTGAAGCTATTCAGAGTCGGGTGGAAGATCATCAACCTGAAACAGGGTATGATGCGGTTTTAAGTCGTGCTTTTGCGTCAATGACTGATATGGTGAACTGGTGTCAGCATTTGCCGGCCGTTGATGGCCAGTTTTTAGCCATGAAAGGTGCTTTGGCTCAAGAAGAAATTGCAGCTTTGCCGAATTTTGTTAAAGTTGTCGGCAGTCATCCGTTACAGGTGCCAACACTGAACGCCGAACGTTATCTGGTGGTGTTGGAGAAAGTCTAATTTAATCAAATACGTATTGGGGTCCTTGTGGGAAAAGTCATAGCTATTGCAAACCAGAAAGGTGGTGTGGGCAAAACAACCACAGCGGTCAATCTGGCAGCCTCTATGGCCGCAACCAAACGCAAGGTGCTGTTGATTGATTTGGATCCGCAAGGCAACGCCACTATGGGCAGTGGTGTCGACAAATACGCAGTACCCGCCAGCGCTTATGAATTACTTGTCGAAGAAAAACCTTTTGCTGAAGTCGTGGTGAAAGAAACCGCCGGTGGTTATCATCTGGTTGCTGCTAATTCAGATGTAACAGCAGCCGAAGTGCGTTTACTTAATGTCTTTGCCCGCGAATTGCGTTTACGTAATGCGCTCAAAGACGCGCGTCAGCAGTATGATTTTATTTTTATTGATTGCCCGCCCGCGCTGAACATGCTGACGGTGAATGCGATGGCCGCCGCCGACTCAGTGCTGGTGCCTATGCAATGTGAGTACTATGCACTGGAAGGTTTGACTGCCCTGATGGATACCATCAATCAGCTGACTTCTGTAGTGAATGCTGACCTTAAAATCGAAGGTATATTGCGGACCATGTACGACCCGCGCAATCGTCTGGCCAATGATGTGTCTGAGCAGCTGAAGCAACATTTTGGCGATAAAGTTTACCGCGCCGTGATCCCGCGTAATGTGCGATTAGCCGAAGCGCCGAGCTTTGGTACTCCGGTGATGTATTACGACAAAGGTTCAACAGGTGCTAAAGCCTATCTGGCTTTAGCTGGCGAAATTTTACGTCGCGCCGATAAAAAAACTGTAAAAACCTCCATTTCCGCCTAATTAAAACGCGCCTAATTGACAAGGAATACAACTGAAGATGTCGGTAAAAAAACGTGGCTTAGGCCGGGGCTTAGACGCTTTACTCACTACTAAACCTGTGTCTGATCAACAGAATGGCGCCAACTTATCTTCAGCGCAGCAAAGTGAATTACAGAAGCTGCCTATAGAATGGCTTAAGCCTGGTAAATACCAACCACGTAAAGATATGTCGCAGGATGCGCTGGACGATTTAGCCAGCTCTATTCGTTCTCAAGGCGTAATTCAGCCAATTGTTGTTCGTCAGATTGGCGAGCAATCTTATGAAATCATAGCGGGCGAGCGGCGCTGGCGTGCCAGCCAGTTGGCACAACTGGATGTTATTCCTTGTATTATCAAAGACGTACCTGACGAAGCCGCTGTGGCTATTGCCCTGATTGAAAACATTCAGCGTGAAGATCTGAATGCAATGGAAGAAGCCATAGCGCTGCAGCGTTTATTGTCCGAATTTGAACTGACCCATCAGCAAGTAGCTGATGCTGTTGGTAAATCTCGTGCCAGTGTGACGAATTTATTACGTCTGAACCAGCTGAATGACGATGTGAAGTTATTACTGGAGCATGGTGACATTGAAATGGGCCATGCCCGTGCTTTGCTGGCACTGGATGGCCTGGCGCAATCCGATGCAGCCCGTGTCGTTGCTGCTAAACAGATGACTGTGCGGGACACTGAGAATCTGGTGCGCCGTCTGCTCGAACCTACCCCTGAAGCAGCTCCCAAGGTTAAAGACCCGGATGTCAGTTCGCTGGAGCAACGCTTAAGTGAACGTTTTGCTGCCCCTGTTGAGATTAATTACAACAAAAAAGGCAAAGGCAATCTGGTGATTTCCTACAGTAGCTTAGACGAGCTGGAAGGCATTCTGAACAAATTACAACCTGAGTAATTTGGTTCCCTGATTGTAATTATTCATTATTACAGACAAAAGTCGTACTAAGGCCGCTTTTTCTTGCAAAAAAAAGGCAGATAAGTATACTTGCGCAGGCTTTAAACTATTCAATATTGACAGGATTAGCAGGCCATAAAAAGTGCTGAAAACTCAAAAAAAAGGCCCTTTAGCGCTAATTCCTAAGTTGTTGCTGAGCCAGCTTGTGGCAGCAGCCGTAATGACAACTATAGTTTGGCTGGCAATGGATGGACGATCCGCAAAATCTGCTTTGTTGGGGCTGCTCTGTGGCATGCTTCCTCATTCCATCTTTGCCTGGTATGTGTTCCGCTTTCACGGTGCAGATCAGGTGCAATTGATCCTGAAATCCATCTACCGGGGCGAAGCCATCAAATTTTTTATCGTGGCATTGCTGGTTGTAGCAGTGCTGAAATTTGTCGCAGTAGTGCATTGGATTTTTATCACGGCCTTTAGCGTGGCATTGCTGTTACAAATTCTGATACCGATTTTAATTAACTACGATAATTGGGACTAACGATGGCATCAGGTGCTGAGATTACAAGCAAAGAGTATATTACTCACCACTTGACCAACTGGAGTGTCGGCGAAGGTTTTTGGACCGTTCACGTTGATACTTTAGGCTGGTCAATTCTAATGGGACTTGTGTTCCTGTTCTCTTTCCGTGCTGTGGCCAAAAAGGCCAACGCCGGTGTACCGACCAAATGGCAATGTGCTGTGGAAATGCTGGTCGAGTTTATCGACAGTACGGTCAAAAATACCTTTCATGGTAAAAGTGCCGTTATTGCCCCACTGGCTTTAACCATTTTTGTCTGGGTATTGCTGATGAACTTACTGGACTTGATCCCAGTGGATTTCATTCCTTATGCAACTCAGCAAATTGGTGCAGCTATGGGTTACGACCCGCATCATGTCTACATGAAAATTGTACCTACCACCGACCTGAACATGACTATTGCTCTGGCGTTGGGCGTATTTATTCTGATGATTTACTACTCCATCAAAATCAAAGGTGTGGGTGGCTTTATCAAAGAACTGACCACTCAGCCGTTTAACACGCCTTGGTTGTACTGGTTCAACTTTATTCTGGAAGTCGTCGCACTGCTTGCCAAGCCGTTGTCACTGGCACTGCGTTTGTTCGGTAACTTATACGCAGGCGAGCTGATCTTTATCCTTATCGCTATGACTGGTATTTATCAGATCTTCGGTTTGCATTTTGTCTGGGCAGCGTTCCACTTATTGGTTATCCCACTTCAGGCCTTTATTTTTACAATCCTGACAGTTGTATACCTGAGTATGGCGCACGAAAAACACTGATTTTGTTATAAAAATTTCGTTTTAACTTTAACTTAGAAACTTGGAGAAAATCATGGAAATGGTATTAGGCTTAAAATACATCGCAGTAGCCCTGTTAATCGGTTTCGGTGCCTTAGGTACTGCAATTGGTTTCGGTACTTTAGGTGGTAAATTCTTAGAATCAGCAGCTCGTCAACCAGAACTGGCCGGTTCTTTACAAGGTAAAATGTTTATCGTTGCTGGCTTAATCGACGCCATCGCGATGATCGGTGTTGCTATCGGTCTGTACATGCTGTTCGCATTAGCTTAATTCGGTCTCTGAACAGAACCATTTACTTTGTAAATAAGGAGAAGCGGTCGTGAATATTAACGCCACTCTCATTGGTGAATTAATAGCTTTCCTGGTGTTCGTACTTTTCTGTATGAAGTATGTATGGCCACCAATCATCAATGCTATTGAAACTCGCCAGCAAAAAATTGCAGACGGTTTGGCCGCGACTGATCGCGCCGAGCAGGATCTGCGTTTAGCGCAAGAGAAAGCAAAACAGCATCTGGTAGAAGCAAAGACGCAAGCCTCTGCTTTAATTGACCAGGCTAAAAAACGCGAACAGCAGATTATTGAAGAAGCTGCCGTAAAAGCCCAGGCAGAGCGGGAAAAAATCCTGGCTCAGGCGAAAGCCGAAGTTGAAGCTGAACGGATCAGAGCTAAAGAAGAATTGCGTAAACAAGTTGCAGCTTTAGCTGTAGCAGGTGCAGAACGTATTCTTCAGCGTTCAATAGATGAAGCTGCTCACAGCGACATCCTGGAAAAACTGGTCGCAGAACTTAATTGAGGATGAGCCATGTCTGAACTGACTAATTTAGCTCGTCCTTACGCCAAAGCGGCGTTTGAGTTTGCAGTTGAGCACAATGCATTAGAAGCCTGGGCTGGCATGTTATTTTTCGCTGCTGAAGTAGCAAAAAATGATTTTGTCACTGAGCAATTGCAAAGTGCCGGTGCAGCTGAAAAGCAAGCTGAGTTCTTTTTAAAAGTATGCGGTGAGCAGTTAAATGCCCATGGCCAGAATTTTATTAAGCTCATGGCGGAAAATAATCGCTTGCTGGCGTTGCCTGCAGTGTTTGACGGTTATGTTGCATTAAAAGCAGAGTATGAAAAAGAAGCCACTGTTGATGTGATTTCTGCGACTACGCTGAATGCGGCACAACAAGACAAACTGGCTGCGGCTTTATCGCAACGTTTAGCACGTAAAGTGAAATTGAACTGTAGTGTAGATCCGACAGTCGTTGGCGGCATGTTAATCAAAGCCGGTGATATGGTGATTGACGGCTCGGTTCGTGGCAAGTTAGACCGTTTAGCTACTGCACTGCAGTCATAATTGGGGATTAGAGCATGCAACTGAATTCCACTGAAATCTCTGAACTGATCAAAAAACGTATTGAACAGTTCGAAGTTGTCAGTGAAGCTCGCAACGAAGGTACTATCGTCGCTGTTACTGACGGTATTATCCGTATCAACGGCCTTGCTGACTGTATGCAAGGCGAAATGATTGAGCTTCCAGGCAACCGTTACGCTATCGCACTGAACTTAGAAAGAAATTCAGTAGGTGCTGTAGTGATGGGTCCATATGCGGACCTGCGTGAAGGTACCAAAGTTAAAGCTACTGGCCGTATCCTTGAAGTTCCGGTTGGCCCAGGTCTGTTAGGCCGTGTGGTCAACACTTTAGGTGAGCCAATCGATGGTAAAGGTCCAATCGATGCTGCTGGTTTTGCACCAGTAGAAAAAATCGCTCCGGGCGTTATCGATCGTCGTTCAGTAGACCAACCTCTGCAAACTGGTTATAAGTCAGTTGACTCCATGATCCCTATCGGTCGTGGTCAGCGTGAATTGTTAATCGGTGACCGTCAGACAGGTAAAACGGCTTTAGCCATCGATGCCATCATCAACCAGAAAACTTCTGGCGTGAAATGTATTTATGTCGCTATAGGCCAAAAAGCTTCTACTATCGCTAACGTAGTACGTAAACTGGAAGAGCACGGTGCTCTGGCTCACACTATTGTTGTTGTAGCTTCTGCTTCTGAAGCCGCTGCACTGCAATTTTTGGCGCCATACTCTGGTTGTACTATGGGTGAATATTTCCGTGACCGCGGTGAAGATGCTTTGATCGTATACGATGACTTGTCTAAACAAGCTGTTGCTTACCGTCAAATCTCTCTGTTGTTACGTCGTCCACCAGGCCGTGAAGCTTACCCAGGTGACGTATTCTATTTACACAGCCGTCTGTTAGAGCGTGCATCTCGTGTAAACGAGCATTATGTTGAGCGTTTAACCAACGGTGAAGTGAAAGGCAAAACGGGTTCATTAACTGCACTGCCAATTATCGAAACTCAGGCTGGCGACGTTTCTGCGTTCGTTCCAACCAACGTAATTTCGATCACTGACGGTCAGATCTTCTTAGAATCTGGTTTATTCAACGCCGGTATCCGTCCAGCAGTAAACGCTGGTATTTCGGTATCCCGTGTTGGTGGTGCTGCTCAAACCAAAATCATCAAAAAGCTGGGTGGCGGTATCCGTTTAGCCTTAGCTCAGTACTCTGAACTGGCGGCATTCGCTCAGTTCGCTTCTGACCTGGATGACGCGACTCGTGCGCAGTTAGACCACGGCCAGAAAGTTACTGAACTGATGAAACAGTTACAATACGCGCCAATGGGCGTGGCTGACATGGGTGTGTCTATTTTCGCGATTGAAAAAGGCTACATGAAAGACATCGAAGTTGCCAAAATCCTTGATTTTGAAGCTGCTTTAATTGCTTACATGCACTCAGAGCACGCAGCGTTTATGGCTGATCTGAACAAAACCGGTAACTACAACGACCAAATCGAAGCGACATTAAAAGGCGCTATTGAGAAGTTTAAAGCAACTCAGACTTGGTAAACATATCGGGTGTGGGCAACCGCACCCGGTCGTTGAAACTTTCGGAGATTAGTCATGGCCGGCGCAAAAGAGATAAAAAGTAAGATCGGGAGTATTAATAATACTCGTAAGATCACCAGCGCAATGGAAAAGGTAGCAGTCAGCAAAATGCGCAGAGCGCAAGAGCGGGTTGCACACAGCCGTCCATACGCTGAAGGTATGCGCAAAGTGATCGGCAATATCGCAAACGGCAACATCGAATACCGTCATCCGTACTTAACGGAACGTCCGGTTAAAAATGTGGGCTACATTGTGATATCGACAGACCGTGGCCTTTGCGGCGGCTTAAATACCAATGAGTTCAAACGTATTGCTCTGGAGCTGAAAAGCTGGAAAGAGCAGGGTGCTTCGGCCCATATTGCGGTGATCGGCAACAAAGCTACGGCGTTTTTCAAACGTTTTGGCGGTAAAGTGCTGGCACAACAAACGGGTCCTGGTGATAACCCACGTTTGGCTGATGTGATTGGTTCGGTTCAGGTGATGCTCAAAGCATACGAAGAAGGCCGTATCGACCGCTTGTTCCTGGTGTTCAACAAATTCGTCAACACCATGAAACAAGAGCCAGTGATCGAACAACTCTTACCTTTGCCAAAAGCAGACGTAACAGCGAAAAGCCATAGCTGGGATTACATATACGAACCGGATCCAAAGGTAATTTTAGATAAATTACTGAGCCGCTACGTAGAGTCTCAGGTGTATCAGGGTGTAGTTGAAAACGCGGCCAGCGAACAAGCTGCCCGTATGGTGGCGATGAAAGCCGCCACAGACAACGCTGGTAGCTTAATGGATGACCTGAAGTTGGTTTACAACAAAGCGCGTCAAGCAGCTATTACCCAGGAACTGAGCGAAATCGTCGCCGGTGCCGCTGCTGTTTAAGGCTTAGGTTACAGAAATTAGAGGATTAAACATGAGTCAAGGTAAGGTAGTCCAAATCATTGGCGCCGTTGTGGATATCGACTTTCCACAAGAATCGGTACCTGGTATCTATGACGCGTTAAACGTAACAAGCGGCGACCTGGCTGGTTTAGTACTTGAAGTACAACAGCAATTAGGCGGCGGTACTGTACGTGCTATCGCGTTAGGTTCAACCGACGGTTTACGTCGTGGTGCTGAAGTGTCTAACACTGGCAAAGCCATCCACGTACCAGTAGGTAAAGCGACTTTAGGTCGTATTATGAACGTATTAGGCGAGCCAATCGACGAAGCGGGTCCTATCGGTGAAGATGAGCGTATGCCAATCCACCGTGCTGCACCAAGCTACGAAGATCAAGCCGCTTCAAACGCTCTGTTAGAAACAGGCATCAAGGTTATCGACCTGGTATGTCCGTTTGCTAAAGGCGGTAAAGTAGGTCTGTTCGGTGGTGCCGGTGTGGGTAAAACCGTAAACATGATGGAACTGATCCGTAACATCGCAATTGAACACAGTGGTTACTCTGTATTCGCCGGTGTGGGTGAGCGTACCCGTGAAGGTAACGACTTCTATCACGAAATGAACGATTCAAACGTACTGGACAAAGTATCGCTGGTGTATGGCCAGATGAACGAGCCGCCAGGCAACCGTTTACGTGTAGCTCTGACCGGTCTGACTATGGCCGAGAAGTTCCGTGACGAAGGCCGTGACGTTCTGTTCTTCGTGGACAACATCTACCGTTACACCTTGGCCGGTACTGAAGTATCAGCACTGCTGGGCCGTATGCCATCTGCAGTAGGTTACCAGCCAACGCTGGCCGAAGAGATGGGTGTACTGCAAGAGCGTATCACTTCAACTAAAACTGGTTCTATCACATCTGTACAAGCGGTTTACGTACCAGCGGACGACTTAACTGACCCGTCACCAGCTACTACGTTCTCTCACTTAGATGCGACAGTGGTATTGTCCCGTAACATCGCTTCACTGGGTATTTACCCGGCGATCGATCCACTGGACTCTACTTCACGTCAGCTGGACCCGTTAGTGATAGGTAAAGAACACTACGATACAGCCCGTGGCGTACAGTCAGTGCTGCAACGTTACAAAGAATTAAAAGACATCATCGCCATCTTAGGTATGGACGAATTGTCTGATGAAGACAGAACTGTGGTTTACCGTGCACGTAAAATCCAACGTTTCCTGTCTCAGCCATTCTTCGTAGCCGAAGTATTCACTGGCTCTCCAGGCAAATACGTTCCGCTGAAAGAAACTATCCGTGGTTTCAAAGGCATTCTGGACGGTGAATTCGATCACCTGCCAGAGCAAGCCTTCTACATGGTTGGTTCTATCGACGAAGCGATCGAAAAAGCGAAGAAGCTGTAATCAACTACAGCTTTAGGAGAGCGAAATGGCAATGACAGTACAACTGGATGTGGTAAGCGCCGAAGAGCGGATTTTTTCTGGTCTGGTGGAATCCATTCAGGTAACAGGCAGTGAAGGTGAATTAGGTATTTTACCTGGTCACATTCCGCTTCTTACTGGAATCAAGCCTGGTATGGTTCGTATCGTCAAACAGTTTGGCGAAGAGCATCTGATTTATGTCGCTGGTGGCGTACTTGAAGTACAGCCGCACAGCGTCACAGTGCTTGCCGACGTAGCGGTACGAGCTGAAGATCTGGACGAGCAAGCTGCTTTAGCTGCTCAGAAACGTGCAGAAGAGCAAATGCAACACGCAGGTGCTGACTTCAACTACGCAGAAGCAGCAGCTCAATTGGCTGAAGCTATTGCTCAGTTACGTTTAATTCAGAAACTTCGCAAAAAATAAGCGTATTACTGCAAGCTGAAAAAGCCACCTTCGGGTGGCTTTTTTTATGAAAAAAATGAGCTGAGTAGGCAAAAATTAAAAGTGTTCAAAATCACATATTATTTTCATTTTTGCGTTAAGATAGGGACTAAGGTTAAAATTTTTATTGCATTTGTTTACAATTATGTCTGCGACCTTTTAACTGTAGAGAGCTGTCATCGGCGGAACTTGAAGCAATCTGAGTTTTGACATCAGCTGATAAACAGCTTGACCCAATGAGCCCGAATTGACTGGTTCTGCTGTTATTAATGCGAAAAAATACACTTAGAGAATTAAAGTAACCAATAAGGTCAATTGAAGGAGCCTTGTTAACTACTTAATGAAACACAGGCAATCCAGGCTATGGGTATCGAGAAAATTCAAACTCAGGTTATGCTGTTGGTTAATAATCAGAATGTTTGCCAAACCAGAAAAAAGAACTTCTAACGGAATGATCAGAAGGCGGGCCTGCACTTAAGAGAGGCGGGCCTGTTTACAACAACACGAATTAGTATAAATCATAAGTGTGCTGAAAAGCTGATTTGTCTTTAGGTGAGTGGTTTACATTATGGATTTATTAAATATCGGTGATTTTGATGTTGATGTGAAAGAAAAACGCATTTATAACAGCGAAGGTGAGCTACCGGTTGAGCCTAAAGTCATAGATGTGTTGTGTTACCTGATCCAGCATTCTTCGCGGTATGTCAGTTTACAGGAGTTGCATACAGAGGTTTGGGCTGGCAGAGTTGTCACTGATACAGCTGTCAGGCGTACTATCAGTAAATTGAGAACTTTGTTAGGCGATACAGAGCCTGAAAGTCCGCGTTATATCCGATCACAAATGAAACGTGGCTATCAATTTATTTATCAACCCGAACCCGGACGAACCGTGGAGTCGGGTCAATTCCTTAGCAATGAAACCTCTGTTAGCCCGGTAAGTTCTTTGGAAAAACCGAGCGAAACCTCTATTGCACCATCAAGGCATTTCATCAGATCCAAGTATGTGACTTCGGTTTCGTTGCTCCTGCTTACTGTCCTTGCGCTCGTTGTTTTGACAAACTCCATTAGTGAAAAAATTGTAGTCAATAGTAAGCCCCTCGTTGATATAGCGGGTGAAAAAAGATTTTTATCTGTTTCGGAAGATGGCCGATTTCATACTTTCACTGGTCGACTCAATCAAAGTGGACCTTGGCAGCCCTACCTGTATGATTTCAAATTAGGCCAACTACAAAGAATTTCTGTTCCAAATGAAGCTGCTTATCACATAGTTTCTATGTTGAATAATGACGTGGTGGCTATTTCTTCGCAGGAGAATGGGGTAGCTAAGTTGTATTTGTATTCGGCCTTAAATTTAAATCTTCCTACAAAGCCACTCCTGCTGGAGGAGTTTTCGGACATTGGTCAGGCCGTATCCTACAAAGACAATATTATTCTTATCAATGGTAAAAAAAAGCAGGAAATCAATGGTCTGTATTATTTCTTTGACCTTGAAAAAAGAAGCTTAGAACAGTTCACCTATAGCTCGAAACAAGGATCTGTTGATTTTGGAGCTGTGTTATCTCCAGATAAGAAGCATCTTGCTTTGATCCGTAGGGATTCTGTGTACCATATTCAAATTTATCGGATAGCAGATAAAAAGTTATTGATTGAAGAGTCTTTTTCACAAAATGCTTTAGGGGCAGATGAGCTTAATCTGATGTGGATTAATCAGGAGGAACTCTTGGTCAACTATGGTCATAAACTTAAGCAATTGAATATTGAAACCGGTGCCTCGGCGCTACTACCTTTATCTGAACGTTTTACCGGTTTTGGTCGTGATCTTTCAGGCAATATGTTTGGTTTGTTGTTAAAGCCGCAAGGTAAAGCTTTTTATCAGATCCAATTGCCCGATCTTGACACTGTCCAGCGCTATTTTTCATTTGAAGAACAAGTGGTGAGTTTAACCTATAGCAATGAAGTAGGCAGGCTATGGCTAGTGGAGGAAAATAAAGACAGCTTTAGTTTGTATAGTTTTTTTCCTGCTACTGGCGAAAAAAAGCTAATTTTGCAAAGTAAAGAAGTGTTCACCTTGATTGCCGAAGAACCTGACTATGTATTGCTACTGCAAAAAAATCAACTCAGGCTTTTGGAGCTGCAAAGCGGAGAACTGAGTAATATTTCGTATGAAAATCAGCAGGTATGGACTGCTGCTACTACCCCAGATAAGTTAAAAGTCATTTTTACAGAAAAAATTGGGGATGAATGGTTAGTCAATCTGTTCGACAGGCAAACTAGCAGCCAAAGCAGGATACTTAAAGGCTATCGGCTACTGTTGCCCTGGCGTGAGAGCTACGTTGCTGCAGATCCGAAAGGGCAGTTCTATTTATTAGATCCTGATTTTCATTTGGTCAAATCGCTACCGCTAAAGGTAAATTTCGAGTTAAGACATCAGGTCAACTTATTAGGGGACAAACTGGTAAGTGCCAATCTGAAGACTGATTCAAACTGGTCTTTGATCACCTTAGAGCTGCTGACAGGAAACAGCGAGTCGCAATTCAGTACTTCTTTGCCTATAAAATCTAGTTTTTCTTTTAATAATGACGGTACGAGATCCATTGTAACTATAGAAAATGAGCATATAAATCAACTTGTTAAGATAGGTTATAACTTTAGTTATAACTAAGTGTCAGTAAAATCACTTGAAGGTAACTCCTCGGTTATTGTGATGGTGTGGATGCATGGATAGTCTGAAACTGTTCTGAAATTCAACACCAACACTAGGAGCTACAAAATGACAAAAACATATGTTCAAATACTTTTCACCTTGTTACTGACTTTGTTCATAGCGGGCGGCGCGGTAGCCAATGAGACAAAAGATGATGACCTGAAAAAGGCAAAGCCAATGCAATGTATTTGGTTCCTGCAAAATTGTGCACCACCACCACCACACGACTACGCTGAGGTGACTAGCGTGACAGCAAAACAAAATTAACTACTTTTTTGCAAAAGAGGTTGTTATGAGTCAACTGGAACCTATGGTGAAAAAACTGCAGGCAATGACATCTTTTGACGAGCTTCCAGATTTTTTTAATACCATGCAAATGCAATATAAATATAAGTTTTGTGGTTTGGTCCTTTGGCATGCTGACGATAAACGAGATATTGTTGCTGCCAGTCAGACAGACGACTTTAAGGCTGTGGCCAGTCAAACTGCACTCAGACAAATTTGTTTGAAGCGGTTTACTCCAGCATTAAGTTCGGAGTTAGAGCCTGCTCTTGACTTAGTTTCCGATGCGCTGGTAGTTCCCCTCCGGGGGAATGGATTAGAGGCTGCTGCGTTAATCATTGGCTTACAGCCTGAGCAGGCCACTATGGCACAACAAATCGCTTGGTATTGGTCTATTGTGGCAAATTATTTGTATGAAGCCATACATCGTTTCATGAGCGTCAGTGAGCAGACTGAACACTTTATGCTGACTTGTCGTGAGCATGCTTGCCTTGTCTGGGCAGCGAAAGGCAAAACGTCATGGGAGATTAGTCAAATTCTGTCGATTTCGGAACGCACAGTTAACTTTCATCTGGGTAACTGTATTCGAAAAACAAATAGCTGTAATCGACAGCAGGCGATAAGTAAATGCGTAGCTGGCGGTCACATTTATGTTTAACCAAGACAGAATCACTGTCTCTTTACTAAATTAGTGGAGGTGATTATGAACATAAGTCAAACAGGGATTACACACCCTGTAAAAAATATAGAGGCGTCTGCTTTGTATATGCTTGTCAGTGAAGTAGAAAACACGACAGTTAGCTACATGCAGCTTCAGCAGCCTCCACAGGAATACTATAAACAAACATCGCAAGACTCCGCTTAATGCCGATAAAGCAGAAAATCCGACTGAGCGCCTCAGCCGGGTTTTCTGCTGCATTGTTTATGCTGATGAAATGAAAACGGAGTGCTCATTCCCCAAAATTTAAAACCACCTGCAAAATGAATTGAGGAGCGCTGTGACAGGCCCTTTTTAAACCTTTACCCCCCCCCCTGCTTCTAGCTTTTTTTCACAAAGACTACCTGCCAGAATTAACAGCTTTCATCATGAATCATGTCTCTGTACATTTAAGTTGTCGGTAGCTTGCTGGCTCCGGTAAATCGTAAAAATTAATGGAGATTAAAATGCATATTTTAGATAACGAAAACCTGAAAAGTGTTCATGGTGGAGTTGAAGTTCCACTTCCTAGCTTAGGCGATGCTCTTGTAGCTATTGCTCTCGAACTTTATAACGCTTTTAAATAAGGAGAATAAGCATGACTACATTATCAGTTGAAGACTTAAATGCTGTAAACGGTGCTGCATTATGGATGATACCTGTTGGTGTCGCTTTGTGGTATGAGTTTGGTGGCGGGAAAGAGTTTATCCAAAGCCTGTAAATTTAAACAAGGGGGCCAGTCCCTTTGTTTCACTGCCTGCTGCAATCATAGCGCAGGCAGTGATGTATAGCTTCAGGACTGAGCTAACCAAACTCATTAAACCGTTTCATAGCCATCAATTCCATACATTCAAATGTCTGCAGTTTCGGCATTACCCAATCTGGTGAGCCGCTTTTCTTTAAACACTTCACCAGTCACTAAATGAAAGAAGCTCTCCATGACTTGACTATAGTCATAGTTGCTGGACTTCTGCTTTTTATTTTTTTCAATAGTTTTTTATTTATATTGATCGCTGTCAATAATGAATTTTTTGAAATATCTCGTAGTGTCTGCACGTATTCGATATAAAATATTTACTGTCTTCCGCATTTTTAATTAGTTTATGTTTTCTCTATATCGCCTTGTAAAACCTGTCATAAATATCAGCTTTTTTAAATTAAAATAAGAATCTATAGTTTGTACATCGGTAGCTTGCTGGCTCCGATAAATAATCAACTTAATGGAGAAATAAAATGAACGAACTTACTTTTCAACAAGTACAAGATGTAAATGGTGGGATTGCTCCTCTTGCGGCAGCTGCTGCAGTGGCCGGCGCAATAGTTCTGGCTGGTATTGTTTCTGGCTATCTGGATCACATCAGTCAACACTAATATTTTATAAGTAATTGTTTAATGACTAAAACAAACTTATAAAGAATAAATTAATCGAGGTGAAAAATGAAAGAGTTAACTATTGTACAAATTGAAGATGTAAATGGCGGTGTACTGGGTTTAGGCGAAGTTGTCGATGTTTTATATGAAACTGGCAAATCGATTGGTAATGCGTTAGCACATTGGATCCATTGCTAACAAAAAAGGTGTAGCCATTTTGGTGGCTACACCTTTCACTGGCCAATCTCTGTTCCTCCACAATATCCAGGCATCTGGTTGTTTTTGCGGCATATTTTGTCTTTTGATGCTCACTTCTGAACCATGTCATAAAATTAATGTTTAGTCCATCTCGTATTGATTTTATTTTTTTATATGATTGATATTTTAATAGGAGATAGAGATTACCTGTAAATTTTGTCAGCTTTGTTTTTTTAATATTGGGTATATTGTTTATCTGTCATCTATGGATTGTTTTTTTCAAATAGATGTAGGTGAGGTTTTTTAATAATGTTTAATAAATTTTAAAATTAAAGCGGGTTAATGATATGAAAGAACTCAGAATGAACGACGTTGATATGGTGTCCGGTGGGGCCGTAAAAGATGCAGTGTATGCGACACTGGAGTCAATTCAACGAATTATAGACATGATTTTATAACCTTGAGTCAGCAAGATTATATCTGGAGTTTTTATGTTAATTCTAGATTCTGAATTATATAGTAAGATATCAGCCGGTACTACTTTTACACCCCACGACAGTGAGTTAAGGCTCATTGATATTATCAAAACTCTTTTAAATTGAGGAGATCATGATGAAAACATTGAATAGTTCTGAATGCAATGCTGTGAATGGTGGCTCAATTGCCGATCATATCCGGGATGTTCTGGAAGATTGGCTGGACTACCTGAATCCTTAACGGTCAGGTCTAAATATATTAATTTTAATGGAGATTATAAAATGAAAATAATGCAAATAGCTGATTGCACTCTTGTTGCTGCAGGTGTGTGGGAAGGCGAAAATGGTGAAGGTTGTATCCCTAGTCCAATTAAAATAGTCGTGAAAGTAGTTCTTTAATGGCGGTGCACAATGAAAGAGCTGAATAAAAGTCAATTGACCCATGTGTTTGGTGGGGCTTTTCTGGCCTACACCCCTGGAATGGATTATCAGGAGTGGCTGGAGTATTACAACGGTGGATATTTATATCCTTAACTTCTAAAGACCGCAGCTTCGCTGCGGTCTTTCTTTGCCTGTCAGATATACCAGCTTATGTAGCCTGCGGTTTTCTATCACAATCTCACTAGGTTTGATGTTCTGGGGACGCTTTGGCTGCCAGAAGTAACTTTGAGGGATATCAGGTGCAACTTATTTATCAATCTGAAGCCGCTGAATGTGGTTTGGCCTGTGTGGCGATGATTGCGAATCATCATGGCCATCAGCTGGATTTAAGTACTCTGCGAAACAGATACGCGGTGTCGCTTAAAGGAGCGAATCTGCAACATTTAATGCAGTTGGGTGATCAATTGGGTTTGGCTGGGCGTGCGCTCCGCCTTGACTTAGAGCACTTAAGCCAGTTACAGCTCCCCTGCATTTTACATTGGAATATGAACCACTTCGTGGTGCTGAAGAAGGTATCAGCCAAACATATTGTCATTCTTGACCCTGGTGCCGGTGAACGAAAGGTTGCTATGGACGAGGTTTCCACCTCATTCAGCGGTGTTGCCTTGGAGATGAAACCTACTCAGGAATTTAAAAAAGTTGATGAAAGGGTCAAACTTGGCTTAACCGCTTTTTGGAGTAGGGTTGAAGGTCTGGTCCCCTCGCTGTTGAAGATTTTCGCGTTGTCATTGATGTTGCAATTGTTTTTGCTGGCGTCTCCTTACTATATGCAACTGGTTGTTGATGACGTATTAATCAGCATGGATCAACCATTATTGACAGTTCTTGCGCTTGGTTTTGGTTTGATGATGTTACTCAAAGTGATCACTCAAGCGTTGCGAGGCTGGGTTATTTTGCATTTGGGGTCTGTGATGAATTTACAGATGGCAACCAATTTGTTCAGGCATCTATTGCATCTGCCGCTTAGTTACTTCGAAAAACGTCATATCGGCGATATTGTGTCGCGTTTCGGTTCCTTGGCTCAGGTAAGAGAGCTGATGACAACAAGCCTGGTTGAGGGCGTCATTGATGGCATTATGGCCATTACGGTACTGGTCATGATGTTTATCTACAGCCCGCAATTGGCTGTGGTAGTGATTGTCGCTGTGCTGCTTTATGCTCTGCTACGTTGGGCTCTTTACAAACCCCTGCGTGAACGGACCGAGGCCAGTATTATTGCCAGCGCTAAAGAGCAATCCAACTTCATGGAAACAGTGCGGGGCATGCAGAGTATCAAACTATTTGGTCAGCAAAGTCAGCGTTTGAATCTGTGGCAAAATCGTTTCGCCGATACGATCAACGAAAACTTCCGACTAGGTAAATGGCAGATCTCTTATCAGACGATTAACCAGTTACTATTTGGTATTGAAAATACGCTGGTGATTTTTCTGGCAGCTTATACAGTGATGGACGGCATGATGAGTGTTGGGATGATGTTTGCCTTTATCACCTATAAAACTCAGTTTACCGAGCGAACTGCAGCCTTAATTGAAAAGGTAGTGCAATTGTATATGGCCAGATTGCATTTAAACCGGCTGGCGGATATCGCTTTGACGGAAAAAGAAAATGAAGGTGGAGTTGGTCAGCAACGAGAAATTACAGGGGCTATTAAAGTCAGTGGTTTATGTTATCGCTATTCAGCGACGGACCCCTTGTTATTTAATGATCTGAATTTTGAAGTAAAAGCTGGTGAAAGTATCGCTATCATCGGCCCTTCCGGTGCAGGTAAAACAACGTTAGCCAAACTGATGCTGGGATTATTGTCGGCAGAAAACGGTAAAATTGAAGTTGATGGTACAGATATCCGTCATTTGGGTCTGCGTCAGTATCGCCAGCAGGTGGCGGCTGTTATGCAGGATGATCAGTTGATGACAGGCTCTCTGGCTGAGAATATTGCCTTCTTTGACCCACAAATGGATATGGAAAAGGTTGTAGCCTGTGCGCAACTGGCAGGTATACACCAGGATGTAGCGGCTATGCCTATGGGGTATAACGCATTAATTGGAGACATGGGAAGTTCACTCTCCGGTGGTCAGCGCCAACGGATCCTGCTAGCCAGAGCTTTGTACCGACGTCCTAAAATCCTGTTTCTTGATGAAGCAACCAGTAACCTGGATGTACAACTGGAACACCATGTAAACAGCGCTATCAAACAACTGAACATGACCAGGATTATTATCGCTCATCGTCCAGAGACGATTCGTAGCGCTGATCGCATAGTGCAGTTGCATCAGGGGAAAATTCTGGACATCACTGAACAGTATCATGCGGCACTCGCGGCTAAATGCGCCTGAGTGTTGACTCTGACCATAACAGCGCTTCGGCGCTGTTTTTGTTTTTCTAATTAGCCTTTTTATAACTCTCGCTCACTCCATCAATACCGGTTAGATGATCTTTTCCCTACTTCTGCATCCTCTGTTACTCGCACTCCGTTTCAGCTATATCAGTGCCAAGTATCGGAGCTTGACCTTAGTCAGTTTGCCAGGTTTTAAGCAGATTTATTCCTTGTTACCTGTCAAAGCTGACAGTTTCGCCAGCCATAAACTACGGGCACTATGAACTCATCAGATGAACACAGAGGAAATGAAAAATGATTTTATTGATGGGTGCTAAAGACGACGCACAAATCCTTAGTGTGGCAACACAACTGGATGCAATGCAACAAGAGTATTCCGTATTTGATAGCTCAGCTTTTCCTCAAATAGACACTATTGGTTATCAGCCACAAAGTGGAGACATGGTGTTGAAGATTGGTGGTCAAATATTGGCGTTAGCCGATGTGAAGTCTATGTACTGGCGGAATTATCTGGCACCAAACCATGGCAGCGATAATCCTATAGCCCACAAAGACAGCGTCAGCTTGTTAAAATCGGTATTAAACGAGTTAGGCGCGAGAGCTAAAAACAGTGCTGCAGCCGTGCATTTCCATCAGGAGAAACCACGTCAATTGGCAGCTGTTGCAAAGTTAGGCGTCAAAATTCCTGCCACCTATGTGGGTAATGATCCACTGGCTGTGCGTGAATTTTGCCAGCAACATTCCGAAGTCATTTTTAAACCTGTCACAGGTGGTGATTACGCTCACTTACTAACCGAAGAGCATTTGTCTGTTGAGCATTTAAACAAGAGCTTGCGCCAGGCTCCGGTCACATTACAGCGCTTTATCAAAGGAACTAATATCCGTACCTATGTTATTGGTGACGAGGTATTTAGCGCGGAAATTCGCTCCCAACACACAGATTTCAGAACTGACGGTGAGATTGAATTAACCGTCATTGAGCTACCTGAGCATATAAGGCAGCAAGCCTTAGCTATAAAAACGACACTGGGATTAGCCTGGACTGGTATCGATTGGCGTCGGGATATGCAGGGCGATTATTACTTTCTTGAGGCAAACCCAAGTCCGATGTTTGCTAATTTCGAAACTTACACAGGCCTACCCGTTGCGAGACATCTCGCACAACTTTTAATAGCAGCCTGATCGAAGAATTTGTCAGCTCATGTTGCTGCATGGGCTGCAAATACATCGCAGTAGCGGTGTTTGAATTAACCTTAGTTACTTACCAGGCATAGCCTGAAACAAAATCAATGGAGATTACAATGATGAATACTAAATTATCTGTTCACCCTTTTGCCCAAATCACTACAACAGACATCGAGCAAGTAAACGGCGGTTTGAGCTCTGGTGATTTTAAATTCGTGACCATGAAACAGCCTGAAGATGGTATTGGCTCAGTTTCAAAGTTGAGTGATGAAACTGGGACTGGCCCAATTTTCACTACTTTGGCTGTAGGCGAGGAAGGTGGCGGTTTGCCTGAGTTGTTCTAATACGAACAGGCAATAAAAAGCCGGGACTGTTGCTGCAGAACCCGGCGGTCACAATCTTAATGGAGATTTAGATTATGTGTCCAAAAGATATAACCATATTTACCGCCTGTCAACGTGAAGCCTGTCATTTTTAACAGCTTTTGTAATATCTAAATCTGAATACACTTATTGGACAGATTTCAATTTCGAGGACATTTGCAATGAGTTCTGAGAGCTTGTTCCGGCCAGAAGCCGTAAAACAACAAGGTGTAAAGCTAGATGGCGATGTCATTATTGCGCAGCCAATAAAAGCTACAGTTTTGGTTGCAGCCCTTGTCAGTACAGTGATTCTTGCGCTGATTTTTTTGAGTCAGTCCTCTTTTAACCGCAAAGAAACAGTCAATGGTTACTTAAAACCAGATTTGGGAGTGGCCAGAATAGCTCCTCAACGCAATGGAACTATAGTGACTTTGTATGTTGAAGACGGACAAACAGTACAAGCCGGGCAAAAACTGGCATTGATTTCTTCAGATGAATATTTGGAACAGGGCAATAATCTTAGCTCCCAACTGCTTGCTGCCCTTGAACAACAACGCACTAATCTGATGTTCAGATTAAGTGAGTACGAAGTGAGTTATCGCCAGCAAAAAGAAGCTCTGGAGGGGCGTCTGGCGAACATCAAGTCTCAGTTAAGCGAAATCAAATCACAACAGTCCGTTATGGCTGAGCGCCTCAGACTGAATGAGCAAAAACTTAAAGACTTCAAACATTTACGTGAGCAGGGGCATATCTCAAACACAGAATTGAATAACTTGCGGGAATCTGTGCTGACTATGCAACAGCAACAAAAAGATCTGCAAATTAATTATCAGGCACAGCAGGGGCAATTAATTCAACTGGAAGCTCAGTATCAGGCATTGCCTAACGATTATGAGCAGCAAAAAGTCCAGGTTTCTACCGAACTTGCGCAATTGTCCCAACAACAAACTGAAATGACGGCCAGAAGCGAAGTGCTGCTAACAGCCCCTGTTGCTGGCAGGGTCACTAATCTGGTTGCTGAACTGGGCAGCATGGCGTTGGCTGGAAAGTCTATTCTGACCATAGTTCCGGAGAACAGCACCTTGTATGCCGTACTCTTAGTTCCAACCCGTGCTTTTGGTTTTATTCAGCCAGGACAAGAGACCCGGATGCGCTATGAAGCCTTCCCTTACCAACGTTTTGGTTTGTACAAAGGCGAGATAGTGCAGTATTCCAAGTCTGTTTTGTTACCCAACGAAGTCAGCATGCCTGTTCCTGTAAATGAACCTATGTACCAGGTGCATGTGAAGTTAGAATCTCAGGCTGTGAATGCCTACGGTGCAGAAGTGATGTTGCAGTCAGGTATGTTACTCAGCGCCGATATTGTGTTGGAGCAACGCAGCCTTTTGAACTGGTTGTTTGAACCTATTATCAGTTTACGTGGCAGACTATAAGGGATTGTTATGATGAAAGTTATGGTTGCAGCGCTGCTGGTGCTTTGTGGTTGGTTTATGTACCAGTATGCGCTGGCACCTGTTTATGTGACTTTTAGCAATGAGCAGCAAGGCAGAAGTGCAAGTGAGACGACGCTTTATTTCTGGGCTTCAGATCGTGACAGAGACTTCTTTCAGGTTGGTCAAACTTATGAGTTAAGCGCTGAACAACAAAAGACACAGCTGATACTTTTTTCTGTGGCTCACGCTGAAGTCAAACCCGAAGCATTGAAATTAGGTTTTCGGTTCGTCCAGTCGGAAGCATTCATACCTGAACATGATAAATATCAGGTGATAAAGCTACGTTAAGATCTTCAGCGTTTTTTTGCATACCTGAGGGCAATACGGTTTTGTGTAATGCGCTACAGCTCAGGAAAATTTCATACTGAACCTGTATTCTGCAAAGTTATCTATTAGAATAACCACAAAATTATTACAAGGGTTATTTTATGGCTTTAAATGTTGTGATCCTGGCTGCCGGTAAAGGCACGCGGATGAAATCTGCTTTACCTAAAGTGCTGCACAAAGTTGCCGAACGCCCTATGGTGCAGCATGTGATCGATACAGCCCGCTCTCTGGGCGCAGAGTCTATTAATCTGGTGTATGGCTATGGCGCCGACCAGCTGAAAGCTGCATTAGGTGAACAGGATTTACATTGGGTATTGCAAGCCGAACAGTTAGGTACCGGCCATGCAGTGCAGCAGGCTGTGCCTCATATCGCTGATCACGATACAGTGCTGGTGCTTTACGGTGATGTGCCTTTAACCCGCAAAGAAACTTTAGAGCAACTGCTGGCTGCCCGATCTGCCGATGGTTTAGCTGTACTGACTGTGCATCTGGCTAATCCTATGGGTTATGGCCGCATGGTGCGAGAAAATGGCAAAGTGGTGGGTATTGTTGAACAAAAAGACGCCAACGCCGAACAGCTGAAAATCACTGAAGTAAACAGCGGCATTATGGCGGTTCCGGGTAAGCAACTGAAAACATGGTTAAGCCAGTTACAGAATAATAATGCGCAGGGCGAATTCTACCTGACCGATATTATCGCTATGGCACATAAAGAAGGGGTAGACATTACGACAGCTCATCCAGCCACAGCCATAGAGACTGAAGGCGCGAATAACCGGGTGCAACTTGCCCAGTTAGAGCGGGCTTATCAGGCGCGTAAAGCTGAAGAGCTAATGTTAAACGGTGCTAACCTGCGCGACCCTGCCCGTATTGATATACGGGGTGATGTTACTGTCGGCAACGATGTGATGATCGACATCAACGTGATTTTTGAAGGCAAAGTAGTGCTGGGCAATGGCGTGGTAATTGGCCCGAACTGCGTGATTAAAGATGCAGTGATTGGTGACAACACTGAAGTGAAAGCCAACACTATGATTGAAAAATCTACCATTGGCATAGGCTGTTCTGTCGGCCCTTATGCCCGTATTCGCCCTGATTCAGTGTTGGCAGACGACAGTCATGTCGGCAACTTTGTTGAGCTGAAAAAAACCACTTTAGGTGTAGGTTCTAAAGCCAACCATTTAACCTATTTAGGTGATGCGGTGATTGGCAGCAAAGTGAACGTAGGTGCCGGCACTATCACCTGTAACTACGATGGTGCCAATAAGTTTGTCAC